>Ga0116179_1001865_pt1 | contig 15520 bp, 15 predicted proteins | sample AD_UKC071_MetaG_FD_89751 | JGI IMG/M metagenome (GOLD analysis project Ga0116179, IMG submission 89751) | Active sludge microbial communities of municipal wastewater-treating anaerobic digesters from USA - AD_UKC071_MetaG | ecosystem: Engineered > Bioreactor > Anaerobic > Digestate | place: USA...
TGCAGGCCATTCATCGCACAAATCTGGTTTTCCAGATGACAACCGATACCGATGCGGCGATAGCCAAAATCCTTGAACAGCGCAATCGCCTTGCCTTGCAGGGTTTGGATGAACGAGCTGCCGCCCACACTGCCGATATCTTGCACCGCGCGTTGACTGATGCGTTTGCGCACCCCGGGGGCATCATCGGTGATGAAGCGCGCATCAAATGCCACCGGCGTCCAATCCACCAAGCGCAAGCCGGTCACCCTGCCGTCCAATTTGCCACTGATGCTGCCAAAACCCAGCACCTCGGTCAGCCGCAGTAAATCCAGATCATCCATGGCGATATCCGCACTCAGGCTGGGCGCGGTGCCGAACGGGCGCTCCAGCGACAGCGCTGAAAACGCCACGCGGCCATCGAACAATTGCAAGGTCAGGCCGCCTTCAAAATCAACCCGATCTTGCGCGTAATGCGCACGTGGAATGCTGCCGCCTAGCGTGCCCTGGAAAGCCGGCAAACCCAACGCCTGCGACACCTTGCCAAAGTCGATCGCTGCCAATTGCAGGCCAAACCCGATGTCCATGCCATGCTCGCCTTGCGGCGGGCGAATCACCACGTCACGCAAGCCCAGCGTGCCACCCATCATCGGCACAGCAATCGCCGCGCGTGTGCGCAACTGGCCAGCACTGCTGGCGAACGGCAATGTTGCCGGACCAAATTTCAAGCCATACAACTGGCCGCCCTGCCACTGCAAGGTGCTCTCCACCGGCGCACCTGCCGAATACCGCAGGCCACCGCGCAGGCCATCAAATACAAAACGCCCGTTGGGGTCTTGCAGATCCACGCCATGCAGCTGTGCATTCACCGCAGCAAGGCCATCGGCATTGACCTGCGCATCGAGATCCAATGCGCCATGCAGGGTGACATCGCCCATGCCCATCACGCCCATCCAGCCTGACAAGTACCGTGGCTTCAATGGCGTCATGTCATCGCTATGCGCTTGCACCGACAGTGCCTGCACGCTGCCATCTGCGTGCATCTGCACCATGGCGTTGGCGGTCAATGCATCGCCATCGCGCCATTCGATTTTAGGTATCTGCCAACCCGCACTGCCCGTCTTGTGTGCCGCCACGTGCACCGTCACAGGGGTTGTGGGCAGCGCGACATAGGTATTGCCGGCCAAAAATTCGCCCCCTTGCAACTGCCCATCCAGCTGCACATCGGTCAGCGTGGATGTACTGCGATAATCCAGTTGTAATCGCCCGGTCAATTGCTCGCCGGCGATGCTGGCATCACGGGTGTCCAGACCCATCCCGGTCACCTGCAATTTGCCAAGCATGCGCAAAGGCAACGCCGTCGGCGTTTGCACCTGCAACTGTCCATCCACCACACCCGCTTTCAGGCGCGCCACCGGCCATGCCTGTGCCATCAGTGCCTGTGCCCACACCACGGGCAATTTGTGCAACATCAAGGTGGTCACGTCCGGGGTTGCGGCCACCCGCGCCAATGCCAATTGCGCTTGACCTTGGCGCAGTTGCGCGCGGGTTGCGGCATCATCCCATTGCACCGCCAGTTGCAGCGGCAGCAATGTCCCCGAACGCAACGCACCTGCACACTGCCACCCCGCATTGGGCCGGCGTTGCAACGGGCATTGCCAGTGCACATTTCGATAGTGATACCCCAGCCCGGCGGCATCGACCTTGCCTACCCACAACTGCAACTGGCCTTGCTGCGCGTGGTCATCCCAGTGCAGCTGTAGGCGCACGCGCTCCAGCGTGGCGACCGGCGTGCGCAACGTGGCCACTTGCATCCGCAACTCCCGCGCCAGCGTTGCCGGTGCCACCCATAGCAGCAGCATCGGCAACAAGCGCAAATAACGGGTTAGCATCAGGCGTGACATGGGTGCAGCATACAAACCATTGAGGTCGTTGCGATGAATCCACGCCCCACCGCGCTTGCCTGCCTACTTATCGTAGAGGACGACCCGGTCAGTGCCAGCTTCCTGCACGATGCCGCAGTCACTTTGCCGGCAACGGTGCAGCTTGCCTGTCGCGTGGCCGATGCCGAACACGCCTGCACCCAGCACCGCTTCGATCTGCTGTTGATCGACGCCCATCTCCCCGACGGGCGTGGCGATACCCTGCTGCAACGCCTGCGTCACCGTGGCATTTGCACACCAGCGTTGGCGCATACCGCCCATGCCGATGCCGCCGCTTGCGCACAACTGCATGCCGCAGGGTTTTTGGAGGTGCTGCAAAAACCGATGTCGATGGACAGCCTACATACCGCGCTGCGACGGCATTTGCCCACTGTTACCGCCGCACACCCCGCCCTGTGGAATGATGCCGAAGCGCTGGCAGCAGTCGGCGGCAACCCGGCCCACGTCAGTGCGCTGCGCGGCTTGTTCCTACAAGAATTACCCGAACAACACGCGCGCATCCACGCCGCCATCCAACAGGCAGATGCCGCCGCCGTGCGTGCCGAGCTGCACAAACTCACCGCCAGCTGCGGCTTTGTGGGGGCGGCGCAACTTGCCCAAGCAGTACATGCGCTGCGTGCAGACCCGCTAGATACCGACGCCACACATGCACTGGATATCGCCGTCCAACAAACCCTGATGCCGCGCTGAAATCGGTGCGCATCACCTGCGCACTCGGCCGCTGTTTATCCCTGAACCTGCCCGCCATCCAAGCGCACGATGCGATCGGCCAAGGCCAAACTGGCGGGGCGATGGGTGATCAAAATCACCGTGCGGTTGGCCAATACATCGCGGCACGCTTCGATGAACTCCAACTCACCCACCGGGTCAAACATCGCGGTGGCTTCATCCAAAATCAGGATGGGCGGGTCTTTCAACAACGCGCGCGCCAAGGCCAATCGCTGCTTTTGACCGCCCGACAAACGCACGCCATTGTCACCCACCAAGGTGTCGTAGCCATCCGGCAACCCACAGATGAAATCATGCGCGCGCGCCGCCCGCGCAGCGCGCTCAATGGCTGACGGATCGGCATCAACCCGCCCATATGCAATGTTGTCGCGCACGCTGGCGTTGAACAGCAGCACCTGTTGCGATACCAAACCAATCTGCTCACGCAACGCGGTCAACGTAAAATCACGCACGTCCACGCCACCAATCGCAATGGTGCCTGCTTGTGGCTCCAGTAAGCGCAAGAGCAAATGAATCAAGGTGCTCTTGCCAGCACCATTGGTACCGGTCAACGCAATCGTTTCGCCATGTTCCACCGCAAGGTTGAACCCTTGAAACAGCACCGCGCGCTCCGGGTAGGCAAAGTCAAGCCCGGTAAACGTGATTGCCGTGTTAGCAGGCAGTGCGCTGCGGGTGCCGGTGTCGATTTCTGGTGCTGCTGATAACGCGGCCTGCAGGCGTTGCGCTGCGCCCCGGACGCTTTGTGTTGCACCATACACATTGGCCAACTGGCTGATCGGGTTGATCAAGACCAACCCATACAGAAACAAGCTGACCAAGGTGCCCGTGCCCATCCCATCGCGCACCACTGCCGCCCCCATCGTCCCCAGCAATAGCAAAACGGTGCCGGCACCCAGTATTTGCACCACCGGCGAAATTGCACCTTCCAACATCACCCGGCGCAGCTCGGTTTGATACACATGCTCACAGCGCGCAGCGAATTGTAGATTTTCGCGATTGCTGGCCGCATTGGATTTGATCAGTGGCAATAGTTCCAGACCTTGCTCCGCCGATGCATACCAATCGGCCAAAGCCTGCATCGATGCATGCCCTAGGGGTCGCAACGCCCTGCCTGCCAGTTTGATCAACACAAACAGCAACGGCAGCAACACCGCCATCGCCAGCGCAATCGCCGGTGCCAACCGGAACATCATCAACAGCGCCCCGGCCAATGTCAGCAACAGTGGCAATAGCGGCACCAAAAACCCGCTGACGTACCCACTCAAGCGATGCAAATCTCCCGTCATCAGCGCCAATACATCTCCACGCTGGCGCTGCTGGTGCCAAGCCAGCGGCAGGGCCTGCAACTGCGCATGCACTTGCGCCCCAGCATCTGCCAGCAAACGCCCAGAAACCTGCTGCAACTGCGCGGACACCACATAACCCAGCAATGCCTGCGCACACACCAACGCAAACAAGACCAAAGCCAGCCGCGCAATGCCTTCCCCAAGCAACAGCCGGTCCGCCAGCCGCCCCCCCAGCCAAGGCTGCAACAGCGTCGCCATGCTTTGCACCAACATCAGACCCACGCAGAGCAACAACGCCCACGTATGCGGCCGCAGCCACGCCAGCAATCGGGACCGCATTGGGTTTAAATCTTCCGTTTCTTTACCTTGCATCGTTCCTTGTCCTACCCTGTGCACGTCAACTCCGCAGGTTCAAGCATGACCGTCCCCAATCTTTCCGTCACCCTTGCCAATACGGTAGCGCCTTCTTCTGCCGTGATGGTGCAGGAAGTGGGTGGTGAACTGGTGCTGCTGGATTTGGCCAGTGAACAGTACTTTGGACTGGATCCTGTGGGCACGAGGATCTGGAAATTATTAGGGACGCATGGCAACCTCCAAACCGTACGGGATTGTATCCACGCTGAATTTGATGCCCCGTTGCCCCAAATCGAACACGACCTATTGGCCCTAGTGCAACAACTGGTCGCTGCGGGCTTGGTGACGGTGCAATAAATGGGGCGCAGGCTTGACGGCTGGCGTGCATTGGCTTGGCCGGATCGCGGGCGCTTGCTTGCTTGCTTGGTGGGATTACCCATTCTTCATGCAAGTTTGGCCATCACCGGCTACGCGCGCAGCCGGCGCATCATTGAATGGATCACGCAACGCACATCCGCGCGTACTCCCAACCCCATGGATATCGATGATGCACAACAGTTGGCACGGCTGGCCGCCATCGCAGGTCGGCATGGCGCAGTGACGGCCAGCTGCCTGCGCCAATCGTTATTGCTGTATGGCTGGCTGCGCTTGCGTGGGTTTCAACCAGCCTTGCAACTTGGCATAAAGCCACAACAGAGTGCGTTTCAAGCACACGCATGGGTGGAGTTGGCAGGCACACGCCTGCTGCCCATGGATGAGGGGCACCAAGCCTTCAGAGCACAGCCCCAGTGACGACCGCTAACCATCACCCCCCCCCCCTTTGGTATGCGGGCCACAACCTGCTGTCGGCAGTCGCCTTACCTAGTTTGCGGCGGTCATCCTCGCCAGAATTACCGGCGAGCCTTCGCGTTCTTCCTTCCATATGGCTGGATCGGCTTCCCGCCGTACCTGACTGGGCGCACCAATGGAAAGATCCTGACGGCAACATTTGTTTGCAGCTTGCCTACCCAGCAACGGGCAATGCGCCGACACCTTCGTGGCATCGGTTGCGTGCCCCTAGGGTCTGTGATTTTGTGATTGAAGTTGCCCCCGGTACGGCCACCATCCGCACCGAATACGACACTGAGATCGCGGCAGAAACGCTGGAACACCTACTCATCGACCAAGTGCTGCCACGTGTTCTTTCGGAGATGGGTGCGTTGGTGACGCATGCCAGTTGCTGCAAGATAGCTGACCACTGCGCCTTGTTTATCGGTGATAGCGGTTGGGGCAAATCCACACTGGTCAGTTTGTTGCAAGACTGCGGTCACCTGCCACTATCAGATGATTGTGTTCGGCTGGACAACATCGCAGAGCGGGTGCTGGCAACATCCACCTATCCCAGCTTGCGGCTATTCACTGATAGCATCGAACACGTCGGTATCGTCTCTTCGGCACTGACCTCGGTGGCGGCCTATACCGGCAAGCGCCGGATCAGCATGCCAGATCAGCATCCCCCCGAAGCCGTAGCAGTCCGTGCAATCTATCTGCTTAACAACCCGCAGCAACCGGCATCCACCATCCGTATCACCCCAGTGTCACCAGCACACGCCTGCATGGCCCTGGTTGGACAGGGCTTTCGGCTGGACCTTACCGCCCGTCATCGCAACATTAGCTTCCTGCAACAAGCGGCCGAGGTCGCACGCAAGGTGCCAGCGTTCACTCTCAGCTATCCCCGCGAGTACACGCAAACAAACACCCTGATTGCTCAGCTGCTGCAACACCTCGAAACCTTGTAGACCGCAGCAGATGCCGGTAACCGGCTAACACCCCCAGCGTACCTTGTCGCTATTGTGTTGTAGCCAGTGCTCCAGTAGCAGCAACTCGGTCAGCCCACAGACTGCAGCAATGTCACCCGCACGCCAGCGTGCTGCCATCGCCAGCACTCGCTCTTTATCAATATAGGTCTGCACTTTGGCGTTGCCTGCCGCCAGATCCAGCTCAAACCGATCCAATACCGGTTGCAGCACAACACGGTCAAAATTCGCACCGATATGGTGCTTGTCCGCCCGCCACGCCACCGCATGCGGAAGATAGCGGTTCATTGCTTTACGCATGATCCACTTGGTGCGGCCGTTTTTCATGCGCAAGTGCTGAGGGATCCACGCACAAAAATCCATCAATGCACGATCAGCGAAGGGGTGCATCATTTGGATGCCCTGCTCGCGGGCGCGCTCATTCACCCGTCGGAACGCATCCAACACAATCGGATTGTCCATGCTGGAGCGCTGCGGCCGCGCTTCAGCTTTCTTCTGGTGGCTAGCAAGCATGGATTCCAACTGTCCGCACCGATCAGGAATGTAAAAATCATCAATGGCGTTACGGTTCAAGAAACTGTTTTCAATTTCCTCCATCTGCAATTGCGCTGCACACCGGCGCCGAGCGAGTGTCCGTAACACAGAGGGTGCAAGCGCGCTTAGCAGTCCATACCCCAAATGGAAGGACGCTGCAGGCGTGAACCCTCCCAGTTGTCTTCGCTTGCGCGCGTTGCGCTGCAATTCTCGTGATCTTCCGCTGACGATCCAATCACGTCCCCCTCCCAATGAGAACAATGAATCCCCATCCACACCATCAAACAAGGTCTGCACCCCGGTCAAACCTGAACGTGAAAAAGCAAGTGCCATGAACGCAAATCGCCCGCTCATGAATCGTCGCATACCCACCAATAGTGCACGCGCCTCAGCAGCATCCCGTTCACATGAATGGCAATCGGTCAAATGTGGACGTGCAGCGCAAGCTCGAAGTGTGCGCGTGATTGCCAAAGTCTCCTGACAGCTTGGAACACTACTGTCAATCAGCGAGAAGGCATCCACCTCACCACTTTGCAGTAACGACGAGGACACCCCCAATACCGACGCTGAGTCCAGCCCTCCGCTGAACAAAACACCACGGCTTGTCGTCACGGAAAGGCGCTTGGCAATTGCACGCTCAAAGTGTAGTGAAAACGCCTCCACCCACGCCTTTTCCGGTGCATTGGGCGATGGGACATCCAGCGCATGCTCCCCTGGCACCCAATAACGCCGTACATCCAAGTGATCGAAACTTGCCAGCAGTCGATGCCCCGCTTGCAGCAATTGCGTCTGTGGCACCAAAGGCTGCACATTCTCCAGAACTTCCAGTGGATTGACCAATTGCTCAAACAATCTGGACACTGGTACGCGTTGATCCATGCCAAGCATGCGCGCTAAATCTTTTGGACCAGATGCGAAACCGATGTATTGGCCCGATGCGTAAGCAAAGTACAAGGGACGTATCCCCATGGGATCGGTAGCCGCCAACACGCGCTTACGTCGCACATCGACAACCACGAAGGCGAAGTCTCCATCTAGGTGAGAAGCACAATCGTCCCCCCAATGCAGATAGGCCTGCGCGACTGCATTCGCGGCCGTTACGTTTCCTTGCCCCTCCAAAACCGGAGCAAGCAGCACGGCATCCGCGACTACGATCAGCCCGGCTTGATGATCCACATAGACACCAGCATCGTGTGGTTCACTTCGATCATTGCCAGCATGCAGGATCACTCCAGACTCCGGCAACTCTAACCACACCCCAGCATCTGCTGCCACAGCCGCCTTGATTGCAGCGATACGGCTAGCAATGCCGCAGGCCTCCAGTTGGATGTACCCAATAATCGACCGCATGACCCTGACCTCAGGTCACGCGCAGAAGGTTGACAATCATCGCATTTTTTGCATAGTCTAGCGTCATACTACAATTGACCTTGATCCTTGCATTGCCCGCAATCCAACTGCACACGGATCGCTGTATTCCACAAATCCACGAGAGGGCTTACACAATGCAAACATCGCATTCATTCAATCGCCAGAGTTGCACGCTTGGTCTGCTTCTTGTTTGCACATTTTCTGCTAGCCCATCCCAAGCGCAAAGTCTACGTGATTTCCATCAAAATTCTGCGGGCAACTGTCATGCCGCCAACTCCGTGGCTGAGACCTACATGGATAGAGCAGAATCCGGGTACTTGAACACAAACACTAATAATCGCAGAAGGTCACAGGACGTACTGGTGATTTGTAACCCGGTGACAGACTCCATTTCCTTGCCCCAACCTAGCAACAAACCAAAGCAAACCGTTGCGGAACTGCAATTCTTTGCACATAACACCCTCACAACGCGTGACGCAACACTGACCTGCACACTCACTGCAGGCTATCTCGATTCTCCTGACATCATTATCGAGACGCAATCGGCCGTTCTCCCAACCAACGGAGATCTAAGGACTTTACTCTGGAACGACCACGGCAATTACACCAATTTTTACCCAGCTCCTTTGTCTGTCGTTTGTAATGTACCTGCTGGCGTCGAACTGACAGACAATGTCGTATTGTATTTGCTGCCATAGACCATAGACATGAAATCAGTTCCACTGGTTACGGTAGTGCTGTGCTTATTAACCGTAGGCAATCTTTACGCAACTTTCAAACTCTCTACCAAACTAGAAAATATTGAGAGTCGCGCAGCAAGTCCAGCTGCAACTACAGTGATGCCTCCTACTTCCCCCAAACTATCACCAGCCACAGTTCAACCCGTCATTTCCCCCTTGGCGGATTCTTATGATAGGAGTTTTGCTTTACGCCAAGCATCACAGCGGCTAATCAACCAGCGATTGAACCAGGCGAATGGATCCGCTTACGATCAAGCCAGAAGCATGGATAGCCTGCTGAATATAGAACCTAAAAATCCCGCACTGGAAACCAAAAACCTGGAATGGATGCAGACAGCATTGCAGTCAATGCAAGCAGATACCAGTATTCCAACCGCCAAGAATGTACAGACCGTATGCCAAGGCAGACGCTGCTTGGTTTCTGCTGAGTTCGGAAGTTTGCAAGTAGCACGAAATTGGGCTTCTCGTTATCTGCTTGCGGGCAATGGGCAGAACCTGAGTCGTGCCAGACCCATCGTCACACCAACCTTGGATGGTGGCACTCAGCTTAAGCTATACTTATTCTGAATCCCTCTCCTGCTCATTGCCTCCGGAGTTCCCATGGAAAAGCAGACCCAAACCAAGAATATTGAAAAATCCTCTTACAGCAGTCCGACGCTTAATTATTTCGGGGCTGTCACCCACCTCACCGCCGGCGGCAGCCAAAGTGTGAAAGAGTCGCCCGTTGCTCAACGGGGCACGCGCCAAGATTGACTGTTTCAAATGGATATATGCATCAAAATCATCTGCATGCGGCATCGAAACTGATGTCTCAGTGCTATGTTGCCGGGTGCCCGTTGTTGGTTGACGTCCGATTAATCACTCTGCAACCGCAGGATTCCACGCCATAGCCTGCTTAACATCAACGACACCCAGCGCCTATTCCCATACAAAGTACTTAACTGGGTAAGGCTGGGAAACAGCCGCATCCATACCCAGCGTAGCTTGGGTATGACCCCGGGCAGCGCCTTGAAATTCTGCCACTGCATGTACCGCCAATCTTGCAAGCGGCGTGCATCCAGTGGCTCTGTTGCTGCATTGCGTTGCAGCGTAGCGATAACCGAGGGGGGTAATTTCGTGCCAAACATGGTTGCTGCATCTTCGATCGAGCGCAAACACACACCACAGATGCGTTTGTGCGTGACCAGCGCCACGATGGCTGCCCATGCTTGTGCATCCATCCGCGCCATCAGCAGGTGGATATCAAACAGTAGCTTGAGCTGATCTGGCTCGGCGTTCTGGATGTTCAATGCACGATTGAGGCAGGCATGCACCAGTGCGTGTTCGACACCCAATGCGCGCATGTACGCAGCGTCGAAACCCAGCGGGATTGCGGCTTGCCAAAGGGTGTCGAAATCCAATAGTTCCGCATACAGTGGCGCATTGAGCAGGCGGCTGTGCATATCCAATTCGCCGCGCTTGCTGCCATTCACCTGCAAGATGCATTTGCGCTCGTAGCTGTACGCGCCGGCATCAGGCTCGGCCACGTAGTGCAGGGGTGCCAAGGCCGCAACAACGCGTCCTAACTCCTCTTTTGAAGCAAACAGCAGATCGATGTCGCTGGTTTCACGCAGATACGGGTCGGCGTATAGCCATAGGCCTAGCGCATTTCCTTTCAATAGCATGACCCGAACATCGGCCTGCCGCGCAGCATCTACAATTTGATGCAGCTGTTGCTCTTGCAGCATCGAGCGCACCAAGGCGGCACGGGTGTTCTTGCTCAATGCATCGCGCAACGCCTGTGGTTGGGCATCCCAATGCCCACACGTGCGCAGTTGCTTTTCCAGCAGCGCCTGCACGCCTTCCTCTTGGATGAGGTCCAACCATTGCGCGATGCTGGCATCGTCATCACCCAGCAGCAGTTGGCCGGTAACCAGGCTTGTTGCCAGTCGTTGCCGCAGCGTTGGCGTGGACACGGTGGTCAATGCATCACACCCGGTAATAGTCCCGATACCACGCCACAAAATTGGCCACGCCCTGCCCCACTGGCACCAGCGGGCGATAGCCCACATTGGCAATCAGGTCAGACACATCGGCCTCGGTATCGGGCACATCACCGGCCTGCAATGGCAACAACTCCATCGTTGCCTTCTTTCCAAGGCATTGCTCCAACACTTCGATATAACGCAGCAACTCCACCGGCTGCTCATTGCCGATGTTGTAGATGCGATACGGCGCCACACCGCTAGTCGCAGGGTCGGGGCTTGCGCTGTTCCAGTTCAGGTTTTTGCCCGGCACCTGATCCAGTGTGCGGATCACGCCTTCCACGATGTCATCCACATAGGTGAAGCTGCGCTTGTGCTTGCCGTGATTGAACACGCGGATCGGCTGGCCATCCAGAATCGCTTTGGTAAATAGAAACAGCGCCATATCTGGGCGGCCCCACGGCCCGTACACGGTGAAAAACCGCAGGCCGGTAGTCGGGATACCGTACAGATGCGCGTAGCTATGCGCCATCTGCTCGTTGGCTTTCTTGGTGGCCGCGTACAGCGTCAGCGGATGCTCGGTAGCGTTGTGCTCTGAAAACGGCATATTGGTGTTGGCGCCATACACCGAGCTGGTGGAGGCATACACCAAGTGCTGCACACCGTGATGGCGGCAGCCTTCCAGAATATGCAAAAAGCCGGTGACGTTGCTTTGCACGTACACATGCGGGTTTTCCGCCGCGTAACGCACCCCCGCCTGCGCGGCAAGATTGATTACGCGATCAGGCTTATGCGTCGCAAACGTCTGTTCCACCGCTGCGCGGTCGGCCAGATCGGCCTGCACATGGATGTAATTTGGATGCCCGCTGAAGCGCGCCAGTCGCGCCTGCTTCAAGGTCACATCGTAGTAGTCGTTGAGATTGTCGATACCGATGACGGTATCGCCACGTACCAGCAACACCTGCGCGACGTGCGAGCCGATAAAACCGGCGGTGCCGGTGACTAGAACCTTCATATTTGTATCCATCCGCACATTCTACGTGGGGGTGATCTGTGTGTTGCGGGTGTTTGCCAACTGCTGTGCCACCTCGCGGGCGGCGCTTTGCGGAGAAAACATGCGGGCAGCCAACGCGACCCCGGCTTGCCCCATCTGCGCGCGCATTGCGGCATCGTCAACCAAATGCAAAGCATGCGCATGCAGCAGTGCGGCGCTGTCCCCCGCGACCACCAGCCCCACCTGTTCGTGTTCCACCAGTCCCAGCAAGTCGTTGTTGGGGTTGACCCGCGCCAGTACCGGCAGGCCTGCATGCAAATACGTCAGCAACTTGCCGGGGATATTGTGGGTGTGATGCGCCGGATGCAGGGCCACAATCCCCACGTGGCAACGCGCCAGCAATGCCGGCAATACGGCAGGTTCCACTTCGTCCAACACCAATAGATTGGGCAGTGATTGCGCCACCAACTTCAACCGCTCGGTTTCGCTGCCGCGACCGACAAACACAAAGCCCACATCGCTGCGATCTTGCATCCGCTGGGCCAAGCTGACAAACGCATCCATATCCTGCGCTACACCCATATTGCCGGTATAGACAAAGTTGACGCGCCCCTCCAAGGCACCCAGCGCAGGTGAGGGCAACGCTGTATTTGGAATGGGTGCGGATAACCAGTTATGCAGCACCGTGATGCGCGCATCACCCAGTGTGTCCTTGGCCACCAGTGGCGCGTTTGAAGGCGTCTGCACGCCGATGATGTCGGCTTGTCGATATTGAAAACGCTCGACCGCTTTGAAGCATCGATACGCCAGCCCGCCCTTGCGCAGCACCCCCGCATCCACCGCCCAGTCGGGAAACAGGTCACGCACGATGAGGTAGGCCGGGCACCCATGTTTGCGCTTGATCGCCTTCACCAGGGGGCCCAGAAAAATGGTGGGTGAATACCACACCACACCCTCCCACTGCACATCACGCAATGCACTGCGGCGCAGCCCGCGCAGCAGCACCCATGGCAACACCAGCTCGGCCAAGGTGCGCCGCCAATACGGCACATCCTTGGTCCTGGCTGCGGGTACCCGCAACACCTGCACGCCATCGATCGTTTGCAAACCGGCTGCGCCATTGTGCGCGGGGGTCAACACCAATGGCTGGTGTCCCTGTGCCGCCAGTGCGTGGGCCATGTCGCGCATTTGCAGTGCGCCGGAAATCCGCGCCGGCGGGTAGGTATCTGCCACCAACAACAGCCGCATCAGTAACGCTTCCAGACCACCCGGTTCACATAATCCACATGGCTGTGAAGAATGCGCACCACCTTGTCGGACACATTGGGCATGCTGTAGTCGGCCACTTGCCGCAGCAGGCGGTCTGCGCCCATGGGCTGGGTTTCAAGGATGCTCAAGCACTGCATCACCCGTTCCACATGCATGCCGGTGAGCATGACGACGGCTTCTTCCATGCCCTCGGGGCGCTCATGCGCATCGCGCAGATTGAGTGCGCGGAAGTTCAACACCGATGCCTCTTCGTTGATCGTGCCGCTATCGGACAGCACCGCCCACGCATCGCGTTGCAGGCGCACGTAATCGCTGAAGCCCAATGGCTTGAGCAAGCTCACATGTGGGTGAAAGCGAACCCCCATTGCGTCGATGCGCTTGCGGGTGCGTGGATGCGTGGACACCACCACCGGCATGTCATAACGCGCCGCCACCGCATTGAGAATTTCCACCAATCCGGCAAAGTTGCGATCGGATTCGATATTTTCCTCGCGGTGCGCACTCACCACAAAGTAGCGCCCCGCCGTCAGGCCCAAACGCTGCAACGCATCGGAGCTCGCAATCGCAGGCGCGTAATGATTCAACACTTCAAACATCGGGCTGCCGGTCTTGATCACGCGATCCGGCGGCAATCCTTCGGCCAATAAATACTGCCGCGCGATATCGCTATAGGTCAGGTTGATATCGGCGGTGTGGTCCACAATCCGGCGGTTGATTTCTTCGGGCACGCGCATGTCGAAGCAGCGATTGCCCGCTTCCATGTGGAAGGTCGGAATCTTGCGGCGCTTGGCCGGGATCACCGCCAGGCAGCTATTGGTGTCGCCCAGCACCAGCACTGCATCTGGTTGAATAGCGGCCAGCGCCGCATCGGCGGCGATGATGACCTTGCCGATGGTTTCCGCGCCGGTGGCACCGGCCGCCTCCAAAAATACATCGGGTTTGCGGATGCCGAGATCGTCAAAAAAAATCCCGTTCAATTCGTAATCGTAATTCTGCCCGGTATGCACCAGCACATGCTCGCAATGGCGATCCAGCGCCGCCAATACCCGCGACAAGCGGATGATTTCCGGGCGGGTCCCCACAATCGTGGCAACTTTCAATTTGCGGGTGTTCATGCGTTAGCGTCCATCATCCACCATGGTGTGTTTCAAGGGCGTCCTGCACGGAACGGGCGCGAAACGGGTTACGAATGCGCAACCGCTCCTCGATCAGCAAACCGTCGTGCATGTCTTCGCTGTACAGCGTGTCCGTACCGGCCAGCAGTGCCGCTGCCACGATCATGGCATCGTAAACGGAAAGCCGATAACGCTCCGCCAATTGTCGGCCCAGGTCGTAGGTGATTTCGGTCAATGGTTCGACCCGGCACAGTGTCCGCACCAGTTGCAGCAAGGTGTCTACCTGCAGCCACGTCATGCCGTGCTTACGCACAGCGACGTTTGACACTTCGTTGAGCACCTGCACACTGATCGTGCCGCCGCTTGCCAGCAAAGCCTCTGCACGATTGGCTTTGGCCAAATCCTCCGAAACCAGGTACAACAGCACGTTGCTATCGAAGAACGGATCAGCGTCCATTGGCCTGTTCGCGATCGAATGCGTAACCCTTGGGTATCGCCCCGCGCAGATTTCGTACCCGCGCGAACAGCTCATCGATGCTCGGCTTCTTGGCGACCGTCAAGGTACGAGGATCATCCGCACGAACCTCGATTTCATCGCCATCCACCAGTTGCAGGCGCTCCACCATCGCAGCAGGCAAACGCACAGCTAGGCTGTTGCCCCATTTCGCGACTTTCATGGTCAGCACCCCAAGATATACATTATTGAAACGTATATCTTGCAAGGATCGGCACCGAAGTCAAGCAAGCGTACTCGCCACCGTATCCGGCTTCTGTCTATCGAAGATTTCGTTGGCCCACAGCATCACCACCAACGTATCGTCGCCGATATTGGTGATGTCGTGCACCCAGCCGGGGATGGTGTCCACGATCAAGGGTGTATCGCCATCACTTTCGACGGCAAACATCTCGTCAGTGAGCAGGTGCCGGAAGCGGTAGCGCGCGCGCCCATTGATCACCAAAAACTTTTCGGTTTTGCTGTGATGGTAATGACCACCCCGGGTGATGCCGGGGTGCGCGGTGAAAAAAGAAAACTGCCCGCAATCCGGGGTTTTCAGCATCTCCACAAACACGCCACGCGCATCGCCATGTTTCGGCACGCCGTAGCTGAAGGCCTCGGGCGGCAGGAAGCTGACATAGGTGGCATACAGTGCGCGCACCAAGCCAGTGCCCACGCGCTCGCTGAGCAAGCTATTGCGCACCTCGTTGAACGCTTCAATTTGCCGCGCCAATTCGCCCACGGTGGTGGTGTACACCGGCCCGGCATCCCACTGCCGCACACCCTGCCCCGGTGCCTGCAAAAAGCGCACGACCTCGGCCACCACATCGTCGATGTACACCAGTTGCAGCGCCGCCGCCGGGTCATCGATGCGGATTGGCAAGCCGCGTGCAATGTTGTGGCAAAACGTGGCCACTGCCGAGTTGTAATTGGGCCGTGACCATTTACCA
>Ga0116179_1001869_pt1 | contig 15474 bp, 19 predicted proteins | sample AD_UKC071_MetaG_FD_89751 | JGI IMG/M metagenome (GOLD analysis project Ga0116179, IMG submission 89751) | Active sludge microbial communities of municipal wastewater-treating anaerobic digesters from USA - AD_UKC071_MetaG | ecosystem: Engineered > Bioreactor > Anaerobic > Digestate | place: USA...
AGGCAAAGCCCGAATCCGAATCGTTGATGTCGTAAGCGGCGACCGGGGTGTCGGTCACAACCTTGACGCGGCCGATACCGGCACCGCCACCGACGAAGCCCTGAAGGCCATCGTCCGGACCGAAATCAAGCAGGCCGTTGAGCATGAAGCTCAGCGCGCTGGCGCTGCCAGACAGGTTGGAGCCCGAATAGTTGTTTGCACCGACGGTGAAGCTGTCGGCGCTGGCGCGGCGATAGCTGCTTTCGGCTTCGAGGCGGAAGCCGCCGAAGTCGTAGCCGACAGCAACACCGGCGTCGTAACCGACCTTGGTGTTCAGCTTACCGACATCAGTGCCAGCCAGGTCAAGCATGTCTTCGACGAGAACGCCGCCGACATCACCTTCGATATACCAGGAATCATCGCGGGCCAGGGCCGGCGTCGCGAGGGCCGTGGAGGCCAGCGCCATCCCAATGACGAGTTTGCGCATTATGGTTTTCCCCTTTTGAATAGGATTGAGCCACCGAGTGGGCGTTTGTCTAACGGTATAGATTTGCCCACGCAAGCGCTCAAAAGCGGTAACTGTTGCAATTATGTCGCGATTTGTGACGGCAACTGCACGAAATGCCCGGTTTTTGCGCTGGATGCCGATAATTTTCGGGTCGATCGGCGGATCGGAAATTTCGAATCATGCCGCAGGGACGATTCCCGCATCTGTGAGGCTGGCAACAATTGCCGCGATTGCGGCCCGTGCTTCGGTGTCCACCGTGGCACCGCCGGTCGGCACGGCCGGACGTTGGGGAATCGTCCATTGGCCGATATGACGGATTTCCTGTCCGCTTGAGCGGTCCAGCAGGCGCATTCCGTCAAACGGGGCGGAAAAGAGCCAGTTGCCGGCCTGAAAGCTGGCGATGTGACCGGCCTTACCCGCCCAGGCCCCCACCGGATTGGAACCTATCAACCAGGACGTGCCATCATCAGGGTCTGTGGGAGGCGTGTCTGCCTGACCCTCGATCGCCAGGAACAGCAGGGAATCGATCCGTGTCGCGATTTCATTGACGTACCCCTCTTTCTGGGCCTGCCCCGCGAACAGCAGGGGCAGGCCAAGGCGGGGCGTGACGGTTTCGAACAAGGGTTCGGGCATGACGGTTCCAATCAGGCTTGCGGAGGAGTGGTTAAGAGGGGCTGGGAGAGGGCACGGTCGCCTTGCTGACGGATCGCGATCCGGCCGTCCGGATGGGCGGTGGTCAAAGCCGCCAACTCACCAGACATGAAGCTGAATGTTGGGGCAGCGCTGCTCCAACGCGCCAAGGTTACGCCGGAAGTTTCGAATGTGATTTCATAGACTTCGCTTTGTTCCGCCAGTGGCACATCGACGCCGTCCTGCCACAGCCAGCCGCCGCGCGATCGGCGGGTCCAGCTCAATTGCACACCGCCGCCGCCGGCAAGCGCGGCCCAGCGCGGATGCACCGGGCTGAGCGGGCGCAGACCGATTCCCCGCAAGGCGATCGACCTGGCGACAGGGGCGCTGTCTCCCAGGCCGATCGCAACGATTTCGGTGCCCGGAATTTCTCCAGCAACCTCGGCGCTAACGACGATCCCGGCACCATTGAGCAAGGCGAAGTCCTCACCCGGCAGGTGCCCGGCCACTGCACTTTCGGTGCCGCCGCGCCCGCGCCACAAGCCGCTCAGCAGCCAGCGGCCCGGGGCGACCGGCACGGCATCGGCAAACTGGATGATTTCTGCCCCGATCAAGGCGCGATTTGCACCCATTGCGAGCTGCCGCATGGAGGCGCTGGCAATCGTCAGATCGGCCCCGGCGAGGTCAACCAGAAGGTTCGATCGGCGATCGAACAGCATCGGAGAGGCAGCGGCCAGCGCGGAGACGCCGGTGCCGATAATGGCTCTGCCGCGACCGGTTGGGCCAAGTGGGACCAGCGCGCCATCGCCGTGATCGACATAAAGCGCGGCCCCCGCCCAATTCGGGCTTGAGGCCGAAGCCAGGGCGAGGATCAGCGGAACCGGAGTGCCGCTGTTTCCATCCCAGGGAAGTTCGCAAGCGGTCAGTCGAGTCGGTACGAGTGCATTGTCCGGCGCGGTAATGGCGCGGCCCGGATCGGCGGCAAGAATTCCATTGGTGTCAATCGGCGACAGCCGGACAAGGGTCAGCTCAACCCCTTGCGCGCGCCATTCCCAGTCGCGCACTCGCCACAGTCCGGCGTGGCCGGGCAGCCGCACCGTCTGGCCCGGACGTATCTGTGGGTCGAGCTGGGTAACGCGCCAGGTCACCACCTGCCTGCTCCAGCCTTCGCGCTTGGCCGCGCGCTCTACCGCAGCCCTGGCAGAAGCAGCGTCCAGCGCAGCGGGAAGCTCAATCGTGCGTGGCTGGCCGGGCAGGGGCCGCCCGCTGGCGCGCTGTGCGCCCGGTTGATAGTCGCGATCCGTATCGTAATAACGGATGACCGCGACGGGCGCTTCGGGTTCGCCATTGCGCTTGCGTGAATATCCGTCCTTGCCCCCGAAATCGTCCTGTTCCGAAGAGGTTGCGGCTTCTGGGAGGGTGTGCGCCGGAACGTTCCGCAGATCAGGGCGCAGGACGAGCTGATCGTCGCAGGCATCACAATCGACCGGATAAAAAGGATCGAGCGCGGCAAGCGTTTCGGCAAGCGAACCTTCGATGCTGAGCCCGGCAATCCCGGGCAGGGCGACCTCTGCCGCGTAATCATCAACAACGCCGTCAAGCAGGGCCCCAAGGTCCAGCGGCTCCTGATCGGCGATCACCTCGAACGAAAGTGCCGGAATCCGGTTGCCGAAATCCGCAAGGTGCAGGTCTTCGAACACGGCATAGGCAAGGCCGCGATAGGCCGGACATTGCCCTGGCGTTTCCGCGGCAGCAATCAGCGGGTCGGTCGGCTGATCTCCGGTGCCCGAATGAAGCCGGAATGTGCCCGCGGTTTTCAGGTCTCCGGCCTCGCCACGCAGCAACTTGCCGTCAGCCCAGATCCGGCCGACCGCCCGGATCGGGCGGCTGGAAAGTGCCACCGCGAAACTGGCCGTATAGGTATAGTTGGTGACCGAAGGTCCGCTCTTGCCACCGCCCTGACGTTCGGAATGCTCGATCAGGTCGGTTGCCCAGATGATCTGTCCCGAAACGCGCATCTTGCCGAACTGGCGCGGAATCGGCATTCCATAGCTTGAGGTGGTGACTTTCAGCTCATTGAGGCGCGCGCCCTCGCGCCCTTTGGCGCCGAATATCCGCCCGTCGAGCTGGCGGCCGACGAGCGCGCCAATTGCACCGCCGAACGGCCCCCCGATCAGGGTGCCGACGGCGCTGAGGATCAAGGTTGCCATGGTTCAGCTTTCTGCAATGGTTTGGCCCGCCAGTGCCCGGCGATCGTTCCCGACGGCATTTCCGCCTGGCGGACGATTCGGCGCAGTCCGGCGTGGGCGTGAACCCAGCCCCGGTCCGCGTCGGCGATGGCCAGATGGAACTGCCCTGGCCCGGTCCGCAGCAGCACCACGTCGCCGGGCAGGAAGGGTGCGGATGCGCTGATGAATCCGGCCCGATCGGGATCGGGAAGCCATAGATCAAGATGCCTGATCTTGAGGCGATAGCCTTTGGGAAGGTCGATCTGGCATCCGATCCGCTCCATCGCGGCTGCGAGCACACCCAGACAGTCGAGGCCCAGCCTCTGGTCGCGTCCGCCCAGGCGATAGGGCGTGCCGACCAGCGTTTCCGCAGCCCGGGCCAGAGCCAATCCGTTCATCCGCTCTGCGAAGGATAGCGGGTGACCAGATCGTTACCCGGAAGGTGCGGCTCGCCCTGGAAATTCGCGGCATTGGCGAACCGCCCGGCGCAGGTAGCAAGGGTCCTGTCGCACCCTTCGCGGAGCAGCACGCGCGTGCCCGGCGGCGGTGATTGGTCCAGCGGAATGTCGAGCACCAGCGCGCCCGGCAGGTTGGCGACGATGCCTGCCGAGAGGCCGGCCTGCGGGCCATCAAGCCACCGCAGCTGTCCGCCGATGAAGCTGTCCAGCATCGTCGGCGCGGAAAGGCTGGCCGCGTTGGTTTCAAGGTCGAAGCCCAGCACTGTTGCCGCATGGGTGAACTGGGCGGCGGAAAGGGTGCAGCCTGGACCGCAGAAGGTGGCCCGGCAGCTCGGGCTGGTGCGCGGCACCGGATCGCGCTGCAGCTCGATCTTGCGGCTTTCGAGGGCAGCAGTGAATGTGCCGGCTTCCTCGATCACGGTGCCGATCGACCCACGATAGATCACGTGGCTTTCCCGGCTTTCCCAATCGACCAGCCCGATCTGGACGCGAGCGCCGTCAAACCGGCCGAGGGCGAGATCGGCAGCAGCAATCGAATCGTGGCTGAGCGCGCCCTGCACTTCGGCGCTGTCGGGTTCAAAATCGGCCGAGCGGCGGATTGCGGAAGGGACGATGCCGGGGGCCGAACGGTGCAGAACGCCCGAAAGCCACAGGTCCTGGTCATGGCTGGTGAAACCCAGGGTGATGCCATCGCGGCGAATTACCCGCCAGAAGGTCGCCACGGTTTCCAGCGGTTGGCTGAACCACACACGGCTCATGGCGTATCCTCGCGGATTTCGATTACCGGGACGCTGGGCGCTTCGCCGGCCGCGAAGACGGCTCCGGCTACTTCAAGCCGGTCTTCCGAAAAGCGGACCGGCACGTCGAACAGGAATCCGGCGCGGACCTCGGTACCGGAAACGGGGGCGGCGGCGAACCGGATCACCCCGCCAGGCTCTAGCGTGAAGGCGGTGGTGGCGGCCCCGGCGAGTGAGACAAGCACACTGCCGGGATGGGGACGCGTGATCCGGCGCAGCTGTTCAGCATCGCCGTCTCCGTATCGCTTGAGCAACGGGAAGCTGGAGCGCAACCCATCGCCAATACCCAGCAGTTGATCGGTCGCCGTCGGAGTTCCGGTCATCGCGTGTGAACTGAAGTCGGTCGGGTCGCGCAGGCGAAAGCCCCGTGCGGCGCCCCGCCGGGCGCGAAAGAAGGCGAGCAGCACGCCCAGTTCGGCTTCCGAGCGGACGCCTGGGCCAACATCGAAGCGCAGCCGCGCATCCGACCACAGGCTGTTGCGCCGTTCAAAGCCGGAGGCGGTAACGGCCACGCTGGTCGAAAACTCGGGCATGACCGTGGCGTCGCGGCCCAGGGCGAGCGGATAGGACACATCGTCGAAAGGCAGCATATCGTCCTCGGCTGAGGTTTGGGGAAGGCGGACAAAACCGTCGCGGCAGATCTGCGGCAGCGCCCAGACGAAGCGCTCGTGCGCACCGCGCTGTGCCGCCTCGTCCAGCCCGGCGTCGATCCGGCGCCACAGGTCGCGATCCGCGGGATCGAGCACGAAACCGGCGAGATAATCGGTTTCCGCTACCGGATAGCCCAACCGTGCGATCACCGCGGCATAGGCCTGGCGGCGGCGGGCTTCGGCGCCGGCGGTCAGCCAGTCATAGTCTTCGACCTGCAACCGGTCGAAAGCCGGGCCGGCCCAGCCGACCGGCAGGTTGGCGCGCCGAATCTCGGGCATGGCAGGATCGAGCACCCCCGGCAGGAAGGTGAGCAGCAGGACTTCGGCGGCAGCTGGCGCGGCGGCTGACCTGATCGCATCGCGCAATGCGAGGGTCGAACCCGACAGCAAGGCTCCGGCCTGGTCGAGCAGATCGGTCTGCGCCGGGCCGAGCGGCTGGCGCAGGTCGGCAATCGCCACCGGGTCGCCGCCAAATGCGGCCCTGGCGGCGTCATCATAGAGGCAGGGACGCCCATCGGGCATGACCCACCACCATGGCTCACCGATCTGAAAGCGCACCGGCACACCGGCTTCCTGCATCAATGTCACGACGCCCGCCGCGACATCGCGCAGCCAGGCCATTGCCGCCGTGTTCGCCGGAGTGAGCAGCGCCGAGGGCGGATCCCACCCGGTTCGCCCGGGCGTGCCATCGGCGGCGCGCTGCTGCCAGGCATCGGGACAATGCTGGGCAAGCAGTTCGTAGGAAAGCGAGGCAATCGGCGAGAAGCCCGCTGTTCCGGCGGCGGCGAAGAAGGCCCGGTGCCAGGCCTTGGCTGGTGTGCAGAGCGGATCGCCGCTGGCTGGAACCAGGAACGCCCCGCCCTGCGCGGTGAGCCGCATGAAATGGCTCATCCCCAGATAGTGCAGCAGGCTGCCCCGATAGCCGAGTTGCAGGGCACTGCGGATTACGCGGTCGGGCGTCTGGTTGGTGCAATCATCATAGGCGGTGGCGATGCCCAGTCCATGTGGCGGGATGATCACGTCGCCGATCTCCAGCATCGCGTGCTGGCCCTCGCAGCGGATCTCGCTCAGTTCCGCCCAGCCTTCCACCGGGCTGGCCAGCGGCTGGGTGCTGCCCGAAACATAGCCCGGCGCGACCAGCGAGATGAACATCCGGTCGATGTCTGCCGGGTGGACCGGATCAGCCTCTGCCGGAAGCAGGAAGCCGCCCGCGAGGCTGGTGAAATCAAGCTGGATCAACGCATCGTTGGCCGTCCCCTGGGCATAGTTCCATAGCCGCACGTACCAGGTGCGCGCGGCGCCGGAGGCATCGCGGCCCTCGATCGTCAGGACCGGGCCGTTGACCGCATCGAGCGCGATCACCCCGCCGGATCGCCAGCGGAAGGTCAGCCGGGTGTGGGAATAATCGCGGTTGGTGACATAGCCGAGCAGCGGGTGATCGATGCTGTCCGTGCTGTCCCAGATCACACCCGCAAGATCGCCCTTGCGCAGAAACACGGCGTCCATCCGCAGGCAATCGGGCGCCGGACAAGTCAGCGCGGCCATCATCGGGCGCGGAAAGTTGACGGTCCAGAAGCGGGGATCGAAGCGCTGGATCCAGTCCGAATCCTGCCCTTCGCGTTTCGCGGCAAGCCAGAATGCCATGGACGTTCCCCTTAGAATTCGCTGAGCGCGCGCCGCACCGCGCTGGCGACCTGGCGGCTGGAGCGTTGCAGGGCTTGCGGTGCGCTGGTTCCGGCTGGCGCGGCTATGGTGATTGCCACGCGGACATCGCGCGGCGCGGAGCCAAGGCTGGCTTCGACCCGGCCCGCGCTGGTTGGCACGAACAGTTCGGGGCCGCGTTCGCCGACCACAAACGGCCTTCCGGGCGAGACTGGCCCGCCGGTGGCGCGCCCGGGCAGGCCGAACAACGAGCCGATTAGCCCGCCGAGGTTGAGGATCGAGCCCAGCCCGCCACTGCCACCGCCGCCGAGCGAACCGATCAGGCCCGTCAGCGCCTGGTTTGCGATCTGATCGATCACATTAAGCGCGATCCGGCGCAGGTCCTCAAAACCCAGGCTGCCCTTGCGAATTGCGGAGAGCAGCCCGCGTTCGATCACTGATCCGGCCCGCTCGAACCCGTCGAGCAGGCCGCTGTCAAAGGTTGAGCGCATCGCCGCGACATCGTTGGCAAAGCCCTGGGTATTGGCCCGCACGTCGATCAGCAGGCTATCGACCGAATCGGTCATGGTTCACGCTCCATCATGCGGTTGAGGTCGGCACGGCTCAGGCCTTCGCCCGAAGCGGCGGGCGGCGAGAGGATTGCGGCAAGCTCGGCTGGGGTGGCCTCCCAGAATTCAGCCGGACGCCAGCCCAGCAGCCGGGCGGCAAGACCCGCAAGGCGCAGCGCGCCGGGGCCGAAAGCGGCGGTCATGGTGCGGCGGGTTCGACCTGGCCCTGCAGAATCTGGCCGAGCAGGATCCGCAGCGGTTTGCTTGCCGCGGCAAGCCCCATGGCCATCACCGCTTCGCCCACAGCTTCACGGCTGAGGTCGCCGCGATCCGCCAGACAGTGCCAGAACAGCGCAGCCATTTCGGATAACCGAAGCTGCCCCGCCCCAGCGCGCTCAACCAGCGCGAAGAGTGGGCCCAGCTCTTCTTCTGCCGCGACCAGCGCGGCGAAACTGGGGCGGAGCAGACGCGGCGAACCGGCGAGGGGGAGGCTCGCTTCGCCGCGGAACGGATTGGCGCCCACAGTCATGCGCTGGCGACCGGACCGGAGCTTTCCAGGCTCAGCGTGTAATTGCGCTCACCATTGAAATCGCCGGAGTAATCGAGTTTCTGGACCAAGAACCGGCCGCGCAGCTTTTCGCCGTCCTCAAAGCTCAGTTCGTAATCGTCGAGCGTGCCGTTCATGGCATTGGCGCGGACCTGGGCTTCGGCAGCGCTGCCAAGGAAGATTCCGGCTGCACTGACCGAAACCGAGCGAACGCCCGCGCCAGACAGCATTTCGCGCCAGCCGCCACTTTCCTTGGTGGTGATCACCACCGGATCTCCGGCGATCGACATCTGGGTGGTGCGCAGCCCGGCAACGGTCTGATAGACCGCGGGGGTCGCGCCGTTCGAAATCTTGAGCAGGAAGGCGCTGCCTTTCTGGGCGGTCATGGGGTTCTCCTTTGTGAATGTTCCGCCGAAGCCAGGAACGCGACAGATTCCCCTCCCACCTGTGGGAGGGGTTAGGGGAGGGCATGTTGTTTGGGTGCGCTGACCGCATCCGCGATCAGCTTGGTCTGGCCGGCCAGGCAGGGAAAGCCGGACGGCTTTCCCGCACCGACGTCAGTCGGACAAAACGCGGAACCGGTACTCGATCAGCACCGCGCGGGTGTTGGCGCCGCGCTGTTCGGCGCGGGCGCGCAGGAACAGGGTTGAGATGATCCGGAAGCCATCCTGCGCGGCGGGCAGGGCGGCGATCCGGGCCTCGACCGCGCCGATCAAGCTGGCGGCAGTGTCTGGCCGATCGCCGCGGCAATGCAGTTCGAGCGCCAGGCGCACCTCGCGCCCGGCGCGGTCCTTGGCGCTCCAGTCGGCGCTGGCGCTGGCAGCGATCGCCAGCCACGGCAGGGCGGTACGCGACGGGACCTCCTCGGTCACGGCGTTGAGCTGGGCGGAAAGCACCGGATCGGCTTGCAGCCAGGCGATCAGTGCGGCGCGCAGGGCAATTTCCATGGCGGTCTATCCTTTGGTGAACAGCGGCCAGACCAGCCGCGCATCGCGCCAGGCACGGGTGGGATCGCGGCGGGCCTTGGCGGTGGCCTCGCCGAGCAACCGGGCACGGTCGATCAGTCGGGGAACGATCGCCGCAAAGGGACTGGCGGTCATGCCAGCCGCAACCTGCGCCATGGCCGCCACAGCGCGGCGACGGCGGCGGGTGGCAGGGCGCTCGCCCTGTCTCCCTCACGCTCGCGATACTGGAAGGCCGCCAGCCGCAGCACGCCGTGGCGCAGTGCTTCGGGCAGGCTCGGCCAGTCAGCGGCAAGACCTGCGGTAAGGCGCACCGCCACCCGTCCAGCCGCACCGGGGTTGCTGATCAGCACGCGCCCGCCGCCATCGGCGTCGAGTTCGATTGCGTAGTTCGCGTTTGGCAGGGCAAAGCGCGCCCCTTCGGCCGGAATGCCCTCCAGCCCAGTGATCGCCTGGACCGGCCGGGTGCGCAGAACCTGCCAGGCTGAGGATGCCGGCAGCACTTCCTCGCAATCCTGCTGCAACGGCATGATGCCGGTGAAATCCTCGCACGCCTCAAGCGCGGCGCGCAGCAGGGCGGTCAGTTGCGCGTCGTCGGACGTGGTGGTGATGCCGAGCCAGTCTTTCAGCTCGGACAGTGCCGCCGGGGCAAGCGCGGCAGGCGTGACAATGGCCCGCTTCATGGCGGTCTCCGGGTTGTTTTTGGGGATGGTGAAGGCGGAGGCCGGGTTGCCCCGGCCCCCAAAGACCCGATCAGACCGAGATCTTGATCAGCTTGATCGCATCGCTGTCGAGCACCTGGCCGCCAACTCGCTTGGTCGCGTAGAAATTGACGAACGGCTTGTTGGTGAACGGATCGCGCAGGATCGCGGTCTCCTTGCGCTCGGCGATCAGATAGCCGTTGCGGAAGTTGCCGAAGGCGATCGGGAAGGCATTGGCGGCAACATCGGGCATATCTTCAGCCTCGATCACGGGATAACCCAGCAGCCGAGCCGGCTGGCCGTCCATGATCCCCGGCTGCCACAGGAACGAACCATCGGCGGCCTTGAACTTGCGGACCGTGGCTAGGGTCTTCGAATTCATCACGAAGCAGGCACCCTGGCGGTGCGCGGCCTTCAGCGAATGGACCATGTCGATCAGCTTCAGTTCCGGGTTGGCGTCAAACGCGCTGGCATTGCCGCTGGCGGTGAACTGCAGGGTGCCGAAAGCGCGGCTGGCGTCGGCAGCGTTGCTGGTCGGCGCGCCAAGGAAGCCCTTGGGCTGATTGGTGCCGGTGCCGTTGATGAAGGCGGCGCCTTCGGCCTTGGCGAATTCGACCGCGATTTCGCCTGCCAGCCATTCCTCCAGATTGAACGCCGCGTCATCCAGCATCGTCTGGCTGGCCGCCGGGTTGGCATAAAGCTCACCCATCGGCGGGGCGATTTCGTTGAACTTGGCGGTGCCGGTTTCGGGGCGGGCGGCGGTTTCGCTGACCCAGCCAGAGGTGGTGCCGGTGGAGCTGACCAGCTTGCGATAGCCCGAAGTGCCGACCTGCACGACCTGGGCGATGGCGCGGATCGGGCTGATTGCCTTGAGCTGGGCAGCGATCATCACGTCGATTTCGCGCGGGACGGCATAGCCGCCATCGGCCAGCACCCCGGCGTTTACCGATTTCAGTTCGGCCTCACGCCCGTGGCGCAGATAGCCATCGACGAAACCCTTCAGTTCGGGGCTGACGGCGCCGGTCACGCCCAGCGCGGGGCGCGCGGCGGCGCGGCTGACCTTTTCGAGCCGCGATTTCACTTCATCGACATCGCCGCGCAGCACGCTCAGCGCCTGTTCGGCGGCATCCTGCCGGGCAACCAGATCGAACGAGGCGTCGAGCGGTTGGGTGGAGATTTCACTATCCATGGATTGGCCTTTCGTATGATCCCCCTCCCGCTGGCGGGAGGGGTTAGGGGAGGGCGTGTTGAGAGATCGGGAGAGCAAAACAGGCCCTCCTCCAGCCCCTCCCGCAGGCGAGAGGGGGTACATTGGATCAGGCGATCAGGTGAACCCGCGCGCCGTGTTGCATCGGGTGGGTCACCAGGCTCACCTCGAACAGGTCGATCTCGCTGAGATCGCGGCCGGCCTCGCTGCGGGTGAAGGCGCGGGCGCGGTAGCCGAACGACAGGCCGGTCACCGCACCGCGTTTCAGCGCAGCGGCGGCTCCGCCAGCGGGGTTGTCGATCGTGGCGATCACCCGCAGGCCGCGATTGTCCTCACGCACCGTCTCGACCCAGCCGATCCGCTGGTCGGGGCGGTGCTGCCAGAACAGCGGGAGCGGCTCGTGCCGATCTGCCAGGGTCTGCGTGAAGGCGCCGGGCAGGATCCGGTCGCGCCCGGCATCGCGCTTGTCGAACAGCGCGGCATAGCCGGCAAAGCGCAGCGCGCTTTTCTCGCCTCGGACTTGATCCGGGGTCACTTCAGAAATCCGGTTGCGCCGGTGCGGATCACGATGCCGAGCAGCAGCAGGGCCAGTGCCCCGCGCACTACCCAGGCGACCGTCGCCTTCCACGCGCTCGACTTGGCATCGCGCCAGGCCTGGAGCAGCTGGCGCAGCTCGGACAGGTCGGTATGGGCGGTCGGATCGTCCAGCCCCATCCGGCTCAGCACGCGTTCGGCGCCAAGTTCGCTGGCTTCTTCGATGATCGCGCGCAGCGTCACCAGTTCGGCGCCCTGATCCTCGGCCTGGGCGACCAGGCGGGCGACCATTTCGTCTCTGTTCATCATTTGTTCCCTGATTGAGCGGGCGCGAGGCCCAGCAGGCTGCGTTTCTCTTCGTTGCTGAGGAAAGCCGCGCCGCCGATCTGGGCCCACAGCCGCTCACGGTCTTCGGCCAGCGCCGGGATCCGATCGAGGTCGATGGCGAGCTTCTGATCGGGGAACCAGGTTTCCAGCCCTTCGGACAGGGCAGAGAGCAGCTTGGTCGCCAGCGGCAGCAGGGTCAGCCGCCACAGCGCGCGGTTGGCCTCGCGGTAATTGGCATAGGTGGCGTCCCCTGGCAGGCCGAGCAGCATCGGCGGGACGCCAAAAGCCAGGGCAATGTCGCGCGCGGCGGCGGCCTTCAGCTCGGCAAAGTCCATGTCGGCGGGCGAAAGGCTGAGCGATTGCCACTTCAGCCCGCCTTCCAGCAGCATCGGCCGCCCGGCATTGGCGTGCCCGGCATAGGCGGAGGCCAGCTCGGTCTTGAGCCGGTCGAACTGTTCGGCGCTCAGCCCTGCCCCGTCGCCCGGATCATAGACCAGCGCGCCAGAGGGCCGCGCCGCATTTTCCAGCAGCTGCCGGTTCCAGGCGGCGGCGGCGTTGTGGGTCAGCACCGCTTCCTCGGCCGCGGCAAGGCAGCCCGCGCCATAGTGATCGTCGGCCGGGTGGAAGGCCTTGATGTGGACCAGATTGGGCGATGCATCCTCGTCCAGCACCGGGATCGTCAGGGTGGTTTCGCCGACCTTGTAGGCATAGGCACCGGGCCAGCCATCGGCCCCGGCGATCACGCTGACCCGCTCGGGCCGCAGGGCATAAAGCTCGACCGGCTTGCCCGCCGCGTCCTTGATCACCTGAACATAGGCATTGCCGTGGAGCAGCAGCTGGCTGCTGAGCGTTTCGAGCAGCGATTGCCCGGCGCTGGTGGCAGAGACCAGCGCGGCCAGCTGCGGATCGCAAGGCCCCAGCGGCGCCCCGCCGATCCCCTCGGCCACCAGCCGCACCGCGCGCTGCGCCACCGGGTTCTCAACATAACCGCGCCTGACGCTGCGGCCATAGTCGAACGGCGCCTTGGCGCTGCCCTCGGCATAGAACCACGGCGAAAGAAACGTACGCCCCAAAGGCACACGCGAAGACACCCCGCCCTTGAAGGCGGAGGCCAGAGTTTGAAGGAAGGACATGGGGCACCTTTTGCAAAGCGGCCATTACTCACATTCTCAAATCATTCTTGACAGGAGTAATAGGAGTACAGTAGAGAAATGGCATTAAAGGAGAAATGCAGTGGATACGACAACGATCGAAATTGACTTTGAGGTCTACAAGCTCATCGAAGCTGAGCGCAGGAGCTTCAGCGAGACGCCTCTTTCTGCACTTAGGCGGCTACTGAAGTTGCCGGAGCGGCAGCCGCAGTCTGAATATGCCCAACCCATCCAGTCATCTGGCAAGGTGTGGTCTGACGATGGTGTGGTCGTTCCGCATGGCTCCCGCGCACGAATGGAGTACGGTCGCGGAAGCCAACGATATGAAGGTCAGTTCCTTGATGGAATGCTGGTGGTGAATGGCAGCAAGTTCAGTTCACTCTCCGAGGCGGCAAGCGCACTTGCCAAAACCAAAGACGGACGAAGCACCAGCCTGAATGGCTGGAACTATTGGGAAGTTCAGTTTCCTGAATCAGATCGCTGGGAGCCTATGGAGCACTTGCGCCGCCGAGCGAAGGGTAAGTCAATCTTCTAAGCCAGTCGCTTAACCCGCCCAAACCCTCGGCCCCTTGCGCCCCAGCACCAGCTCCGTCAGCGCCCAGACCGCCGCATCGGCGCGGTCCGGTGAGCGGCCCGGGCCTTGGTACCCGCCGCCGGCCATCAGCCCGCAGAGCTGGTCTTCCAGCGCGGGGAGCTGGCCGACGTGGCGGACCCTTCCGGCCTCGTAAAGCGCGGCGACGGGTTCGGCGCGGGCGCTTTTGCCGTGGCGGGCGTGGACCAGTTTGAGCGGCAGCGCCAGTTCGGCCGCGCGCAGCACGCTGGCCACCATTGCGCCGCCCTGATTGGCTTCGGCCACCACCCGGTCGGCGTGCCACTTGTCCGCCGCATTGGCGACGGCGCGGGCCCATTTTTCCGGGCTGGCCTTTTCCACGCTGCAATCGGCAAGGACGCGGGCGATCCCGTCTTCGCAGATCGCGCAGACCACGATCCCGCAGGCATCGCCCTGGGCCGAGGCGGGGGGATCGACCCCCACCACCACCCGCACCGGCGGACTGGCGGCGCTGGCTTCGCGGGCCTGTTCCAGCAGGGCGCGGCTCCACAGCGCGCCTTCGATGTCTTCGATCAGTTCTCCGTCAAGCTCCTGGCGGCCGAGCGCGCTCCGGCCGAATTCACGCTTCATCGCAGAGAGGAAGCGCGGCGGCAGGTTGCGTCCGTTGTCCCTGGTCCGGCCGCGGGTGATCGCCACTTCGGGGTGGGCGACCAGCCGCGCCAGCAAGGCGACGCTGCGCGGCGTGGTGGTGGCAACCACTTGCGGGTTTGCGCCCAGACGCAGGCCGAGCAGCAGGTTGTCCCACGCGCTCTGGGCCTTACCCCCGGCATTGTCCCATTTGGCCACCTCATCACACCAGGCGTGGCTGTGCTGCGGCCCGCGCAGCGATTCGGGCTCTGCGGCGGAAAACAGCATGGCCTGCGCGCCGCCGGGCCAGACCAGCTGGCGCTTTGACGGTTCGAATTTCGGCCGCATTCCGTGCGGGGCGATCGCCATCAGGCCGCTATCGCCTTCTACCATCACGCTGCGCGCTTCGCCGAGCGAGGCGCCGATCAGCGCGATCCGCGCCGAACCATCGGTTTCGGCAATCGCGCGGACCCATTCGGCCCCGGCACGGGTCTTGCCAAAGCCGCGCCCGGCCAGGATCAGCCAGGCCAGCCAATCGCCGCCCGGCGGCAATTGCCCGTCGTGCGCCCACAGCCGCCAGTGATGACGCAGCGCATGCCGCTGGCGCTCGCTCATCGCGTTCAGCAGCGCCCGGCGCTCGTCCGCGGGCAGGCTCAGCAGATAGGCGGCGCGGCTGTCGCTACGCTTGCTCATCCGGCTGTTCCGTTTCGTCGTCGAGCGCGGCATTGGCCGCCGCGCGCTCGCGCATCTCGTCGATCATCCGGTCGATCGAATCGAGCACTTCCTGCTCGCTGCGATCATCCTGCTGGGCGCGGCTCTGGGCGACAGCCTGGCGGTGCAGGCTCAGCAGCCGGATCGCGCTGGCGACATCCATCTTGTGTTCGGGACTGGGGTTTCTGAGATAGGCCAGCACGTCCATCTCAAGGTTCTTGTATCCCTCGGCCAGGGCGGCGTCCCAGGCCGCGGCAAAGCCGGGGTCCTGCTTGCGGGTGCGATAGGCCCGGCTCGGCACGGTCCTGGCATAGGCCGCCGATGCGGTGATGTTCGAAGTCTGGATCAGGTGTTCGAGGAAATAGATCCGCCAGTGCCCGGTGCCGGGATTGTCGCCTTCCTCGCGTGAGCGTTTGGTCAGCCTGACTTTCGGTTTCTGTTTGGCGGCCCCTGCCTTCCGGGCACGCGGCTTTCTCTTCGGCGCCTTGGGGGCCGTGGTCATGGGGGCATGCTCCTGATTGAAGGGGGCGAGACCATCCAGGGGCAGTGCCCGGCGAATCGGTTCATCGCGATGTTCCATATTTGTGCCATATCAGCGTCACGATGTCAAGGACAAAGAACCAATATGGTTATTTGCTCTGCATTGGATCAGCACTTGTCGGGGCTGGCGGCACTGTTTAAGCAACGCCGGATCACC
>Ga0116179_1001871_pt1 | contig 15467 bp, 11 predicted proteins | sample AD_UKC071_MetaG_FD_89751 | JGI IMG/M metagenome (GOLD analysis project Ga0116179, IMG submission 89751) | Active sludge microbial communities of municipal wastewater-treating anaerobic digesters from USA - AD_UKC071_MetaG | ecosystem: Engineered > Bioreactor > Anaerobic > Digestate | place: USA...
AGGTGCTGGCGCGAGATGCGGTTCATCTTGTTGATCGTCTCGATCATGTGCACCGGGATGCGGATGGTGCGCGCCTGGTCGGCGATCGAGCGGGTGATGGCCTGGCGGATCCACCACGTGGCATAGGTCGAGAACTTGTAGCCGCGGCGGTATTCGAACTTGTCGACCGCCTTCATCAGGCCGATGTTGCCTTCCTGGATCAGGTCCAGGAACTGCAGGCCGCGGTTGGTGTACTTCTTCGCGATCGAGATCACCAGGCGCAGGTTGGCCTCGATCATCTCCTTCTTCGCGTCGCGGCTGTTCTTCTCGCCCGCGTTCATCGCGCGGTTGATCTCCTTGAGATCATCCAGCGGCACCACCGCGTGCGCCTGCAGGTCGATCAGCTTCTGCTGCAGTTCCTGGATCGCGGGCAGGTTGCGGCCCATGATCGCGCTGTACGGCTTGCCGGCGGCGACCTCCTTCTCGGCCCACTGCAGGTTCAGGATGTTGGGCGGGAAGGTCTTGATGAAGTGGTCCTGCGGCATGCCGCAACGGTCGACCACGATCTTGCGGATCTCGCGCTCGAAACGGCGCACGTCGTCCACCTGGCTGCGCAGCACGTCGCACAGCCGCTCGATGGTCTTGACCGTGAAGCGAATGGTCATCAGGTCCGCGGTCAGCTGCTCCTGGCACTTGCGGTAGGTCGGCGAGTTGTAGCCGTCCTTCTCGTAGGCCTTGCGCATCTTGTCGAAGTGGCCGCGCACCAGGGTGAAACGCTCCAGCGCCTGGCTCTTCAGTTCTTCGAGCTTCTTGGTCAGCGCCTTGCTGCCGCCCTGGCCGTCGTCGTCGTCCTCTTCGTCGAACTCGTCGAAGTCCTCTTCGGCCACGTAGTCGTCGGCCTCGTCGTTGGAGACGAAGCCGTCGACGACCTCGCTGATCTGCATCTTGCCCTCGCCGATGCGGTCGGCCATCGACAGGATCTCGGCGATGGTCTTGGGCGAGGCGCTGATCGCCTGCATCATCGACTGCAGGCCGCCTTCGATGCGCTTGGCGATCTCGATCTCGCCCTCGCGGGTCAGCAGTTCGACCGAGCCCATCTCGCGCATGTACATGCGCACCGGGTCGGTGGTGCGGCCGAATTCGCTGTCCACCGTCGACAGCGCGGCTTCGGCGGCTTCTTCGGCTTCTTCCTCGGTGGCGGTGGTGGTGGTGCCGCCGGCGATCAGCAGGGTGGCCGCGTCGGGCGCCTGCTCGTAGACCGCGATGCCCATGTCGTTGAGCATCGAGACGATGGCTTCCAGGATCTCGTTGTCGACCAGCTTCTCGGGCAGGTGGTCGTTGATTTCCTGGTGCGTGAGGAAGCCACGCGTCTTGCCCATCTTGATGAGCGTCTTCAGCTCCAGCCGGCGCTTGGCGACTTCCTCTTCGGTGAGCGTGGTCTCGTCCAGGCCGAACTCGCGCATCAGCGCGCGTTCCTTGGCGCGGCTGACCTTCATGCGCAGCGGCTTGGCCTTGGCCTCGACCTCGGTCGTGCCTTCGTCGACGGTGACCTCGGCTTCGGCCTCGGGCTCGATGAAGTCGGCCTCGATGTCGCCCAGGTCCTCGTCCTCGGACTTCTCGGCCTTCTTGGCGTCGGCCTTGCCCTTGCCCTTGGCCGCGGGCTTCTCGGCCTTGGCCGCCTTCGCGGCCGGCTTGGCCGCTGCCTTGGCCGGCTTGGCCTCGGCCACCGCGGCCGGCTTCGCGGCCGTCGCGGGCGTCTTGGCGGCCGGCTTGGCAACGGCGGTCTTGGCCTTGGGGTCGGCGATCTTCTCGGCGGCGTCGGTTTTCTTGGCGGTCATGCGGGTCCTGTCGCGGAATTCAGCGGGTGATCAGCTGGTGATCGGCGGGGGTGCGGCGGGTTGGCGGCGGGTTGGCGGCAGATGAGGCGTTCGGGCAGCACGGCAGCCGGCCGGCGGAGCGCTGCGGCGCCCGGCAAGCTGGCGTGGACGTGTCGGAATGCAGCCCTTGCGGGGGGTGTTGGCCTGAGCGCGTGTGCGGGCCCGTGTCAGGGGCGGCCAGGACCGGAGGTGCTGCTGCTCTGCCTGCCGTGCAAGCAAACGAGGATTGTACCAGGGCACGCCTCGTCGTGCCGCATCGTGGAAGCGCGCGCAGCCGGCCCGCAGGGCCTGGCATGGGGTCCGGCCAGGGCGCGGCCGGTGATCAGGCGGCGGCGCCGGCCTGCTTCAGCACCGCCTGGCGGGCGTAGATTGCGCGGATGTGCTGCTGATCGTCCTCGGACAGCTCGCCCGACTGGATCAGCAGGTTGAGCTGGTCGGACAGCTCGGTGAACTCGATGCGGCCGAGCACGGTGGCCAGGTCGCTGGCCGGTGGCTCGGGGTCGAGCGCATGGTCGGCGCGGATGCGCGCCAGCAGCGGCGCCAGCACTTCGGCCTCGGGCAGGGCGGCCAGGTCGGTGAGCAGGGCGTCCAGCGTCATGGCGCCGTGCTCGTGCAGCAGGCGCTCGACGCAGCCGAAGAACGGCCCGTGCGGCGCCGGCTGGTCGCAGAGCATGGTGTGTGTGGCGTCGGGCAGCTGGGCCCACTGCTCGCTGTGCCGGGCCAGCAGCCAGGCAGCCCGGTCCAGCCGGGTGGCGGTCTGCGGATTGCGCCGCCCACCCATGCCGCTGCCGCGTTGGCGCCGCCGGCCGCCCTGGCCGCCCGCGTTTCCGACGCCGAAATCCGGCGCCCCGGCATCGCTGCCGCCGAAGTCGCCCTCGCTGAAGCCCCCGTCGCCAAAGTCGCCATCGGCGTGGTGGCCCGCCTGAGGTGCGGACCGGCCCGCGCCGGAGCCGCCCGCCGCCGGCGCCCCGCCGCCCGGCCGCCGCCCCGCCGCACGCCGCGCCCAGTGCGACTGCAGCACCTCGGGTGCCACGCCGCCGGCCTGGGCCAGCGTCTGCACCAGTTGCTCGCGCAGCAGGCCCTCGGGCAGCAAGGCGACCAGCGGGCCGGCCTGGGCCAGCATCTTCGAGCGGCCCTCGGCCTGGGCCAGGTCGCAGTCGGCGCCGGCATGGGCGACCAGCTGGGCCGACAGCGGCACGGCCTGCGCCACCGCGGCGTCGAAGGCCTCGGGCCCGAGTTCGCGGATGTAGGAATCGGGGTCGTGCTCGGCGGGCAGGAACAGGAAGCGCACCGTGCGCGTGTCGGTGGCGTGCGGCAGCGCCGCCTCCAGCGCCCGGCCGGCGGCGCGGCGGCCGGCGGCGTCGCCGTCGAAGCTGAAGACCACGCTGTCGGTGAAGCGGAACAGCTTGGCCACATGCTCGTCGGTGCAGGCCGTGCCCAGCGTCGCCACCGCGTTCGGAAAGCCCCACTGCGCCAGCGCCACCACGTCCATGTAGCCCTCGACCACCAGCGCATAGCCCTTGGCGCGCAGGCCCTGGCGGGCCTCGTGCAGGCCGTACAGCTCCTGGCCCTTGTGGAACACCGGCGTCTCGGGCGAGTTCAGGTACTTCGGTTCACCCTGGTCGAGCACCCGCCCGCCGAAGCCGATGACTTCGCCCTTGACCGAGCGGATCGGAAACATGATGCGGTCGCGGAAGCGGTCGTAGCGCTTCTGGTCCGGGCCGTCGTCGCCGCTGGTGATCACCAGGCCGCTGTCGGTCAGCAGCGCATCGCTGTAGTCGGGGAACACGCCGGCCAGCGTGCGCCAGCCCTCCGGCGCATAGCCCAGGCCGAAGCGGGCGGCGACGTGGCCGGTCAGGCCGCGCTTCTTGAGGTAGGCCACCGCACGCGGGCTGGCCTTGAGCGCCGCCTTGTAGTGGTCGGCGGCCTTGGCCAGCACGTCGCTCAAGGTGGCGCGCTGGGCGCGCTCGGCGTCGGCACGGGCGCGGTCCTCGGGCGTGCCCTCGCGTTCGGGGACGGCCAGGCCCACCTGCTGCGCCAGGTCGCGCACCGCGTCCATGAAGCCCATGCCGTGGTGCTCGGTCAGGAAGCGGATCGCATCGCCATGCGCGCCGCAGCCGAAGCAGTGGTAGGTCTGGCGCGACGGGCTGACGATGAAGCTGGGCGACTTCTCGCCGTGGAAAGGGCACAGGCCCTTGTGGTTGATGCCGGCCTTCTTCAGCTCGACATGGCGCCCCACCACCTCGACCACGTCGACGCGGGACAGCAGGTCCTGGATGAAACCCTGGGGCAGCATCGCGGCCCGCTCACTCGCCGGGCTGGCCGCGTGCGGCGGCGGGGGGGTCGACGACGATGCCGCCCACCTCGTCGTCGGCGGCCGGTGGCAGCGGCGCCGGCCCCAGCGCGAACAGCCCGCGCCAGCCGCGCACCCAGCCGGGAACGGCCTCGGCCGGCATGGGCGCGGCGATGCCCATGCCCTGGCCGATGGCGCAGCCCAGCTCCAGCAGCAGCCGCGCCTGGGCCGGGCCCTCGACGCCCTCGGCCACCACCAGGCAGTCGAAGTTGCGCGACAGGCTGATCACGTTCTCGACGATGGCCCGGTCCTGGGCGTCGTCGAGCATGTTGTGCACGAAGCTGCGGTCGATCTTCAGTGCCTGCACCGGCAGCCGCTTCAGGTAGGTGAGCGTCGAGTAGCCGGTGCCGAAGTCGTCGAGCGACCAGCGCACGCCCAGCTGCGCGCAGCGCTCCAGCACGGCCGAGCTGATGTCGATGTCGGCCAGTGCGGCGGTCTCCAGCACCTCCAGCTCCAGCCGGGGGCCCAGCGGGCGGCGGTGGCGGGCCAGCAGCTCGGACAGGCGCTGCGCGAAGTCGGGCTCCTGCAGGTGGCGGGCGGTGATGTTGACGCTGACCGACAGGTCCAGGCCCATCTCCAGCCAGGCCTCCAGCTGGTTGAGCGCGCGCGCCAGCACATGGTCGCCCACCCGCGCCGACAGGCCGGTGTGCTCGATCAGCGGCAGGAACTGCGACGGCGGCACGATGCCGAGCTCGGGGTGGTTCCAGCGCAGCAGGGCTTCGAAGCCGACCACCGTGCCGCGCTTCAGGTCCACCTTGGGCTGGTAGTACAGCAGCAGCTCCTGGCGGTCGAGTGCGTCCTGCACGCGGCCGATGGCGCTGACGCGCTCCTCCGTGCGGCGGCTGTGCTCGGGGTCGAAGAACAGGAAGCCGTTGCGCCCGCTCTGCTTGACGCCGTACATCGCATGGTCGGCATGGCGCAGCAGGGTGTCGGCATCGCTCGCGTCCAGCGGGTAGACGGTGGCGCCCACGCTGGCGCTGACGATCTCGGGGGCGGTGCCGGCGCGCACCACCACCGGTTGCGCCACCACGCCCAGCACGCGCTGCACCGCCGAGCGCGCCTCCTCGATGGTGCCGGCGCGCAGCAGCAGCACGAACTCGTCGCCGCCCAGCCGCGCGGCGGCGTCGGACCACACCGTGCCGCGCACCCGCAGCGCGCCGCGCAGGCGGTTGGCCAGCTCGGCCAGGAACAGGTCGCCGGCGTCGTGGCCGTGGCGCTCGTTGATGGCCTTGAAGTGGTCCAGGTCGAGGTAGCACACGGCCAGCAGGTAGCCGTCGCGGTCGGTGGCGGCCATCGCCTCGGCCAGCAGCTGGTTCAGCCGGGCGCGGTTGGGCAGGCGGGTCAGCTCGTCGACCCAGGCCTGGCGCTCCAGCTGCGCGCGCTGCAGGCGCTGCTCGGTGACGTCGCTGACCACCATCACGTGGTAGCGCAGCGCGCCATCGGGGCCGTGCACGGTGCTGATGGTGATGTGCAGTGCGCAGGGCTCGCCGTTGCGCCGGCGCTCCACCACCTCGCCCATCCAGTGGCCGTGGTTGCGCAGCGCCGCCAGCACGCTGTGCTGCTGCGGCCGGTGCAGCGGCCCGCCCGGCCCGTCCGACAGGGCCGGGCGCAGCAGGGCGGGCACGGCGCCGATCAGCTCGTCGCGGGGGATGCCGACGATGTGGCAGTAGGCCGGGTTGACGTCAAGCACCTGCAGGTCGGCGTCGGTGACGACCAGACCCTCGTGCAGGTGCATGAAGACGCTGGCCGACAGCTGCTGGCGGTCGGCCGCCTCGTGGCGCGCGCCGACATCGGCCAGCGACGCCACCACACGCATCGGCGCGCCGTCCTCGCCACGCTCGGCCACCCGCAGGTGCAGCTCGAACCAGTGCCAGCCGGTGCCGCGGCGCAGCCGCAGCTCGCACTGCAGGCCGGCATCGGCCGCGCCGGTGCGGGGGGCCAGCGCCGCCTCCAGCGCCGGCCGGTCGCCGGCATGCACCTGCTCCAGCCAGTGCGCCAGGCTGCGCCCGCGCTGGCCGTGCTGGTCGGCCATCAACGCCTGCCAGGTGCCCGAGGTGTAGCTCTCGCCGGTCCGCAGGTTCCAGTCGGCCACTCCCAGGTCGGAGCCGGCCAGGGCCAGCTGCCAGCGTTCGTCCAGGCGCACCAGTTCGCCAGCCAGGGCATGGGCCACCAGCATCAGCGCGGCCATGTTGCCCGCCGCCGCCCACAGCAGCAGCTGGCCCTTGCCGGGCTGCAGGCTCTCCAGCAGCGCATACGGGCCCAGCCCCTGGGCCGAGGCGGCCGCGGCGGCCAGGGAACTCACCAGCACCGCGGCCGAGGCGGTGGCCAGGCCCGCGCGCATCGCCACCGCGCACAGCAGCACCGGCACGCCGAGCAGCGGCGCCAATGCGCCCAGGCCCAGCCAGGACGCGCTGCTCAGACTGATCACCTGCAGCAGGCCCGCCACCGCCAGCAGGCCCAGCGTGAAGTGCCGGCGCTCGGCAGCAAACGCCACCGCCCAGCTGTTGCGGCTGAAGGTCAGCAGCGGCACGCCGGCCACCAGCAGGCCCAGGGTGTCGCCGGCCCACCAGTTCAGCGCTGCCGCCGGCCAGGCCGCCGGCGTGATGCGCTGCGTGGCCACCAGCCAGCCGCTGCCGTTGAGGGCCGTCAGCAGCGTGGCAACGCCGCCGCCGACACCCAGCAGCAGCCACAGGTCACGCCGGCGCGCCAGCTGCGGATTGAAGCCGACCTGCTGCAGCCAGCGGGCCGCCAGCCAGGGCCCGCCGACATTGCCGGCCGCAATGCCCAGGGCCAGGCCGATGGACGAGCCCGCCGACAGCTGCACCGCCGCCGCGCCGGCCAGCAGCGGCAGCACGCAGCCGGGGCCCCAGCGCACCAGCATCGCCAGCGCGCCGCCCAGGGCCGGCCAAAACACGCTGACCAGCGGCGCCGGGCTGTCGAGCATCAGGCCCAGCCGCCCGGCGGCGAAGTAGCCCAGGGCCATCAGCGGTGCACGCCACAGCCAGGGGTTCATCGGGAGCGTCCGGAGCATGGGAGGAACGGCAGGGAGGCTGGCGGGCTGGCAGGGGGGGGTGATCAAGGCGGGAACGGGCGCCTGGGCGGGCAGGCCGGGCGACTGGAGCGGTGCGCACGGCCGGGGGTGGATGCTAGCTGGCGGGCGCCCGCCGTGCCCGGACCCCGGCGTGTGGAATGCCGCGAGGCGGTGCAGCCGCCCCTGGAAAAGCAAAGGCCCGGCAAGGCCGGGCCTGGCACTGCCGGCCGTTGCCGGCCGCCGCACGCGCTCAGAGCGCGAAATCCTCCAGCTTGGCGCCATCGGCCAGCGCCGCCTTCAGCCACTTGGGCTGCAGGCCGCGGCCGGTCCAGCTGTCGCCGGTCTGGGCATTGCGGTACTTGGCCGCCACCTTGCCGGTGGACTTGCCACTGCCCGCGCTGCGCACCGACGGCGCCTTGCCGGCGATGTCCGCCGCCGTCAGGCCGAATTCGGCCATCAGCTGGCGCACCTTGTTGATCGCCACGCCGCGCTCCTCACGCTGCACGTCGGCGATTTTCTTTTCGATTTCGGCGCGTTGCGCCAGCAGTTCCTGCAGGGTGGCCATTCGGGGCTCCAGTTGGATTGGATGACGGCCCCGATTATAGGCGTTTGCGGGTATCGATGGATTCCTGCTTCAGGCGGTGGCCGCCCTGGCGTGCCGGGTGTCAGTTGCTCGGCGGCACATAACCCGTGGGCTGGTCGGCACCTTCGCCGAAGAAGAACCGCTCCATCTGCCGCGCGAGGTATTGGCGGGCGCGCTGGTCGGCGAGATTGAGGCGGTTTTCATTGACCAGCATGGTCTGGTGCTTGAGCCACAGGGCCCAGGCTTCCTTGCTGATGCTGGCGTAAATGCGCTTGCCCAGTTCACCGGGATAGGGCGGGAAGTCCAGCCCTTCGGCTTCCTTGTTCAGGTGGACACATTGGATGGTGCGGGCCATGGGCGGTCTCCAGATCGGCGGGCGGGTTTCAGAGTTTCTTGACCAGCACCTGCGAGCGCCGATCCCAGTTGTACTTGCGTTTGCGGGCCTCGGGCAGCCAGTCGGGGTCGACCGGCGCGAAGCCGCGCTTGATGAACCAGTGCATGGTGCGGGTGGTCAACACGAAGATGCTGTCCAGCCCCTGGGCGCGGGCGCGCTGCTCGATGCGCTTGAGGATGCGCTCTCCGTCGCCCTGGCCCTGCACCTGGGGCGAGATCGTCAGCGCGGCCATCTCGCCGGTGCGCGCCTCGGGGTAGGGGTAGAGCGCAGCGCAGCCGAAGATCACGCCGTCGTGCTCGATCACGGTGTAGTTGGCGATGTCGCGCTCGATCTCCGTGCGCTCGCGCCGCACCAGGGTGCCGTCGCGCTCGAAGGGCTCGATCAACTGGATGATGCCGCCCACGTCGTCGGGGCTGGCCTCGTGCAGCGATTCGAGTTTCTCGTCGACCACCATGGTGCCGATGCCATCGTGGGTGAATACCTCCTGCAATATCGCGCCGTCCACCGCGAAGGGCAGGATGTGCGAGCGCTCGACACCGGCTGCGCAGGCTTTGACGCAATGTTGCAGATAAAACGCGAGATCGGTGGGCTGCACCGGCGGCGGCAGTTGCCCCAGCAGGCGCTGGGCGTCGGCCAGCGCCAGTTCGGTGTCGATCGGGCTGTCGGGGTTGTCGCGGTCCTCGGCAATGCCGGGAATCTCGGTCATGAACAGCAGTTTGTCGGCCTGCAACGCAATGGCGGTGGCGGTGGCCACCTCTTCCATCTGCAGATTGAAGGCCTCGCCGGTGGGCGAGAAACCGAAGGGACTCAGCAGCACCAGGGCGCCAATGTCGATGGCGCGGCGGATGGCCGCACCATCGACGCGGCGCACCACGCCCGAATGCATGAAATCGACGCCGTCGACGATACCCACCGGCCGGGCGGTGAGGAAATTGCCCGACACCACACGCACCGTGGCATTGGCCATCGGGGTATTGGGCAAACCCTGGGAGAACGCGGCCTCGATCTCGAAGCGCAACTGGCCGGCGGCTTCCTGCGCGCAATCGAGCGTCACCGCGTCGGTGATGCGCACGCCGTGGCTGTAGCGGCTGGCATGGCCCTTGGCGGCCAGCTGCTCGTTGACCTGCGGGCGGAAGCCGTGCACCAGCACCAGCTTGATGCCCATGGCGTGCAGGATGGCCAGGTCCTGCACGAAGTTGTTGAGCTTGCCTGCGGCGATGGCCTCGCCGGCCAGGCCGACGACGAAGGTCTTGCCGTGGTAGGCGTGGATGTAGGGCGCGACGGCCCGGAACCACGGGATGAAGGTGTGGGGAAAGACCAAGCTCATGGTGCGCAAGAGATTGCCGGCGATTGTGCCGCAGGGGGTGTGGCGCCCGTGGGGCGCGGCGGCTCAGGCGTGCAGCACCACCAGCAGGGCGGTGGCCGCGTCCGGCCCCGGGTTGGCGATGGCATGCGGCTGGTCGGCGGCATAGCGGGCGGTCTCGCCGGCCGCCAGCGTGGCCGTGTGCTCGCCGGCCCGCACGTCCAGCCGGCCCGCCAGCACGCTGAGGTGCTCGCGCGCGCCGGGGCCGTGCGGCTGGGAGTCGAGCACCGCGCCCGGTTGCAGGCGCAGCTCGTACCACTCGAACTGGCCGGCCAGGTCGACGGGGCCGAGGATGCGCAGTTCGCAGCCGCTGCCCTGGCCGCCCGGAGCGCCGCGCAGCGTGGGCGTGGCGTGCGCGGCCACGGTGTCGATGGCCGGTGCGGCCGGCGCCTCGGCCGACTGCAGCAGGTCGGCCAGCGGCACGCCCAGGGCCTGGGCCAGGCGCCACACCACCGCCACCGTGGGATTGGCCTGCGCCCGCTCGATCTGCGACAGCATGCTCTTGCTGACGCCGGCGCGGCGCGACAGCTCGTCCAGCGACAGGCCCTGGCGTTCACGCAGGGCGGCGAGGGCGGCGCCGACGCGGGGCGGCTCGGCCGGGGTGGGGCGGGCAGTGGGTTTGCTGGACATGCTTGCTTCAGTGTACGTCGTTCGATATAGTGAACTAAAGTTCGATAAACAGGATTGAAGGAGCGCCAATGAACGCCCGCACCGACTTGAGCACCTGGGCCGCCGCCGAACTGGCCGCGCTGGACGGCGCCGGCCTGCGCAAGCGCGAGCGGGTGATCACCGGCCCGCAGGGCGCCGTGGTGACCCTGGCCGACGGCACCCAGGCCCTCAACCTGTGCGCCAACAACTACCTGGGCCTGGCCGACCACCCGGCCGTGGTGGCGGGTGCGAAGGCGGCGCTGGACAGCCATGGCTTTGGTCTTTCCAGCGTGCGCTTCATCTGCGGCACGCAGGACCTGCACAAGCGGCTGGAGCAGCGGCTGGCGCGCTTCCTGGGCACGGAGGACGCCATCCTCTATGCCGCCGCCTTCGACGCCAACGGCGGCCTGTTCGAGCCGCTGCTGGGCGAGGGCGACGTGGTGATCAGTGACGCGCTGAACCATGCGTCCATCATCGACGGCATCCGCCTGTGCAAGGCCGAGCGGCGACGCTACGCCCACGACGACATGGCCGACCTGGCCGCACAGTTGAAGGCGGCGCGCGACGGCGGCGCCCGCCGCATCCTGGTCTTCACCGACGGCGTGTTCTCGATGGACGGCACGGTGGCGCAGCTGGACGTGATGCGCCGGCTGTGCGATGCCCATGGCGCGCTGCTGGCGGTGGACGACTGCCACGCCAGCGGCTTCATGGGCGCCACCGGCCGCGGCACGCATGAACGTGCCGGCCTGCTGGCCGGTGGTGCGGCGGGCGTGGACCTGATCACCGGCACGCTGGGCAAGGCGCTGGGCGGCGCCTCGGGCGGCTTCACCGCCGGGCCGGCAGCGGTGATCGAGCTGCTGCGCCAGCGTTCGCGGCCCTACCTGTTCAGCAACACGCTGGCGCCGGCGATCGCGGGCGCCAGCCTGGCGGTGCTGGACCTGCTGGAAGGCCCCGAGGGTGCCGCGCTGCGCGAGCGCCTCTGGGCCAACACCGCGTACTTCCGCGCCGCCATCGGCGCCGCCGGCTTCCAGATCAAGCCGGGCCTGCATCCCATCGTGCCGATCATGGTCGGCGACGCGGCGCTGGCGCAGCGCCTGGCCGCGCGCCTGCTGGACCTGGGCGTCTATGTGGTGGGCTTCTTCTTTCCGGTGGTGCCGCGCGGGCAGGCGCGCATCCGGGTGCAGATCAGCGCGGCGCACAGCAGCGAGCAGCTCGAACAGGCGGTCGCGGCCTTCGCCCAGGCCGGCCGCGAACTGGGGTTGATCGCATGAGCCACACGAAAATTCTGATCATCGGCGCCAATGGCCAGATCGGCACCGAGCTGGCCGAGGCCCTGGCCCAACGCCACGGTGACGCGGCCGTGGTCACCAGCGACCTGGCACCGCAGGGCCGGCTGCCCGCGCCGCGCCACGAGGCGCTGGACGTGACCGACGCCGCTGCGCTGGCGGCGGTGGTCAAGCGCCACGGGATCACCCAGGTCTACCTGTTGGCGGCGGCGCTGTCGGCCAATGGCGAGCAGCATCCGCAATGGGCCTGGAACCTCAACATGACCGGCCTGCTGAACGTGCTGGAACTGGCGCGCACGGCGAAGCTGCAGCGCGTGTTCTGGCCCAGCAGCATTGCCGCCTTCGGCCCCACCACGCCGGCCGAGGCGCCGCAGCACACGGTGATGGACCCGGGCACGGTCTACGGCATCAGCAAGCTGGCCGGCGAGCGCTGGTGCGCCTGGTACCACGCGAAGCACGGCGTCGACGTGCGAAGCCTGCGCTACCCGGGCCTGATCAGCTGGAAGACGCCGCCCGGCGGCGGCACCACCGACTACGCGGTCGACATCTTCCACGGCGCCCTGAAGCAGGGTCGCTACACCAGCTTCCTGCGCGCCGACACCCGGCTGCCGATGATGTTCATGCCCGATGCCATCGACGCGACGCTGCGGCTGATGGACGCGCCGGTCGACGCGATCAGCGAGCGCGGCAGCTACAACCTGGCCGCCTTCAGCTTCACACCGGCCGAGATCGCGGCCGAGATCCGGCGCCACATCCCGGGCTTCCAGCTCGACTGCGTGCCCGACTTCCGCCAGGCGATTGCCGACAGCTGGCCGCAGGCCATCGACGACAGCCTGGCCCGGCGTGACTGGGGCTGGGTGCCGCGCTACACGCTGGCCGACATGGTCGACGCGATGCTGGCAGCACTGCGGCCGCAGTTGCTGGGTCGCGCCTAGTTCAGCGCGCCGCGCAGGGCCGCCAGCAACTCGTCCGGCGCCTCGGCCGGCAGGCTGTGGCCCGAGGGCAGGGTGGCCACCTTCGCCTTCAGGGCGGCAGCCAGCTCGCGGGTGGCGCGTGGCGGCGTCATCTGGTCGGCGCTGCCGAGCGCGAACGTCACCTTGGCCGTGACCTTGGCCGCCGCGTCCAGGCCGCCGCTGTAGGCGTCGCAGACGCTGAAGTCGTGGTGGAACAGGTTCACCGCGCAGCCGGTCGCGTTCGGGCCCGCCAGCGTGCGCCGCATCAGTGCCCGGTTGCTGCCGTGCAGCCACATGCCCGGCCCGGGGTAGCTGGGCTTGGCCGCCAGGGTGCTGATCGAGAAGCTGTTGACCATGTCGATGGCCCTCAGCGGCGCCTGGGCCGAGGTGCTCAGCAGCGCTTCGGACACCTTCATCGGATAGGCCGTGCCCACCATCACCAGGCGGCCGATGAGGGCCGGCGCACGCGCCGCGGCTTCCAGTGCGATCAGCGAGCCCATGCTGTGGCCGACCAGGGTGACCTGGCCGTCGTTCTTCACGCCCGCGGTGGCCAGCAAGGCCAGCAGCCAGTCGGCTGCGGCCTCGACGCTGGCCAGCACCGGGCCGGCGCTCTGGCCGTGGCCGGGCAGGTCGACCGCCAGCACGCCGTGGCCGTGGTGGGCGCACCAGCGCGCCAGCAGGGTCCACACGCTGTGGTCGTGCAGCGCGCCGTGGACGAAGACCACGCAGGGCAGCGCCGGGTCGAAGGGCTTGCCGCCGGTGTAGACATGGGCGCTCTGCCCGTTGACGTCGAGCTTCATGCCGCTTTCTCCGCCACCTTCAGCGCCCGCTTCAGGTCGTCGATCAGGTCGGCTGCATCCTCCAGCCCCACCGACAGCCGAATCGTGCCGGGCCCGATGCCGGCACGCGCCAGCGCCGCGTCGTCCATGCGGAAGTGGGTGGTGCTGGCCGGGTGGATGACCAGCGAGCGGCAATCGCCCACGTTGGCCAGGTGCGAGAACAGCTTCAACGCCTCGATGAAGGCCACGCCCTGGGCGCGGCTGCCCTGGATGTCGAAGCTGAAGACCGCGCCGCAACCGCGCGGCAGCAGCTGCTTCGCCAGTGCCTGGCTGGGGTGGCCGTCCAGCTCGGGGTAGCCCACGCGGGCCACCATCGGGTGGGCGGCCAGCATGGCGACGATCTTGCGCGTGTTCTCCACATGCCGGGCCATGCGCAGCGGCAGGGTCTCGATGCCCTGCAGGATCAGCCAGGCGGTGTGCGGGCTCATGCAGGCGCCGAAGTCGCGCAGGCCCTCGCGCCGGGCGCGCAGCAGGAAGGCGCCGACGGTGCTCTCCTCGCTGAACACCATGCCGTGGAAGCCGTCGTAGGGCGCGCTCAGTTCGGGGAAGCGGCCCGAGGCTGCCCAGTCGAAGGCGCCGCTGTCGACCAGAAGGCCGCCCACCACGGTGCCGTGGCCCGACAGGAACTTGGTCGCCGAGTGGAAGATCAGGTCGGCGCCGTGGTCGAAGGGCTTGAGCAGCCAGGGCGGCGTGAAGGTGCTGTCGACCAGCAGCGGCAGCTTGGCGTCATGGGCGATGGCGCTGACGGTGGGAATGTCCAGCACGTCCAGCCCCGGGTTGCCCAGGGTCTCGCCAAACAGCAGCCGCGTCTCGGGGCGGATGGCGGCGCGCCAGGCGTCGATGTCGCCGGGCTGCACGAAGGTGGTGCTGATGCCGAAGCGGCGCAGCGTGTAGTCCAGCAGGTTGTGTGATCCGCCGTACAGCGCGCTGCTGGCGACGATGTGGCTGCCCGCGCCCGCCAGCGTGGCAATCGCCAGGTGCAGCGCCGCCTGGCCGCTGGCGGTGGCGATGGCGCCGGCCCCGCCTTCCAGTGCCGCGATGCGCTCTTCCAGCACCGCGGTGGTGGGGTTGCTGATGCGGCTGTAGACATGGCCCGAGCGCTCCATGTTGAACAGCGAGGCTGCATGCTCGCTGCTCTGGAACACGAAGCTGGTGCTCAGGTGGATGGGCGTGGCGCGGGCGCCGGTGGTGGGGTCGGGCGTGGCGCCTGCGTGCAGGGCCAGGGTGTCGAATCCGGGATCGCTGTAGCCGGGCATGGTGGTCGGCCGCCAGCGGCCGTGTTCAGGGTGTCGGTGGCGGGCATTGTGTGCTATGTTTTTTCAACGGCCGACCCGCGAGGCGGCCCGCCAGTGCCGCGCAGGGTGGCGGCTGCTTCAACCGAGGAGAACCCCCATGAAAGTCAGCGACATCCTGCGCGTGAAGGGCAACACGCTGTTCACCGTGTCACCGGGCCAGCCGCTGGCCGATGCGGTGGCCACGATGGCCGAGCACGACATCGGCTCGCTGGTGGTGATGGAGTACGGCGACCTGGTGGGCATGCTCACCTTCCGCGAGGTGATCGCCGGCATCTGCCGCAACGGCGGCAGCGTGGGCGCGTTGTCGGTGCGTTCGGTGATGGACGACGCCCCGCTGACCTGCACGCCCGGGACCGAGATCGACGAGGTGCGCCGCATGATGCTGGGCCGCCACGCCCGCTACATGCCGGCCATGGACGGCAAGACGCTGATGGGCGTGATCTCGTTCTACGACGTGGCCAAGGCCGTGGTCGATGGCCAGGACTTCGAGAACCGCATGCTCAAGGCCTACATCCGCGACTGGCCGCAGGAAGAGGAAGGCGCTGATTCGCCCAAGCTCTGAAGCGGCGGCTGCGACAATCCCACGGGCCGGCGCCGGTGCGCCGGCCTTTTTCATTTCTGATGGATTTCTCATGCCCGGCAGCACCTTCGGCACCCTGTTCCGCGTCACCAACTTCGGCGAAAGCCACGGCCCGGCGATCGGCTGCGTGATCGACGGCTGCCCGCCCGGCCTGGCCCTGGGTGTGGAGGACATCCAGCCCGAGCTGGACCGCCGCCGCCCCGGCACCAGCCGCCACGTCACCCAGCGCAACGAGGCCGACCAGGTGGAGATCCTGTCGGGCGTCTACGAGGGCCTGACCACCGGC
>Ga0116179_1001877_pt1 | contig 15434 bp, 13 predicted proteins | sample AD_UKC071_MetaG_FD_89751 | JGI IMG/M metagenome (GOLD analysis project Ga0116179, IMG submission 89751) | Active sludge microbial communities of municipal wastewater-treating anaerobic digesters from USA - AD_UKC071_MetaG | ecosystem: Engineered > Bioreactor > Anaerobic > Digestate | place: USA...
TTAATTTCATAAATGGGAGATTAGCTCAGTTGGTTAGAGCATCTGCCTTACAAGCAGGGGGTCACAGGTTCGAGTCCTGTATCTCCCACCATTTATGTTTGCCGACATGGCTCAATTGGTAGAGCAACTGACTTGTAATCAGTAGGTTCCGGGTTCGATTCCTGGTGTCGGCACCACTTATATATGGAGGGTTAGTGAAGTGGTCAAACGCGGCAGACTGTAAATCTGTTCCTTCGGGTTCCATGGTCCAAATCCATGACCCTCCACCACTTATTGTTAATTGTCTCGTAGCCAAGTGGTAAGGCATCAGACTTTGACTCTGACATTCCGATGGTTCGAGTCCATCCGAGACAACCATCTTTTTTTTAACGTTCCGCTAGCTCAGCTGGTAGAGCATCTGACTTTTAATCAGAGGGTCGAGGATTCGAATTCCTCGCGGGGCACCATTAAAAAAATTAAGCAATGTTTATTCATTGCTTTTTTAGTGCATAAAAAAAGAACTAAGCAAATAGTTCTTTAACATATCTAATCTTTTTATCCGAAACAACAATGCAAAGATTATCTTCATCTTTGAATGCTTCTTCATATTTATTAACTAAAACGCCATTATCTCTAACTCTATTTTTTGCGAGATCAAATATCTGAGATCTACCATTAGTGAAATGAATATTAACACTAACGATATCTTTTTTCTTAAGCATTCTATCCATATTTTCATATGTTTTAACATTATTATCATTTAATATTTTAATCATAAAATAATTAGCATATAAGTTATTATCCTTATTTCCTAATTCATATTCTACTTCATCACCATTATCATCAACATTGGCTATATAAAGGTGACTAAAACAATGGGATGGCAATGATATCATGTCATTCTTATTAGTTGTGATATCTACACTGTAAATACATTCTGTTTTCACTATCTATCACCTAATCAAATTATATCATATATTCAAAATTAGAATATACATAAAATTAATATTTAATAATTAAATTTATCATAAATCATAATTTATTATTCAAATTGCAATTATGGTTGAAATTATTGAAAAATGTGTTATACTTATTAAGTAATTCGAATTGAATGCGCTCATAGCGCAACTGGATAGAGCGTTTGGCTACGGACCAAAAGGTTAGGGGTTCAAATCCCTTTGGGCGCACCATTTATATTTCGAATAGAATCGAGAAGTAGCACAGCTTGGTAGTGCACTAGTTTTGGGAACTAGGGGTCGCAGGTTCGAATCCTGTCTTCTCGACCATTTACAAATTAATCACGTTATGCGTGATTTTTTTATTTTATAGATAATGAAAAAAAGTCTTACATCAAGTTTCAAAAAGTGATATTATTCTATTTAGCGTGTTGCTATAAAAGGCGTAAATCCAGTTCGTTGGATTTGCGTTTTTTTCTTTTTTAATATAAGGAGTATGATAAAAATGAAAGAAGAAAAACAAAACAAGATGGCGGTATCACCAATTAACAAATTATTTTGGAAAATGGGATTACCTATGATAATATCTATGGTATTACAAGCATTATACAATGTTGTTGATAGTATATTTGTAACTAATATGGGAGAGTCTGGTGCATTAGCAAACCAAGCATTAACTATCGCTTTTCCCATTCAAATATTAATAATTGCAATAGGAGTTGGCACAGGGGTAGGATTAAATGCTTTATTATCAAAAAGCTTAGGAGAACATAATAACAAATATGTTAATCAGATTGCAGGTAATGGTATATTTTTAAGCATCTGTATATTTTTAGTTTTCTTTTTATTTGGTATATTTGGAACTCGTCCATTTATCACTTTATTTTCAGGTAATAATCAAGAATTAATTGAAATGGGTGTAAGTTACTTACAAATATGCACTGTATTTTCATTTGGTGCTATAGGTTATACGGTATATGAAAGATTCCTTCAAGCAACTGGAAAGACAATGCTTTCAACTATATCACAAATATCAGGGGCTTTAACTAATATAGTATTGGACTATGTATTTATTTTCCCACTTAAAATGGGAGTTGCCGGTGCAGCTTGGGCAACCATAATTGGACAATTCGTTTCCTTATTTATAGCTATGTATTTTCATCATACAAAAAATAATGAAATACATTTTACCTTGAATGACATTATTCCTAATAGAGAAGTTATCAGAGGAATATATAAAATAGGTGTATCGGCCGCTCTTATGCAAACCTTACTTGCCGTGATGATGGCAGGAATGAATGCAATATTATCATTATCAACAGTAGATCAAACAGTTCTTGTAGGATCATTTGGTATTTATTATAAAATACAACAAATAGCATTATTTTCTGCATTCGGATTATCCAATACAATTATTACAATTTTCTCATTTAACTATGGAATGAAAGATAAGAATAGGGTAGATGATTGTATTAAATATGGAATTACAGATACCTTGATAGTTACACTAATAATAACAATCATATTTGAATTGTTTGCTAGTCCATTAGCTAACCTATTTGGCATGTCCGGAGGAACAACTAGCGAAATAATTAATACTTGCACTACAGCTATAAGAATTGCAAGTATTGGATTTATTTTCATGGGATTTTCCATTGCCGTACAAGGCATCATTCAATCTCTTGAATATCCGGGAAGAGCATTAATAATTTCACTTTTAAGATTAGTAATTTTTGTTTTTCCAATAGCATATATATTTACTCAATCAGCCAATGTTTTAAATATTGTTTGGTGGACATTCCCAATATCAGAAATACTAACATTTTTTATAGCTTTATTGATTTTAAAAGATTGCTATAATCATAAGGTTAAAACAATAAAATCAACTATAACAACAGACAATTTAGTAATAAGCATATCTAGAGAACATGGAACAAATGGAAAAGAGATTGGTTCATTACTAGCTAAGGAATTAAACATTCCTTTCTATGATAAAGAAGAAATTAAGGATTTTGCTGTTAAACATAATTTAACTAATGGATTATCAAGTGATGAGGACTTATATAATAACTATTTGTCACTTGATGTAAACTCAGAAAGTATTATTAATCAATCAAATATTATTAAGAATATAGCTTCGACTTCAGATTGTATTATAGTTGGTCGAGCAAGTGATTATATTCTTAAAGATAATAAAAATCTTATAAAAGTTTTCTTATATGCACCTACAGATTATTGTATATCCAATATCATGAATAATTATAAAGATAGTAAAAAGGAAGCAATAAAGCATATAAATAAATCAAATGAAGCTCGTGCAAATTATTATGAAATGATTTCAAACTTAACATGGGGTGATAAAAATAACTATGATATATGCTTAAATTGTAAACTAGGTGATAAAGCTATCGTTGAGACTTTAAAAGAATATATAAAGAATAATCGAAAATAAAAATAGTAAACAATGTTAATAATAAAGTTTAACATTGTTTTTTTTGTTGTATAATATACATGGTGATAATATGAAGAAGATAGATAAAACTAATAAGAATGTCAAAGATGATAATGCTGATGAAGAATTATTAGTGGACTATAAAAAGTTATTGAAATTGTCTAAGGTGGATGTTTTATATAAATTAAAATCATCTATGAATGGTATAAATGATGATACAAGAGCCTATTTGCTTGAGAAAAATGGACCTAATATAGTAATAAAAGATGATGAAAAGTCTATATGGTATTTTTTATTAAACTCATTTAAAGATCCTTTTATAATTGTTCTCTTAGTCTTAGGAATTATTAACCTTGTTCTTGGTGATTCCTTAGGAACAATCATAATTGTTTGCATCGCTTGTTGTTCAGCTTTAATAAGATTTAAACAAGATTATGATACCTATAAATTCAATAATAAATTGAAAAGTGAAGTAAGTTCTTCAGCAAATGTAATTGTTGATAAAAAACAAAAGGAAATTAAGACATCTGATGTTGTAATTGGTGATATTGTCGAATTATCAGCTGGATCAATTATTCCTGGAGATGTTATGTTACTTGAAACAAAAGATTTGTTTGTTAATACATCTGTTTTCACGGGAGAATCAGTGCCAGTTGAAAAAACAGCAATTTACAATGATGGTGATGAGTTAACAAGTGTTTCCAATTTACTATTAATGAGTTCATCAGTAGTAAGTGGAAAAGCAACAGGAATTGTTATTAATACAGGATTTGACACATATCTTGGAAGAATGGGTACCGGATTAGATGACGTTCATGTAATAACCAATTTTGATATTGGTGTTAATAAAGTAACTAAGTTATTGATAAGATATATGGTAATAACATGCCCAATTGTCTTCTTTATAAATGGTATATTACGTGGAAATATGATGGAAGCCTTAATGTATGCTTTATCAGTTGCAGTTGGTATAACTCCAAGTATGTTACCTATGATTATAAATGTTAATTTAACAAAAGGTACAAAAGCCTTAGCTAAGAAAAAAGTTCTAGTTAAAAGAATTGATTCAATTCAAAATCTTGGAGCAATTGATACACTTTGTACTGATAAAACCGGAACTTTAACAAAAGGCGAAGTAGTTTTACAAAGATACATTAATATTGAAGGAAAAAAGGATGAATCTATTCTTGAATATGCTTATTTAAATAGTTTTTATAGTACAGGTATAAAAAACATTCTAGATAAAGCTGTTATTCAATATGGAAAAGAGCATAATATTGAAGCCACTATAGATAAGTATGTAAAAATTGATGAAATTCCTTTCGATTATACAAGAAAGAAACAATCAATAGTTGTTCAAAGTACAACTGGGCATACTTATCGTATGATAACTAAAGGTGCCCTTGAAGAAGTTATTAAATGTTGTAGTAAAGCAAAACTAAATGGTAAAGCAATTCCATTGGATGATAAAATAAAAGAAAATATTATAAAAGAGGCACGTAAACTTGAAAGCACTGGTATGCAAATAATTGCTCTAGCTGCTAAGAGAGCAACAGATCCTGAAAATGATGGATTTAAAGCTGAAGATGAAACCAATATGAACCTTGAAGGCTTTGTAGCTTTCCTTGATCCAATTAAGGAAGATGCCAAAGATACTATAAAAGATCTTAAGAATAAAGGTATTAAATTAAAAGTTTTAACTGGTGATGATATATACACAACTACTAATGTTTGTAATGGTGTTGGTTTATCAACAGAAAACATTTTAAGGGGAACTGACATTGCCAATATGAGCGATGAAGAACTAGCTAAAGCCGTTGAGAAGACCGATGTCTTTGTTCGTGTTAATCCCCTTGAAAAAGGACGTATAATTGAAACCTTAAGAAAGAATAAACATGTTGTAGGTTACATGGGTGATGGTGTAAATGATGCCCCATCTCTACACTATGCAGATGTTGGAATAAGTGTTAATACAGCAACCGATATTGCTAAAGAGTCATCTGACATCATATTGCTTGAGCAAAACTTAAGTGTTATCTATGAAGGTGTAATTGAGGGAAGAGTAGTATATGGAAATATCATAAAATATATGAAGATGGCCTTATCTGATGATTTTGGAGATGTCTTCAGTATTCTTGTTGCCTCCATATTTATACCTTTCTTACCATTACTTCCAATTCAAATGCTAATTCAAGACTTCTTATATGATTTCTCTCAAATAGCAATTCCTTATGATAATGTTGATCCAGAGTTCCTTAAAAAGCCCAAAAAATGGGATATATCTGGTATCTCAAGATTTATGAATGTCATGGGTGTATGTTCATCTGTAATTGATGTCATATTCTTTGCTTTATTTTGGTTTGTCTTTGGCTGGAACACAGTTGAAGAAGCCTCATATTTCCAAACAGCTTGGTTTGTTGAATGTTTAATCAATGAAACATTAATAATTTACTTTATTAGAACATCAAAGAGACCATTTATTGAATCACATGCTAGTCCATATCTTTCAATCATGTCTACATTTACAGTAATTGGAACTTTAGTAACACCATTGTTATTACATAATATTCCATCATTCCATTTTGAAATATTACCATTATCATATTACATTTATTTGGTGGTATTATTTGCTTTATATGCTGTATTAGTACAAATAATAAAGAAAATTTATATAAAGAAATACCATAGTTGGTTATAAAAAAACTAGATAATTACTTTTGTAATATATCTAGTATATGTCTACCTGCGCCTAATAGTTCAGGTCTTTCACAATTACATAAATGATATTGAAGAAATAAATTAAGGGATTTATCATCCATCTTGTTTATTTCTTTTTTTATGTATTCAGCAGCTCCATCTTGGCTTACTATTTTAATTCGTTTTAATTGAACTTCATCTTTATAATGATTAATATCTTCTAATCTAACAAATGAATATAAATCATTGCTTTTAGATAATATATGAAATTTATCATCAATCATCTTACTTTCATAAGCGCTTATAATATTTCCATCGATAAATCCATGTTTTAAAATTGCATATTCATTCATACAATAGCTAATAAAAATATAACCACCATCTTTAACGACTCTCTTTGCTTCTTTTAAAGCCTTAACTTTATCTTCATTGCTAATTAAATGGTACATAGGACCCAATAATAAAACTATGGAAAAACTATTATCTTTAAATCTACTTAAGTCTAAAGCATTTCCCTGAAAGCATTTCACCTTATCAGTCTTACTTTCCATAACTCGTAAATTATGCTTAACTAATTCAACGGCACTTACATCGTATCCCTCATCAGCCAAATATATCGCATATTTACCAGTTCCAGCACCTACATCTAATATATTCATTCCTTTATTTAAATAATCATGAATATACTTTAGTGTAGTTTGATATTCAATCCAAGCATGCTTAGTATTAAGTCTTTTATCTTCGTTAAACTTATTATAGTATTCAATTAATTCTTTCTCATTCATAAAACATCACATAAAATATCATAACTAAATAAAGATTTCACTTCAAGACTTTATATGTTATAATTTATACATAAATAGGAGAGCCCATGAAATATTTAAGGTTTTTACTAATATTATTAACAATTATCAGCATATCCACGACTAAATTAAATGTTGTCTATGCTGAAACTAGAGATTTTTCCATCACAGAAGAAGTAAAGGAACAAGATAATGATTCTATGGGTTATTTTACCTGGATTCTAATATTTATATTTGGAATAGCCTATAAAGTATTCTTTGTACTAATTACCCTAGATATAATTGTTACCATTTTTCTACGAAAGTCGAAAATGGGAGCAAAATCGTTGCTTTACTATTTCCGTATGACTTCAGGTAACTCTTTAACCGATGAAGATTATATACCAAAAAAAGAATTAAATAAAATTGATTCATCAATTGATATGAACTCTCTAATGCAAGAAATATATAATAAACTAGCGCCATTAATAACTCATGTTGATGAAATGAGAAATGAAGAAGAGATTATAAGCGATTTAGTATATCGAACAGGTGGTATTATTGCAATTAAAGAATTGAATAATAAACAAGAGTTAGAAGTTGAATTAACTACCACGATGAAAAATTATTTTATTGATAAAAATACGAAAGAAATAATTCGTGGAAATAAAAAGAGATATACGGATATTACCTATAACTTACAAGTATTACGTGATAAAAACAGTCATGATATTAAAATAACAAAGATTGATATAGTTCATCAGGATTGGCGATAATTAAGATTTTTCTTAATTATTTTTTTTATTCATAAAACATTCACATTCATTTAGTATATTTAAACCATGCAAAGGAGGATGATAGAATAATAAATAAATGAGAAAAGTAAATAAAAAAATAAATAATTAAAATATATATAAATTTCATATAACATTCACATTTCAATAGTAAAGTGAATAATATGAAAGGAAGTTTGATAAATAATAAATAAAAATTAGAAACAGAAAAAATGTATAATATCGTTAATTGTAGAATAATAAAAAGCTTAAAGGTGGCTTAATTACCTTATTTATAATTATGAAATACAATTAACTTGTATATAAACTACACTCATATATAATTAACTTTTCATATAAACTCAAACCTATCTATTAATGAACTAATAATTATATATAAAAAACTCAAATAAAACTCAAATAAATATAAAAAACTCAAAAAAATATAAAAAACTCGAACAAAAAATGGCATACGATTATTTAAGTTACCCCAACTCTAATTCATATATTTAACTTAAGTATGCCTTATAAAAAAAATCATACTGCTAGGGAGGCCAATTTGAATTGGCTTCTTTTTTTTGCTATAATATCCAAACGTAAAGGGGGTTGTTTAAGCGTGGACGAACAGCGTGAGGGTCAAAAGTGTACTCTCACAAATTTTGAAGTGAAAGAGATTTTGCTAGATTTAGGTGTCAAACCATGTCTAACTGGTTTGAAATATCTTTGTCAGATAATCACATTATTTTATGATGAAATAATGTCTAGTAGTGTATCATATGACTATATATATAAATATTTAGCTAAGATGAATAATACAGTATGTAAAAATGTTGAAAAAGATATTAGAACTTGCATTGAAAACATATTTACATATGGTAATGAGCAAAAAATTAATAAAATATTTGCTAATACTTGTAATCAATATGAAGATAGACCAAGCAATGCATTGTTTCTTTCTGTTATTGTTAATTATATGGCTGCTATGTACTTTTAGTTATTAAATTGGTATAATTTAGCTAAGAATAGGATGGTGTTAATGTGAATAATGAATCCAATAGGCAAATTAATCATGTTGTAGCACCAATTAGTCTAAATAGTGATTCTACCAAACAGGTAAGTAATGAAGTAAAAAAGGTTAGAGTGGTAATAAATACTAAACCTGAAAAAGATAATAATTTTATGATATATTTACTAATTATCTTAATTTTAATTGCTTTATTAACAGCCTTTATATGTTATTTTGTAATACCCAGATATATTAATCATGTTGAGGTAAATAATAACACATCTACTGTTTTTAACGAAGTAACTATTTCCACCAGTAATGGAACGCATATAATTAACGATGATTTTACTATAACAATCGGTGACTCATTTTACGTAAATGATAAATTAATTGACTCAAATAAAAAAGTTATTTCAAACTCATTAGCTCTCGTTGATGACTTGTTTATCGTGGCATTAGGAGATTCTACTTTAGGTGGGACGACCATTTATGCCATTGATAAGACGGGTAAAATAGTTTATTCACTCAATAAGATAGAAGAGTTTTATTTAACAGATAATATAACAATAAATCCTGAATCAATTCAATTATTCATTACAAAATCTGATGGAAGATATGTTCATGAAGGATCAAATATCATTGATATTTGTACAAGTAATAATATTCCTGAAAGTGAAATAATTGAGAAAACTGTAAACTTAAAATATGCAAATACATTATTTAATGTATCTAACACATCGTCGCTTATAACAATAAGTAAATACAAAAATTTAATAACATGTAATTAAATACTTCTGTTGAAAATACAGGAGTATTTTTGTATAATACGTTAAAGGACTGATATTAATGACTAATATATTAAGACGATGTCGTATCTAATATAAAAATTATTATATTAGAAGGGATAAATATGAAATTATATAATACTTTAACACACACAATAGAAGATTTTAAACCAAATGATGAAAGTGATGTAAAAATATATACATGTGGTCCAACTGTATATCATTATGCTCACATTGGTAATATGAGAAACTATATAGGACATGATATTTTAATTAAAACTCTTAATTATCTTGGATATCATGTAACAAGAGCCATGAATTTAACTGATGTAGGACATTTAACAAGTGATTCAGACTCTGGTGAAGATAAAATGATGAAGGCCGCAAGACGTGAACATAAGACAGCCATGGAAATAGCTGATTTTTATACTAAAGAATTCTTTAAAGACTATGATTTAGTTAACTGTGCTCGTCCCGATATTTTACAAAAGGCAACAGCCAATATTGATATGTATATAAAAATGATAACTAAATTAATAAATGATGGTTATGCTTATACTTCAGGAGGTAATGTTTACTTTGATGTTACAAAAGTAAAAGATTATTATCAATTAACTAATCATATAGCTGATAAAATGGTAGTTGGAGCTCGTGAAGGAGTAGAAGAAGATTCTTCTAAACGTAATCAAGCAGATTTTGCTTTATGGTTCACAACTTCCAAATTTGAACATCAAGAGTTACAATGGGATTCACCTTGGGGTAAAGGATATCCTGGATGGCATATTGAATGCTCAGGTATATCTATTAAATATTTAGGTGAATACTTAGACATTCATGGAGGAGGAGTAGATAATATCTTCCCTCATCATACTAATGAAATTGCTCAAAGTGAATCATACTTAGGACATAAATGGTGTAATTATTGGTTCCATAATGAACACTTACTTGATTCATCAGGTAAAATGTCAAAATCAAATGGAGGAGAAATACTTACAGTATCCGTTTTAAAATCTCAAGGATATGATCCACTAGCATTTAGATTTATGGTTTTAAATTCTCATTATCGAAGACAATTATTATTTACCTATGATGCTTTAAATCAAGCAGAAGCTACATTAGATAAATTAAGAAATAGAATTGCTAATATTACTGATGAAGGCTTATTAGATGATGGAGAATTTAGCATATATAATTCTAAGTTTATTGATGCTATATCTAATGATTTAAATACAGCTAATGCTTTATCTGTATTATATGAAGTACTAAAAGATGATCAAGTAAATGGTCATACTAAATTGGATTTAATAAATAAATTTGATAAAGTATTTTCTTTAAATTTAATAAATAAAAAAGAAGTTTCAAATGATGAAGAAATACAAAATTTAATACAAAAAAGAGCAGAAGCTAAAAAGAATAAAGACTTTGAACTAGCTGATTCTATAAGAGATGACTTGTTAGCAAAGGGTATAGAATTAATTGATACTCGTGAGGGTACAACATATAATATAAATGAAATTTAATATGATTTTCATATTAATATGTTATAAATAATTATATGGAGGAAATATGGATACATTATTAATATATATATTGATGTTAATAATTCCAGCTATTGCATCACTTAATATAAGAATAGTATATAGTAAATATGCTAAGATAAATGGTAAAAGTGATTTAACTGGTTTTGATGTAGCAAAAAAGATACTTGAAAAAAATGGTTTAGATGAATTATATATCGTTGAAACTCAAGGATATTTAACAGATGCTTACGATTCAAGTAGAAAGACAGTAAGACTTAGTTCTGATATTTACCATGGTACATCCATTTCTTCAATCGCTGTTTCCGCTCATGAATGTGGACATGCTATTCAAGATAAAGAAGGTTATCCTTGGATGAGATTTAGAACAATGATTTTTCCAGTCGTATCACTTGGTGAAAAATTAGCCTACATTGTATTAATAATAGGTTTAATATTATCATCATTTGATTTAGTATTAATTGCTATTTGTTTAACTGCTTTAGGTTTATTATTTCAACTTGTAACTTTACCAGTAGAAATAGATGCAAGTAGAAGAGCTCAAAAATTATTAATTGAATATGGAATTATTGATTCTAATGAGAAATCTGGAATTCATTCAGTTCTTGGAGCCGCCGCAATGACTTATGTAGCTGGTGTCTTATCAAGTGCTCTAGATATTCTATATTTATTATCAATGTTTGATAGAAGAGACTAAACTCTTCTTTTTTTTAAATCTTTAATATATAATAACAAATATGAGGTGTATTCATGAAAAAATATCTAATAGGTACAATTGTTTTTATTGCTGTAATTATATTTATAGTCTTTTGTCGCTATGTATCAATTACTAGAGAGACTAAAGAAGAAAGTAACTTAGAAAGTAAATTAACAGCCTTAGGAAGCGATTTCTATGAGAATTACTATTATGATTTACTAGGAACTAATTCATCTGAGAAGTTACAAAATGCCAATATCTATTCATCATCTGGAATAGTAGTAAATTTAAATGAAATACTTAACTACGTAGATGATCCTGATTCTATAAAATCATCATTTATCAATTATAAAACAGGGGACTCATGTGATTACACAAATACGACAATTACAATTTATCCTACATCACCATATAGTAAAACTGATTATACAATAAGTACCACATTGGTATGTGGATTTAACAAATAAAAAAACCTAGAAAATTCTAGGTTATTTTTTTTAACTATTTGAACTACTTGAAGCATTATTTAATTGATAGTTTATATATCTATCATATTTATCTTTAAGAGTTGAATCAACAAATGTAACACCATAAGATTCTCTTAATTTAACCATAGCAGTTATTGAAAGAGTACTATCAGCACTAACTTTATCTTCTGCTAATGAAGTAAGAATTGAATCTCTTTTATCATCAATAGATGCTTTATCACTTTCACCAGTCTTAAGAATTATATGATAACCATATGAAGTCTTAACAGGAGTAGTAGTATATTCATTAACTCCAAGAGCATAAGCAGCAGCAGAGAATGTAGAATCCATATCAGTATAATTGAATGTTCCTAAATCTTGATAAGTAACTGAACTATCATCTTTATATTTAGCGAATGCATCAGCAACGCTTGTACCAGATTCAACATCAGCCTTAATAGCGGCAATAATTTGTTCAGCTTTAGTTTTAGCAGCATTAGTATCATCTGTAGAACTTGAAGCAGGTTTAACTAAAATATGAACTGCTGAAATATCAGCATATACTTTAGAATCATAGTAAGTTTTAACTTCAGCATCCGTAACTAATGTTTTAGCATAATTCTTTGTAGCTAAAGATTTCATATAACTTAATTTAACAGTTTGTAAATATTGATCTAAAGAACTATAACCATAGTTACTTAAAGCACTTAATAATTTACTTTCACTATAATTACCATTATCATCAACATAGTTAGCCTTTAATGAAGTTTCAGTATTGCTAACATATTCATTAATTGAATCCATTTGATCAGCAAATTCTTCAGCTAATATTTTATTATCAATATCATCCATTAATACACTTAAACCATATGTAGATTTAGTTTCTTCCCATACAGAATCAACAGTATAATTTGTACCATCATTGAATGATACGATTACATCTTCACCATTTGATGTTTGAGGAATAGCTTTTAACTTACCAGTAATAAGTAATGCACTTTCAACACATACAACAGCTACTAATATAACTATTACAACTGTACTTATCTTTAATCCCTTTAAGAATTTAAGGAATTTATTTTCTCCTTTAATCTTTTTTTCTTTCTTCTTGTCTTTCTTATTTATGTTTTTCATAAATCCTCCCTAACAAGTGATATTATATCACTTATATTAATGATTAGTAAATTGTAAATATTAGGTATTAATCCAAAAGTAGCTATACATTATAAATCTATATTACCATTAATTATTTTTAATATTAAAACATCTTAATCAAATATCTTGCAAATAGTATAAATGTTTATAATAAATAAAATATGCTATACTATAAATATAATTTAAAGTTAACCTATCATTATTATAAGAGGTATTAATATGAAATTAGTAGAGATGAAATGTTCCAGATGTGGTGCTGTTTTAAAGTTAAGAAAAGATGGTTCCGAAGCAAAATGTGATTTCTGTGGAGCTATATATAAAATAGATGATGAGGACCATAATGCTGAACAAAGAGGATATGAAGCAGAAAAAGGAAGAATTAGAGCAAGAGAAGAAGCAAAGGCTGAAGCTATTCAAGAAAGAATAGATAAAATAAATGAAGCAAGAGAAGCCCAGCTTGAAGAACAAAGAAAAATCGAGAAAATATTTAGTTGGTTCATTGCCTGGTTAATATGCTTTCCTTTACCAGTAACTTTATTAATATGGCCAACTAAGTTAAAAAAAAGTATTAAAATACCTCTAATAATAATAGCCTGGATTGCTTATATAGTTCTTTTATATATCTTTTTTGATAACATATAATTATTAAATAAAAATAACCTAGGAAACACCTAGGTTTTAATTAGCAAAAAATTGGAGCAAGTAGCGGGGCTCGAACCCGTGTCTCAAGCTTGGGAAGCTCGTATTCTACCACTGAACTATACCTGCACATCAATATTATACCATTGTTTCTTGACAAGTTTTAAAAAAATTTATAATAAGACAAGGAAAAGAGATGGCTTAGAATGAATAGAGAATATATTGAGATACTTAATAAGGAATTAAACCCTGATGAATTAACTGTTGAAAAAATTGAAGAATTAGCCAATAGTAATTATTTTAAAGATTTATTAGGTAAATTTTTTGGTGATACAAAAGAAATAAGACAATCATTACTTGATAATTTAACTGATAATAATGCAGTTCAAACCTTAATACAAGAATACGTAGACAATTCCGATATTAGAATAATAGATGATTATTCTTTATCTGAAGAAATGAGTTCTATGTCTACTTATATTAACGAAATACATAGATATCCTTTATTAACAGCTATAGAAGAACATGATCTTGCTATGAAGTTCTATAATAAAAATGATCCTGAAGCTAAAGAAAGATTTTTTTGTAGTAATTTACGTTTAGTAATATCTATTGCTAAAAAATATTCTAATCGTGGAGTTGACTTAGAAGACTTAGTAAGTCAAGGCAACCTTGGTCTTATGACCGCGGTTGATCGTTTTGATCCAACAAAAGGAACTAAATTTTCTACTTATGCAACTTGGTGGATAAGACAAGTTATTAGAAGATATATTGATGATACAGCAAGAACTATAAGATATCCTGTTCATTTATGTCAAACAATAAGTCGTATAAATAAATTTATATATGAATATAAATTGAAATATGCTGTTGATCCTGATGATGAGACAATCATGAAGGAATTAGATATAAACGAAGATACATTCATGTGCTATAAAATGTCTTTAATAAAAAATTCTAGTTTAGATCAAAATGTCGCTGAAGGAGACCATTCAGAATCAACATTAGGCGAATTTGTTGAAGACACAAAAGTAGATGTTTTCGAATCGGCTTATCAACCATTACTAGAACAAGGTATAGATGAAGCTATGAAAAGAAGACTAACTCCAAGAGAATATCAAATAATTAGATTAAGATTTGGTTTTGATGATGGAGAAGAAAAAACACTTGAACAAGTAGGAGATAAATTTGGCGTTACTCGCGAAAGAATTAGACAAATTGAAGCGAAAGCATTAAGAACATTACGTAATGATTCAAAAATGAAATCTTACAATACAAAATAAAGTCGTTTTATAAACGGCTTTTTTTTATAACCCAAATTGACTGGAATATTTATATGTGCTAACATAAAAATACATAAAGAGAAAAGGGGTTTTTTATTTATGGAAGAAAAAGAGTTTGATCTTAGTCAATTTTTAGACTATCTTAAAAAAAACATTTTAGTTTTCATCTTAATTATTTTAATTGTACTTACATCTGGTATTATTTATAGTATATATATAAAGAAA
>Ga0116179_1001879_pt1 | contig 15427 bp, 10 predicted proteins | sample AD_UKC071_MetaG_FD_89751 | JGI IMG/M metagenome (GOLD analysis project Ga0116179, IMG submission 89751) | Active sludge microbial communities of municipal wastewater-treating anaerobic digesters from USA - AD_UKC071_MetaG | ecosystem: Engineered > Bioreactor > Anaerobic > Digestate | place: USA...
CTACTTCCTGCCGGTGGAGACCGGTGCCCGTGACGAGCATGCGGCGCCGCCGGGCAATGGCGAAACGGCTTTGAGCCTTGGCCTGCTGCTGGTGTGCCTGGTGGCGGTGGTCGGCCTGGCCAAGCTGCTGGCACCGGTGATCCAGTCTGGCGTAGGTGCCATTGGGGCGCCGGCTGCCGTGGTGGGCGTGGCGATCGCGATGCTGGTGCTGTTGCCTGAGACGCTGGCGGCGGCACGGGCGGCACGTGCCAACCGCATGCAGACCAGCCTGAACCTCGCGCTAGGTTCGGCGCTGGCGACTATTGGCCTGACCATTCCGGTGGTGGCGGCGTTGTCGGTGGTGCTCGGCTTTCCGCTGGTGTTGGGGTTGCCGGGAAAGGAGATGGTGCTGCTGGCGTTGACCCTGATCGTCAGCGTGCTGACGCTGGGCAGTGGTCGCGCCACAGTGTTGCAGGGCACCGTACATCTGGTGATGTTCGCGGTGTTCCTGTTCCTCGCGGTGGTGCCGTAGCCGTCAGGCGGCGGTGCCGTAGTGCGGTCAGCACCGGGCTTTGCGGCTTAGAACAACTGGCCTTGCCTCGTATCGCTGCTGGGCGGATTGAACAGTGACGTGTCCAGCGTCGGGATGCTTTGCGACGCATGAGCCAGGCCGAGCCGGGTGCAGGCTTTGCGGAAGCGCTGGCGGATAAGATCGCCCCAGATGCCCTGGCCCTTCATGCGGGCGCCGAATTCGCTTACGTTTTCGCGCCCGCCGCGAAGGTCGCGGATGCGCTCCATCACGCGCTCGGCACGGTCCGGGAAGTGCGTCGTCAGCCAGTCCTTCCACAGCGCTTTCAGCTCGTAGGGCAGGCGGATGATGGTGTAGCTGGCCGCGAAGGCGCCGGCGTCGTGTGACGCGTCAAGCACCGCTTCGACGTACTGGTCGTTGATGAACGGAATGATCGGTGCCACCAGCACAGCGGTGGGGATGCCAGCGCTGGCCAGCTCGCGCACCGCGCGCAGGCGGTTGGCAGGCGCTGAGGCGCGCGGCTCGAGGATGCGGGTAAGGTCGTTGTCGAGCTGCGAGATCGAGATGAAGACGGTGACCAGCTTCTTCGCCGCCATTGGCGCCAGCAGGTCGATGTCGCGGCAGACCAGCGCGTTTTTGGTGACGATGGTGAGTGGATGATGGGTTTCAGCCAGTACCTCGATCACGCCGCGGGTGAGGCGTTCGTTGCGTTCGATTGGCTGGTAGGGATCGGTGTTGGCACCGAGGTTGATGGCGGAAGGGACGTAACCACGCTTGCCGAGCTCCTTGCGCAGCAGCGCGACCGCATTGCGCTTGGCGAAGATTTGCGTCTCGAAATCGAGACCGGGAGAAAGGTTCAGGTACGAATGCGTCGGCCGCGCGTAGCAATAGATGCAGCCGTGCTCACAGCCGCGATAGGGGTTGATCGACTGCTCGAAGCCGATGTCGGGCGAATCGTTGTGCGAAATGATCGAGCGCGCCTGCTCGATGTGGATCACCGTTTTCGGGCGCTGGCCGGCACGCTCCAGCAGGTCGCGGTCGTGTGCTTCGTGGCCCCAGCCGTCGTCGAACCACTCCGCAGCGCGCGACTCGAAGCGCCCCGCCATGTTGAGCGTGGCGCCACGACCCTTGTGATGCGGCGGCAGAGTCAATTGCGTAGTGTTTTGAATGCGTTACATGTGATTATGTACAGTTATTGTCCTGGCAATCAACTGATTTGCACTCAAGTTCGGCTAGAAAAGAATCAGCTTACGATGTAAGATGCAAATTCGTGATCGAGCCGCAATGCTGTCGATAACGGGCAAGCGGCTTCGCGAGTGAGTCGATGGGTAGTTGCTGCTGCACGATTCACGTACGATCACGTAAATCACTCTCAACGTTGGATGTATGGAGAAGTAATGCACATTTTGTTGACCCGTGTTTCGCTCGTTGCTGGCGCTTTGTCGTTGTTGGCCGGTTGCGCGAGCGACGGTCAAGCCCAACCCGAGGCCACCGCCCGTGTGAAAGAGGAGCGCTGTGTGGTGACCGGGAGCAATGTCCCCAAGCGCGACTGTCGCCACGACGTGGAAAAGCTGCCACCGGGTGCGGTGGAGGCGCTGATGCCGGTGCTTCAGAGCAAGAAGAACGGCGGCGGTTAGTCACCCGACTGGGGGGCGCTGGTCAAGCCGGTTGCTCCCGAGGACACGATACTGCAGATGTCAACGCATTTCTCGCGCGAGAAATGCCGAGTCAATTGGCTCAGGCCGGGAGAAACCGTTCGCTGGCAAATGAAATCGACAGCGCGGCTGGCCCGAGCTTGACGCAGCCGGTCATGCTCATGGTGGTGCTGATCAGCTCTACCCGGCGACGTCGGCATTCATCACGCAGCGTGGTGAAGGCGGGCTGCGTGAACAGTGCTTCCAGATCACCGGCGTAGCTGACACAGACGGTCGGTGTGCTGAGGCCAAGCTCGACGTGCCGGGTAACGCGCGCCAGCGCGAGGGCGATCGCCGCTGGCGCACCACGGACGCGGGCCACGGAGTGCACGTCATTGCGACCGGCATAAAGCAGCGGACGGATATCGAGCCAGCGCCCGAGCAGCAGCTTCCAGCGCGGCAGGTCGCGATCCCCCTTCAATTGCAGGGCCTGATACAGGTAGCGCAGGTCACCCGGCACCAGCAATGTGTGCACGTTGCCGCGCAACTGCTTCACCGCTTCGGCAATGGCTGCAGCCTCGGTGCCACGATCACGCAGGTACACCGCGTGCGCCAGCAGCAACGCCTCGCCGGTGAGGCCGGTCTGCGAATCGAGTACCCACGCCCGCAGCGGCGCCCGATTCCCCATCGAGCGACGCACCTTGTTGTGAATCAGTACCAGCGACTGGGTGGCGGCCAGCGAGCTCAGGTAGTGTTTGCTGCGGCTGGCAGCGAACGTCACCTGCATCACGTTGTCGATATCGTTGTTCATCCACGCCTGCACATGGTCGCGAATCTGCACTGGCTGCAACGGTTCGCTGGACAGGACGTCGCGGTTATTGCTCGTGCTCAACTGCAGCGCGAACTCGCTGCACTGCACTTCATCGCGGAAGTCGCGGGTGGTCTGGTCGTTCTGGCGGATATCCACCGGAATTACCGCGACGTTGTGATCGCGCAGCCAGGCACTGGGCAGGTCGCAGGTAGCGTCGGTCACCAGCAGCAGTCGCCGCGCCTCGGTCAGCGCCTGGTCGCGTGCGGTGTTGCGTGCCGCCGTAGTGGCCGCCCGTTCGCGCAGGTAGGCGACCGCAGCGCTGGTGGGAATGTCCAGCGCGGAGTAGCCCTCGTTGTCGTAGCGGCTTGGCGAATTGCTCTGCACGTCGTAGTTCTGCCTGTTGGCGTGTTGGTGAGCTGCGGCCCCTCATGCCGCGAAGGCAACCCCGGATCGCGGCGGGCGCGTCCTGATGTGCTGCCTTAAAGCAGGGCAGTGTAGTGGCTAACTGGCCGCTGCGACACAAAAAATATGATCGCAGCATTGACTTCGCCCGCAATGGTGGCAATTTGCGCACAGCCCGGAATGTTCCGATGCTGTGCGCTGTTTGCCAGCCTGCGGTGCGGCTACGCAGCGCGCATCAATGTGGACTTGCCGAACAGGCTTTCAATGAGGTCAACGGTGAGCTTGGCGGTGCGGTTGCGCACGTCGAGCGCCGGATTCAGTTCCATGATGTCCAGCGAGGCCAGTCGTCCGGTGTCGGCGATCATCTCCATGCAGAGGTGCGCTTCACGATAGGTGGGACCGCCTGGCACGGCGGTGCCGACGCCAGGTGCCAGTTCCGCGTCGAGGAAATCGACGTCGAAGCTGACGTGGATGTGGGTGTCGTCGTCGACGCCATGCAGTGCCTGCTGCATGACGGTGCGCATGCCCATTTCGTCGATCGAGCGCATGTCGAACACTTCCAGGCCCTGCTCGTGCACGAAGCGTTTTTCGTCTTCATCGACGCTACGGATGCCGATCTGCACCAGTTCGTCACGGCTCAACGCGGGTGCCGGATCGGCCAGATTGACCAGCGCGCCCGCACCGAAGCCAAACAGGGTCGCCACCGGCATGCCGTGAATGTTGCCGGATGGCGTGATGGCGCTGGTGTTGAAGTCGGCATGGGCGTCAAGCCACAACACCCGCAGCCGTTTGCCGGTGCGGCGGCAGTGGCCGGCGACAGCAGCGATGGAGCCGATGGCGAGACAGTGATCGCCACCGAGCAGCATCGGAAATTCGCCGGCTCGCAGTGCGTGGGTCATGGCGTCACGTACGGCGACGTTCCATGCCAGCACTTCGGGCAGGTGGCGATACCCTTCATGCGGTGGCAGCCAGGGGTTGGGCGGTCCGCCAAGATTGCCGCCGTCAACGACATCGAGACCGCGCGCGGTGAGTGCTTCGACAAGGTTGGCAGCGCGCAGCGCCTCGGGGCCCATGGAGGCGCCGCGGGTACCGGCACCAATGTCGGTTGGGGCACCGATCAGGCGGAGAGTGGGGTGATTTCTCATGACCGGATTCTAGGAGCCTGTCGGACCAATCCCAGCGCCGCGCGCGGGCGTCAGGCTCGCGTTTGCAGCAAGGCCGAAAAGCGTCCGAAATCGATGTTGCCGCCCGAGAGGGTGACCGCGACGCGCTGGCCAGCAAAGGCGGCGCGGTTTTCCATTAGAGCTGCAAGTGCACACGCGCCGGAGGGTTCGAGCACCAGTTTCATCCGCTCAAAGGCGAAGCGCATGGCATCAATCACGGTAGCGTCAGCGGCGGTCAGGATATCGCTGACCATGGTGTGGATGACTTCCCACGGATGCGCGCCTACCGCTTGCGTCTGCTGACCGTCGCAAATGGTTTTTGGCACGTCGATGCTGACGATCTGCCCGCTGCGCAACGACCGCTGGACGTCGTTGCCAGCCTCCGGCTCGGCACCAAAGACCTTGATGGCGGGCTGTACCGCCTTGGCCGCCACAGTGCAGCCAGACAGAAATCCGCCGCCACCGGTGCAGACGATCAGCGCGTCAAGATCGGCAATCTCTTCGGCGATTTCGAGCCCACAAGTGCCCTGGCCCGCCATCACCGGCAGATAGTCGTAGGGCGGGATGAGCACGGCGTTGCGCTCTTCACTCAATTGCTTGGCCAGCGCCGAGCGATCCTGGCGATAGCGGTCGTAGGTGATGACTTCGGCCCCGTAGCCACGGGTGGCGTCGAGTTTCATTTGCGGCGCATCGGCCGGCATCAGGATGGTCGCTTTGCAGCCATGCAGACGTGCAGCCAGCGCCACGGCCTGTGCGTGGTTGCCCGAGGAAAACGCAAACACGCCGCAGGCACGTTCGGCATCAGTCAGTGCGTTGATGGCGTTGTAGCCACCGCGGAACTTGAACGCGCCCATGCGCTGAAAATTCTCGGCCTTCATGAAAACCTCGCAACCGAGCACCGCGTTGAGCGTCTGGCTGGTGAGGATGGGGGTGCGATGAGCGACCCCCTCAAGACGAAGGGCAGCGGCCTGGATGTCGGTGAATTGCAGCATGCGCGGATTGTAGGAGGGCGGCGGTTACAACGATCTGTTCGCGCGGGCAGGTTGCGGGTCGCTTTGCCAACGAAGACGGTTAGGACACTATTGCACCAGAGACATGCCGCACTGCGTGACGAGAAACTCGCGGATCAGAGGCCACGTATTGCGTGTCGCGTTCGGGGCGAAGGTGATGCCGCCAACAACCGCAGGGCCGGTGATGCCGAGGGCGATGCGCGTGTGGATGAGTGAATCCGTGGTGGCGAGCACGCGATTGTCGCCATCAATGTCCATCGAACAGTTTTTGTAGCCGAAGGGCCCTCCGTCGTATCTGACGGCGCAAAACTGCACCAAACCATCGGCGATGCACGATCCCACAACGACAAGCTTGCCATCGTTCTGAAGTGCCAATGCATAAGGCCTGTCATCGACGTCCGCCACCGTTGTAGTGACGGACCCGGACGTGCCGAAGCTCACGTCCAGAGTTCCGTTGTCGAAATACCTTTGCGCGCAGAAAACCGTCTTGAAGCTCACAAAGCATTTGCCCGCGATGACCAATTTGCCGTCCGGTTGCACAACGACGGCCGGGCCCCAATCACTTCCCGATCCGAAATTGGTCAGAACCTTGCCGTTCGAGCCGAAGATCGGGTCCGGCGAGCCGTTTTTGTCGTAACGAGACAGGCAGAGCTGAGAGTTGCAGAAACCGGCGAGGACGATCTTTCCGTCTGGTTGCAGTGCGATTGCCTTGGCGCGATCTTCAAACCCGTCTGCAGGTGCTATCAGTTTGCCACCGCTGCCAAAGCTGGTGTCGACCGAACCGTCAGCGTTGTACCGCACAGCACAGCTGTCATACAGTGATGCGTCGCTGAAATCGGCCAACGGTGAGCAGTAGCCCGCAAGCATCAATTTGCCATCCGGCTGGACGACCAGCGCGTTTGCTCGGTCTGTGCCAGCGGCCACACTAGTAACGACTGTGCCGTTGGCACCGAAGCTCAAATCAAGCGCACCAAGTGAGTTGTACCGGACCATGCAGAAATCCGTATTGCTGGCGCCCTCACAGAATCCCGCTATAACGATCTTTCCATCTGGTTGCAGTGCCGCGGCGCGCTGTCCATTGGGGGAGCGACCGACCAATGTTCCGGCCCTGCCAAGGCTTCCAAAGCTCGTGTCCAGCGAGCCGTTTGCCTGAAAACGTGCTGCGCACAACAACCATGATCCGTTGTAGCAGGAACCCGCGAGTACAAATTTTCCGTCCGGCTGCAACAAGATCGAATACGACTCGGAACTGCTGACTGCCACCCCCACCCTGCCTGCGGTGCCGAATGACGTATCGATCGATCCGTCGCTGTGGATGCGCATGACGCAAGTGTCGTAAGGGAGATTGGCGCCACAGGTGCCTGAAAGCAGCAGCTTGCCATCTGGCTGAACGGCGATGCCTGTAGCCCAGGCGTGACTTGCCCCCAGCGAAGCCATGAACTTGCCGCCGCCCAATGGACTGTCAGCGGCAAACGTTGTGTCAAGTGTGCCCGGTTGGCCCGGTGTGCTGTGTCCTGGTATAGAGAACGCCGCTGCAATCAAGGTGAGCCACAGCGTCATGCACGCGCGAATCGACCGGTCATTTGATTTCATGTTGCGTTGCCCGGACAGAAGGGTCAGCTATGGATAGGTTGGACGGTGCGAGCCCAATTGCCCAAAAAAAGGCAAACACCCCGCGCGCTCGGCATCAGCCAGCGAATCGCAGCGAGGCATGTTGCTCTTAACGCGCCAATGGCACATTACATTGCGAAATCAGATAGTCGCGAATGATTGGCCAGGTGGTGCGGGTCGCCGTAGTCGGGAACGAGATGCCGCCAACGACTGCCGTGCCGGTCATGCCGAGCGCTATGCGGGCATGGATAAGCGCATCGGTAGTGGCGAGGATCTGGCCATCTCCGTCGATATCGAGTGAGCAGTTGCGATAACCAAGCGGACCGCCTTCGATGGCGAGGGCGCAGAAGTCGAGATTGGTGCCGTTGAAGCAGGATCCAGCCGCAACAATGCGCCCATCGCGGCGAACAGCTATCGCCGTCAGCTCGTCAGTGATGAGCGGGCCGATTGAATAATTCTCGCGACCGCTGGTGTTGAAACTGGTGTCCGGGGTGCCGTCCGGATTGAGTCGCATGACACAGAGGCGGCTGCTGCTCAGGTTGCTGCAGGTGCCGCCGAGCACAATGCGTCCTCCGGCCTCGATGGCGACACTGGCAACCTTCTCTGTTGTATAGAGGCTGCCCAACACCTGTTTGCCGCTACCGTTGAAATTGCTGTCGAGCGTGCCGTCCGCCGCAGTGCGCACGGCGCAGAACGAGGACACCGAGCCGGACGTGCATTGTCCGGCCATGACCAGATAGCCATCGGGCTGGATGGCGAGGGCATTGAGCTGGTCGTTGCTGCCAACCGCCAGCTGACTCAAAACCAGTTGCCCGGTGCCGTTGAAGCTGGTGTCGGTGGCGCCGGTGGACGTCAGGCGGACGACACAGAAACGCTGGGTTGCCTGCGTGCAGGTGCCGGCGACCACGATGCTGCGGTCAACGGCAACGGCAACGGCGCTGGCCTGATCGTTGACGCCGGCAATGACATTGACCGAGCGACTGCCGCTGGTGTTGAACGAAGTGTCGAATGAGCCGTCTGCCAGTAGGCGGATGACCAGGAAGTTGTCTTCTGCAGTTTCCGACCGATAGCCAGCGATCACGATTTTCGAATCGTTCTGCACGGCGACGGCACGGCCATATTCGTTCTTGGTGCCATCACCCGGCAACACCCGCTTGCCGGTGCTGTTGAACTGGGTGTCGAGGCTGCCATTGCTGAGATAACGGGCGACGCAAATGTCAAAGTCGTTGCCGTTGTGGCAGGTGCCGGCCAGCACGATGCGGCCGTCGGGCAGCAGGGCCATTGCACTGGCGCGATCGTTGTTGTTTGGGCCAATCGCGGTCGTCACTTTGCCGCCGGTGCCGAACGAGGTGTCGAGTGTTCCGTTGTCGAGCAAGCGGGCCATGCAAAAGTTGTTACTGCCCGCCACCACGCAATAGCCACCGAGCAGGATGCGGCCGTCTGGCTGGATGGCCATGCTGCTGAGCACATCGCCATTGCTGTCGATGGGAACGATGGCTGTGCCGGTGCCTGCGCCAAAACTCAGATCAAGTGAGGCCGGGGCGGCGTGCAGGCAGGCAGCGGCGAACGGAGCTGCGCAAAGTGCAAGCAGCTTGGTGAAAACAGACATTGCGCGGGGAACGACGGCGGGGTCGCGAAGTGGCGGAAAGCACTATTTTCGCCGATTCGTCGCGGGGGCCCGGCGCGTTTGCGGCGGCGGTCAGACGAGCATCAGCAAACTGGCATCTTTTGATGGAGAAGACCATTCAATAAGGGCTTCATTACGGTTTTTGCTTAAAGTCGACTACCTGATGTTTTAACGGTTCAGCCCAATTCCAATGGTATTTGGAAAGAAAAGCTGTTGCGTCGCGGAGGGTTTGTTTTTCACGCCATAATCCGGCCATGACATCTCCCTTTCAGCAACTGCTCACCGAGTTTGAGGACATTGATCGCGCCGACATCGAGCACATCGCGGTGGTGCTGGTGGCGATGGTGATGGGCGTGCTTGCCGGGGTGTGGGCCAGCCGCCGCCGCGAGCGCGACCCTCAGGCGCGCAAACCAGGCATCGGCGCCTGGAAACACGCGCTCTGGTACGGGCTGACCTTTCCGCTGGTGACCTGTGCGTTGCTGGTGGTGTTCCGGTTGACGGCCTACGGCGCCGCGAGCGGCATGTTGCCCAAGCTGGCGGTGCCAGTGTTTGCGTCGCTCACCGTGGTGCGCGCCGTAGCGCGCGTGCTGCGCGGACTGTTCCCGAATTCGTCACCGGTGCGGGCGGTGATCAACAGCGTCAGCGTGCTGGTCTGGTTGGGCGTGGTGACGCACATGGCGGGCGTGCTGCCAACGATTGAGACCGAGCTCGAAGCGTTGCGGCTGCCGATTGGCAAGACGCAGGTGTCGGCGCTGACCATGCTGCAGGGGCTCGGCCTGGTGGCGGTGACGCTGCTCGGTGCGCTGTGGCTGTCCGCCGCGCTCGAGACGCGGCTGATGGCCACGCAGATTGACATGAGCGTGCGCCTGGTGCTGTCGCGGCTGTTGCGCGCGGGGCTGTTCGTGCTCGCGCTGCTGATTGCATTGACGGCGGTGGGCATTGACCTCACCGTGCTGTCGGTGTTCGGTGGCGCGCTCGGCGTCGGGCTGGGCTTGGGTTTGCAGAAGATCGCGGCGAATTACGTGGGCGGATTTGCCATGCTGCTGGAGCGCAGCTTTCGGGTCGGCGACAGTGTGAAGATCGACAGCTTCGAGGGCCAGATCACCAACATCCACGCCCGCTACTCGGTGGTGCGCGCGGCCAACGGGCGAGAGTCGGTGGTGCCGAACGAAATGTTCATGGTCAATCGCGTGGAAAACCTCTCGCTGGAGAGCAAGCGCGTCGCGTTCAACACCAGGCTGCAGATTGATTATTCAAGCGACGTCGACAAGGCGCGCGCGCTGATGGTTGCCGCAGCGCAGGCGCAACCGCGCGTGCTGAAAGACCCGGCGCCGAACGCGATGCTGACCGACTTTGCGCCCGATGGGCTGGAGCTGACGCTCGGCTACTGGATCGCCGACCCGGAGAACGGCATCAACAACGTGCGCTCCGAAATCAATCTTGCTATCTGGAAGGCCTTTCAGGCCGAAGGTATCAGCGTGCCATTCCCGCAACGGGTGGTGCGGGTGGTGAATGAGGCGGGGGCAGATCAGGCGACGGTGAATGCGGCGGTGGCGGGGGCATGAGCCTGTCTCCGTAAGTTACCTGCGCGCACTCTGTCCACTGTCGGCTTACGGGACGATCGACATTCCGCACTGGCTCACAAGATAGTCTCGAATGGCAGGCCAGGTGGTGCGGCTGGCGTGGGGGGCGAAGGTGATGCCGCTCAGCACGGCTGATCCGCTTATCCCCAGTGCGATGCGGGTGTGAATCAACGAGTCAGTCGTTGCCAGCACCTGATTGTCACCGTCAATGTCCATTGTGCAGTTGCGGGCTTCGAACGGACCACCTTGGTAGCGGGCGAGGCAGAAGTCGGTTCTGCTACCCACATCGCAGCTTCCGGCGACGACGATCTTCCCATCGGGTTGAAGTGTGACGGCGCGACCGTGATCTTGCGATGTACCGATGGGTGTGATAACCACGCCCGCGTTGCCAAAACTGATGTCCGGGGCTCCGTTTGCCAGATACCGCGCCAAACAGAAGTCGTAGTTGCCTCCGTTAGCGCAGAGGCCTGCCGCTGCGATCTTGCCATCGGGTTGTAGTGCGAGTGCAGTTGCGACATCGTCGTTTGCGCCGACGGCGGCGCGTACCTTGCCGGAGCCATTGAAGTCGGTGTCTAGGGTGCCGTTGGGTCTGTAGCGGGCAAGGCAGAAGTCGGCACTGCCCAAGTTGCGGCACTCTCCGGCGACAACGATCTTGCCGTCGTGTTGCGTTGCGACGCTGTAGGCGGTGTCGTCTGACGCGCCAAAGGACGTGAGGGTTTTGCCGGTGCTGTTGAAAGCCGTGTCAAGCCCTCCGTCCATCTGGTAGCGTGCGACGCAAAATTTTGCGCCTCCGCTGATGCAGTACCCGGCGACCACAATCTTGCCGTCCGCCTGCAGCGCAACCGACTGGGCACTGTCGTCGGACGGACCGATGGGGCTGACGAGCTTGCCGTTGCCGTTAAAGCTGGTGTCCAAGGTGCCGCTCGGCAGGTAGCGGGCGAGACAGAAATCGGTGTTCCCACCGTCGTAACAAACGCCGACGACTACTATCCTGCCGTCGGGTTGCAGTGCAAGCGCGGTTGCCAAGCCGTATACAGCACCTACCTGAGTGATGACTTTGCCGGTGCCGCTAAAGCTGCTATCTATTGCGCCTGTGGCCAAGTAGCGCGCGGCGCAGAAGTTGACGCGACCACTGTTTTCGCAGTATCCGGATACCACGACTTTGCCATCTGCCTGCAAGGCAATTGCGGTCGCGACATCGTTCTGAGCGCCAATCGTTGTGAGGATCGTTCCAGTGCCGTTAAAGCTGGTATCGAGTGCGCCGGTGGGAAGATAGCGAGCTAGGCAGAAGTCATAGTCAGTCCCGTTGTGGCATGTCCCGGCAGCCACGATGCGTCCGTCCGGCAGAAGAGCTATGCCTGCGGCCCGGTCGTACGCTGGTCCAATGGCAGTATGCGTCTTGCCTGTGCCGGCGCCAAATCCTCCGGTATCGAGATCACCGGGAGCGCCGAGCGCTGACTTTGCAAACGTAATGAAGGCGATCAACGGCAGCACAATGGTGCCAACGCGGTGAAACGAGAAAAACATCGACGGCTCCGGGAAACAATCGTTCAGACTGGTAGAGACTAGTGGGCGGAGAGCCTTGTGCGCCTGAACGAAAGCGTAAATTGTATTGTTGGCAAACGGCTGTGAATTCCCTGCGGTGCCGATCGCGAAAGATACGGCTGCTCTGCGCGGCCCCCGAAGTAACTGACTGATTTTCCCGACGCTCTAATCCCTGATTGTGCGCCTTGCACGGGACGTTGCCATTGCCCCTAAACAGGCCGAAGCGGCCGTCGAATTGCTTGACGGTGCGCCACCGTTCCCTTCATCGCGCGCTATCGCGAGGAGGTCACCAATGGCCTTGATGACGCGCAGTTGTGCTTTCTGCATGTGCGTCTGATTCACCTGCGTGAGCACGACGAGCGGCGCGATGCGGTGCTCGGGGTCATCCTGCCCTTCCAATCGCGACAGTTGCCTCAAGGCGCCAGCGACATGCCGCACTGGGTGACGAGATAGTCGCGGATCGCAGGCCAGGTCTGGCGGCTGGCGTAGCTCGCGAAGTTGATGCCGTTGATGACGGCGTTGCCGGTTAGTCCGAGCGCGACGCGGGCGCCGATCAACATGTCCGTCGTCGCCAACACGTGGTTGTCGCCATCAATATCCATCGAACAATTGCGCGCATCAAACGGGCCGCCTTCGTAGCGTGCGACGCAGAAATCGTTGTTGACGCCGTTGGCGCAATACCCTGCCACGACGATCTTGCCGTCGGGTTGCAACGCGACGGCGGTGGCGACGCTATCGTTAGCGCCGATGGGTGAGATCAATTTGCCCGTGGTGTTAAAGCTCGTGTCGAGCGAGCCGTTGGCGTTGTAGCGGGCGAGGCAGACGTCGTTTTTGGTGCCGTTCCAGCAATATCCCGCCACGACCAACTTGCCATCGGGTTGCGGCGCAAGGGCTCTGGCGATGTCGCTGTTGCTGCCTATGGGGGTGACGACTCTGCCGCTGCTGCCGAAGCTCGTGTCGAGCGCGCCGTTGGCACTGAGGCGGGAGAGGCAGAAGTCCCATCCGCCGAAAAAGCACTCCCCCGCTATGACGATCCTGCCATCGTGTAGCAGGGCGAGGGCGCGACCGATGTTTGTGCCGCCGCTGAATACGATGACGGTGCCGCTGCTGCCAAAGGTTGCGTCGAGCACACCATTGGCGTTGTAACGCGCGAGGCAGAAGGTGTCGGAACAAGAACCGGCGACCAGGATTTTGCCGTCGGGTTGCACGACGAGTGCGCGCGGGATGTCATCGTAGATGCTGATGTCGGTGAATACGAGGCCTGCGCTGCCAAAGGTGGGGTCGAGTTCGCCATTGGCGCTGAAGCGGGCGAGGCAGAAGTCGAGGCCGGTGCCGCCGTGATAGCACTGCGCCACGATCACGAGCTTGCCGTCGGGCTGAATGGCGAGGGCATTGGCGACGTTACCGTAGAGGGTGATGAAGGGCGCGGCGATACCGTCAGTGCCAAACGTGATGTCGAGCACGCCATTGGCGCTGTAGCGGGCAAGGCAGGAGTTGGTGATGATGATGAGGCAGGAGCCCGCCACCACGATCTTGCCGTCGGGTTGCACCGCGATGGCGTAAGCGTTGTCACCGTTGTCGGCGACGTTTGTGAGGACCTTGCCGCCGTTGCCGAAGGTGGCGTCAAGCGCGCCATTGGTGTTGTAGCGCGCGATGCACAGGTCGACATCGTTTCCGTTGGAGCAGCTACCCGCGACCACGATTTTGCCGTCGGGTTGCACCGCGAGGGCGTTGGCGGTGGCCTCGCCCGCGCCGATGGCAGTGATGACTTTGCCGGTGCCGGAGCCGAATGTGGTGTCAAGATCGCCCGGCGCGGCGTGGGCGGTGAACGAGGCGCAGAGCGCCAGCGCCGCAAGCATACGGGTGAACAGATGAGCCATGAGAATCCCCAATTGAGTTCTTGACGCGAACGCGACGGTCTACTGTTGCACAGACGCAGATTGCGCGGCGCTTGTTCTGGGACTGCGATCACGGTGGGTTGATTCTAGGAGCCTGTCGGGCTTTGGGCGTCGAAAGCGAAAATCGGCCCCAACGCGGACAGTTCTTGCCGACTTTACAGCGCCCACAGCGGGGTTATGGGCTCAAAAGGCGGTGAATGGGACCGCTGCGGTCGATTTGCAGCCGACGAGCCAAAGTCCGACAGGCTCCTAAGGCGCGATGGGTGCGTTAACGAAGCGTCTCGTTGTCGGCTCGGAGTCTTATGGCAAAGGTTTTTCCGCGTGAACGACAGCCGGGCAGTGGTTACGGGCAGATTTATCACTATCTCGACATTGCGATAAATTTGGCTCAAACGACCACAGGTCGGTCGTTTGAGCGAAATAGCTGTTTGTGTTCGCAATCCATCGATCAATTTTGCTCGCACCCGCTACATCGACGGATCGTTTCGCCGCGCAGATACACTGCGCGGCTTTGTCAATTTGATCGATTGAATTTCCGATGCCTGAATCCTTGATCGTGCGTCTCGCACGAGACGTTGTTATTGCCCCGAAACAAGCTGAAGCGGCGGTTGCGCTGCTCGATGGTGGCGCGACGGTACCGTTCATTGCGCGCTATCGCAAAGAAGTGACTGATGGACTCGATGATGTCCAGTTGCGCTTTCTGGAAGAGCGTTTGAGTTATCTGCGCGAGCTGGATGAACGGCGCGACGTGGTGTTGGCGACGATCAAAGAGCAGGGCAAGCTGACCGACGAGTTGGCGGTCGCGCTGGATCGTTGTGTGACCAAGCAAGAGATTGAAGATTTGTATTTGCCGTACAAGGTGAAGCGACGCACCAAGGCGCAGATTGCGCGGGAGGCTGGCTTGCAGCCGCTGGCGGATGCGCTCTACGCCGACCCGACACTGACACCGCTCGCAGAGGCGGCGAAGTTCATCAACACGGCGCCATCCGCCGATGGTGCGGCGGTCGCCTTTACGGATGCGCAAGCTTGTCTGGATGGCGCGCGCGACATCCTGTCGGAGCAATGGGCGGAGGATGCAACTCTTGTCGGCAAGCTGCGCGAATGGCTGTGGACGAATGGCCTGTTCGAGAGCAAGGTGGCGGAAGGCAAGGAGAAGGACGGCGACAAGTTCCGCGACTACTTCGACTACGCTGAACCGATTGGCAAGGTGCCGTCGCATCGCGCGCTGGCGGTGTTCCGAGGCTGGCTGGCTGAGGTGCTGACGGTGAAGCTGGTGCAGCCCGTGCCGGAGATTGCGCCGGCGCCCGGCACGCTGACCGTGTGCGAGGGCATGGTGGCGAGCCAGGTGCAATGGTCGCATCAGGCTCGTGCGGCGGATGACTGGCTGAAACGGGTGGTGAGCTGGACCTGGAAGGTGAAGCTGGCACCGGCGCTGGAGCGCGACCTGTTCGCCCGCCTGCGCGAGGGTGCGGAGGAGGTGGCGATCAAGGTGTTCGGCGATAACGTGCGTGATCTGCTGCTCGCGGCACCGGCCGGCAACAAGGTGGTGATGGGGCTCGACCCCGGCATTCGCACCGGCGTGAAGGTGGCGGTGGTGGATGCGACCGGCAAGGTGGTCGCTACCAACACGGTGTA
>Ga0116179_1001890_pt1 | contig 15363 bp, 13 predicted proteins | sample AD_UKC071_MetaG_FD_89751 | JGI IMG/M metagenome (GOLD analysis project Ga0116179, IMG submission 89751) | Active sludge microbial communities of municipal wastewater-treating anaerobic digesters from USA - AD_UKC071_MetaG | ecosystem: Engineered > Bioreactor > Anaerobic > Digestate | place: USA...
GAGCAGCTTGCTCTGCACAGCGGCGTCGACGGCGGTCATGCCGCCGCCGATCACCACCACGCGCCGGCCCACCGCCACCGTCGCCGGGTCATCCGCCTGGCGCAGCTCGGCGATGAAGTCCACCGCGTCGCGCACGCCGGCCAGGTCTTCACCCGGCACCCGCAGCGAGGGCGTGTCCGCCAGGCCCACGGCCAGGTAGACGGCGGCATGGGCCTGGCGCAGGCCCTGCAGCTGCTCGGCGGTGGCCAGCCGCCAGCCGGTCAGCACGGTGATGCCGCCGATGCCCAGCAGCCAGTCCAGCTCGCGCTGGGCGAACTGGCCGGCCATCTTGTAGCTGGCCAGGCCGTATTCGTTCAGCCCGCCGCCCTTGGCTTGCGCGTCGTGCAGCACCACGCTGTGGCCGCGCCGCGCCAGGCCGACGGCGCAGGCGATGCCGGCCGGCCCGGCGCCGACCACGGCGACCGGCTTGCCGGTGGGCGTGGCGCGCTGGAACAGCTGGCTGATCGGCCGGTCCATCACTGCATCGACCGCATAGCGCTGCAGCCGGCCGATCTCCACCGGCTTGCCGCTTTGCGTGGTGCGCACGCAGACCTGCTCGCACAGCACCTCGGTCGGGCAGACGCGGGCGCAGGTGCCGCCCAGCGGGTTGGCGTCCAGGATCACCCTGGCCGCGCCGCGCAGGTTGTCGTCGGCGATGCGCTGGATGAAGCTGGGCACGTCGATGCCGGTGGGGCAGGCGGTGGCGCAGGGCGCGTCGAAGCAGTACAGGCAGCGCTCGGCCTCGACCAGGGCCTGCGTGCGCGTCAGCCGCGGCGCGGCATCGGCGAAGTGGTGGGCGTACTGCTCGGCGGCCAGGCGGGCCGGTCGCACGTCAGGGGCATGGGAATCGGTGGCGGGAATGGCGGCGGACACGCACGGCTCCTGCGGCACCAGGCGCGGCGGTGGCCTGGGATCACCTGGAATCTGACCAAACGGTCAGGATTTCAGGCCATCGTACGCAACCGGCATGCCAGCCGGCGACCCGTGCAAACCCGTGGCAGTCGGGGGCGGCTGCACACCCGCGGTGCGCCGCGCCCCGTGCTGCGTCAGTCCGTCAGATAACGCTGCACCAGACGGGTCCAGTACTCCGCACCCACCGTCAGGATCTGGTCATTGAAGTCGTACTTCGGGTTGTGCAGGGACGCACCCTCGACGCCGTTGCCCAGGCGCAGGAAGCAGCCGGGCTTGTGCAGCAGGTAGTACGCGAAGTCCTCGCTGCCGGTCACGGGCGGGAAGGGCGCGATCACCTGCTGCGGCCCGACCAGTTCCTCGGCCACCTGGCGCGCGAACTCGGTCTCGGCGGCGCTGTTCACGCACACCGGGTAGCCGCGCTTGTAGTCGATGGTCACCGTGCCGCCGTAGCCCTGCACATGGCTGGTCACCAGGTCGGTGATGCGCCGCTGCAGCGTGTCGCGCACCTCGGCGTCGAACGAGCGGATCGACAGCGCCATCGTCGCCTCGTCGGGGATCACGTTGTTGGCATGGCCGGCGTGCAGCGCGCCGATGGTGACCACCGCCGTCTGCCGCGGGTCGATGTTGCGCGCCACCACGCTCTGCAGCGCCACCACCAGGCTGCCGGCGATCAGGATGGGGTCGACCGCCTGGTGCGGCCGCGCCGCATGACCGCCGCGGCCGTGGATGGTGATGTCGGCGCGGTCCGACGCGCTCATGAACGGCCCGCTGGCAAAGCCGAAGTGGCCGGCCGGCACGCCCGGCGTGTTGTGCAGGCCGAAGATCGCGTCACACGGGAAGCGCTCGAACAGCCCGTCGTTGATCATGCACTGCGCACCGCTGGGCGCGCCGTCTTCCTCGGCCGGCTGAAAGACCAGGTGCACCGTGCCGCTGAAGTCCTTCGATTCAGCCAGCGCCCGCGCCGCGCCCAGCAGCATGGTGGTGTGGCCGTCGTGGCCGCAGGCGTGCATCACGCCGGGGTTGCCGCTGGCCCAGGCGGTGCCGGTGGCCTCGCTGATCGGCAGCGCGTCCATGTCGGCGCGCACCGCGATGGCCTTGGTGCCGATGCCCAGCTTCAGCGTGCCGACCACGCCGTGGCCGCCGACGTTGCGCGTGACCTGCCAGCCCCACTCTTCCAGATGCTCGGCCACCAGGGCGGCGGTGCCGGCCTCCTGGAACGACAGCTCGGGGTGCTGGTGGATGTGGCGGCGGGTGCTGGTCAGAAAGCCGGCCTGGCCGGCCAGGTCGCCGCGCTGGCAGAAGCAGCGCAGGCTGTCGTTGAGTCGGTCGTTCATGGGTGGCGGGCCGGTTGCAGGCCGGCGCGGGTGGCGGTGGTGGAAGCGCGCAGTATCCGGGCGCGGCGCCTGTCCTGCTGCAACAGGACAGACAGGCGGCGTGGCCTGGCGCACGCTGGCGGATGTTGAATCCACCGGAGACCGCGATGTCCATGCCGCAGCGCATCCGTGATGCCGCCCTGCACGCCCAGGCCGCGCTGGCCGACGAAACCACGCCGCTGCTGCGCAACGTCTGGTACGTGGCGGCGCTGTCGGGCGAGGTGAACCGCCAGCCGCTGGCGCGCCGCCTGCTGGACGTGCCGGTGCTGCTCTACCGCACCGAGGCCGGCCGCGCCGTCGCGCTGGAAGACCGCTGCGCCCACCGCTCGTTTCCGCTGTCGCGCGGGCGCATCGTCGGCGACAGCGTGGTCTGCGGCTACCACGGCGCCTGCTACGGGCCCGACGGCCGCTGCACCGCGGTGCCCTCGCAGGCGCAAGTGCCGCCCGGTGCGGTGGTGCGCAGCTTCCCGCTGCACGAGGCCGGCGCGCTGCTGTGGATCTGGCCCGGCGACCCGGCGCTGGCCGACCCCGCCCTGGTGCCGTCGCAGCCGTGGATGGCCGACCCCGGCTGGGTCTCGTCGACCGAGCGCCTGCACCTGCGTGCCAGCCACGTGCGCCTGCACGAGAACCTGCTGGACCTGACGCACCTGAGCTTCCTGCACGCCAACAGCTTCGGCACGCCCGACTACGCCAGCGCGCCGTTCGACACCCAGCTCGACGAGGCAGCCGGCCGCTTCAGCCTGCACCGCACCGTGTCGCCGACGCGCCTGCCGCCGCTGTGGGCCCTGCCCACCGGGCTGGACGGCGTGGACGCGGCGCGGGTGGTCACCTCGACCTTCCTGTCGCCGGCCCTGCATGTGGTGGCGGTGAAGTTTCATGCCTGCGCGCTGCCGGAAGACCAGCAACCGTCGCGCGCCATCCGCACCGCCCACCTCGTCACGCCCGAATCGGCCACGCGCACGCACTACTTCATCCAGCATGCCCGCAACTTCGCGCTGGACGACGACGCCATCACCCGCTTCATGCACGACCAGCTGCTGCGCGCCTTCCAGGAGGACGTGGACGGGCTGGAGGCGATCGAGGACCTGCTCGCCGGCTACGACAGCACCCAGCCCGAGATCAGCTTCCAGGCCGACAAGGCGTCGCTGGCAATGCGGCGCTGGCTGAAGCGGCAGGCCGAGGCCGAAGCCCTCAGCCGCGCCGGCTGAGCAGCCCGAACAGCTCGACCTGCCGGCGCACACCCAGCTTGGTGAAGGCGCGCTGGCGGTAGGTGGCCACGCTGGTGGGGCTGAGGCCCAGGGCGCGGCCGGCCTGCTTGGCGCTGTGGCCGGCGAGGATGGCGTCGACGACCTGGCGCTCGCGGTGGGACAGCACGGCCAGCGGGTCGGCGGACGGATCGTCCAGTTCCAGGTGCCGGCGCAGCACGGCCGCCAGCAGGGCGGCATGCCGGTCCAGCGCGTCCAGCGCTTGCGCCTCGCCGACGTTGCAGTCGGCCGGCCGGTAGGCGTTCAGCACGGTGCAGCCGCTGTCGCCAGGCAGCAGCAGCGACAGCCGGCTGGCCAGGCCCACGGTGGCGTAGCAGTCCTCGCGCCAGCGGGCGCTGGGCAGCTGGGCGGCCTGCTGCTGGCACAGGCCGATCTGGCCCGGCGCCAGGCCGGGCGCGCGCAGCTGGTGGTCGAGCCGGTGGTGCTGGTGGGCCAGGTAGCGCTGGCCGGCCAGGCGGGCGGCATCGGGCTGGTGGCTGGCCGCGCCCAGCAGCCGCGGCGCGCTGCCGGCGGGCCAGTGCAGCAGCGACACCGCGCTCGCCCCGGCCAGCGCCTGGCAGACGTCGAGCAGCCCGGCGCAGAAGCCGCCGCGGCCGATCTGGCCGACCAGGGCCGGCCAGGCGGGGTCGGCGGCGGTGTGCATCGGCAGGCCCGGCGTGCGGGTCAGCCCGCCAGCCCGGCCACGGCCTGGTGCGCCGCCTCGCTGCCCTGCACCAGCACCTGCTGTTTCCAGGCGTCGGTGTCGGTGTAGAAGGCGTCGCGCAGCTGGCGGCGGATGGCCTCGCGCTCGGGTGCCGCCAGTTCGGGGTGGTTCTCGGCCCACTGGTCGGCGCGCAGGGCCTGCAGCACCTGCTCCAGCGGCACGGTGCCGTATTCCAGCGCCAAGCCGGTGTGCTCGGCCTGCGGGCACTCCTGCAGGCCGGCTTTCCACATCAGGCCGGTCAGCAGGGCCGAGGTGGAACTGCCATCGTAGATCGAGGTGATGGCCTGGCCGTCCGGCCCGCCCCACCAGGCGCGGGCGCGGGCGATGGTGGCAGCGTCGTCGGCACCGGCGTAGATGCGCTCGCCCACGCCGCTGGGCCCCAGGCCGGTGTGCAGGTCGATCCAGCCCATGCGGGCGCAGCGCTGGCCATGGTCTTGCAGCACATGGCGGATGGCCTGCTGGCTCCAGGTCGGGTTGTGGCCGCCGAAGAACAGGCCTTCGGGGTGGTGGTACTGGCCGGCAGTCACCGCCGTCTGCCAGGCGCGCTGGCCGTTCTGCGCGATCCAGTCGCGCATGGCCTGCTGCACCTCGGGCGTGGGCGGCCACTGCGCCGGCACCAGCAGGTGGGCGATGGCGTCATAGGCCGTGTTGTGCGGCAGCGGCTGGCTGAAGTCCTGGAAGTTGCGGTTCAGGTCCACGTTCTCGTGGGTGACCCGGCGCCACCACGAGAAGCCATGCGGGTTCAGCGCATGCAGGTAGAGCAGGGCGACACCACTGGCATGCGCGCGGCGCCGCAGGTCGGCATCGCCCAGCAGCGCCACCTGCACGCCCGAGCCGCAGAAGCCCTCGACGCCATGGCAGGCCGAGCTGATGACCAGCACCGCCGCCGCATCGGCCGGGCCGTCGCGCACCACGTCCAATGCCAGCTGCTCGCCGTGCTGGCCCAGCAGCGGATGCACATGGGCCTGGGCATCGAGCCCGGCGGCCTCGGCCGCGGCCAAAAACTTGGCCCGCGCCTCGGCGTAGGTCTGCGAGAAGGCGGCGGCGCTCATCGCGGGGTGTTCAGCCATTCTTCGGCGATGCGCACCCAGGCGGTGGCGCCCAGCGGGATCAGGTCGTCGTTGAAGTCGTAGCTGGGGTTGTGCAGCATGCACGGGCCCAGGCCGTGGCCGCCGATGCGGTGGGCGCCGTCGCCGTTGCCGATCATGAAATAGCAGCCGGGCTTCTCCAGCAGGTAGTAGCTGAAATCCTCGGCGCCCATGGTGGGCTCGAACTCCAGCACGTTCTCGGCGCCGACCACCTCGGTCAGCACCTTCTGCGCAAACGCCGTCTCGGCCGGGTGATTGATGGTGGGCGGGTAGTTGCGGTTGAAACGGAATTCGCACTCGCAGCCGTAGGCCGCGGCCGTGGCCTCGGCCATGGCTTTCATCCGCGTCTCGATCATGTCGAGCAGCTCGGTGGTGAAGGTGCGCACCGTGCCCTGCATCTCGCAGGCCTCGGGGATGACGTTGGTCGCCTCGCCGGTGTGGATCATCGTCACCGAGATCACGCCGGTGTCGATGGGTTTCATGTTGCGCGAGATGATGGTCTGGAAGCCGTGCACCAGGGCCGCGGCCGCCGGCACCGGGTCCACGCCCAGGTGCGGCATCGCGCCGTGCGCGCCCTTGCCGCGCAGGATGATCCTGAACTCGTTGCTGCTGGCGTAGCAGGGGCCGCTCTTCAGCGCGAACTGGCCCACCTGCATGCCCGGCCAGTTGTGGGCGCCGAACATCGCCTCCATCGGGAACTTCTCGAACAGGCCGTCCTTGATCATCTCGCGGGCGCCGCCGCCGCCTTCCTCCGCCGGCTGGAAGACCAGGTACACCGTGCCGTCGAAGTTGCGGTGCCGCGCCAGGTGTTTGGCTGCCGCCAGCAGCATCGCGGTGTGGCCGTCGTGGCCGCAGGCATGCATCTTGCCCGCGTGCTTGCTGGCGTGGGCGAAGGTGTTCACTTCCTGCATGGGCAGGGCGTCGATGTCGGCGCGCAGGCCCACGGCGCGGCTGGAGGTGCCGTTCTTCACGATGCCGACCACGCCGGTTTGCCCCAAGCCGCGGTGCACCGGAATGCCCCAGTCGGTCAGCGCCTGGGCGATCACGTCGGACGTGCGCTGCTCCTGGAAGCAGAGTTCGGGGTGGGCGTGGATGTCGCGTCGCAGCGTGGTGATGGCGGCCGCGTCGGCCAGGATGGATTCGATGAGGCGCATGGTGGGGTCCGGGCAGTGCTGGAGAGTGCGGGCCAGTTTAGTGGGCACTCCACGACCCGTGCACCCGCCCGGACACCGCTGCGGGCAAACCCGCAAGGCCGCGGCGGATGCCCTGCGCGCTGCCGCAGCGCTGTGCAATAGTGGCTGGATGAGCACCACGGACACCCCTGACGCCCCGATCACCACCGTGCGCGGCGCCTGCCCGCACGACTGCCCCGACACCTGCGCGCTGAAGATCAGCGTGCAGGCCGGCCGGGTGATCAAGGTGGCCGGCGACCCCGACCACCCGCCCACCCACGGCGCGCTGTGCACCAAGGTCTCGCGCTACCCCGAGCGCACCTACCACCCCGAGCGGGTGCTGACGCCGCTGAAGCGCACGGGCCCCAAGGGCAGCGGCCAGTTCACGCCGGTCAGCTGGGACGAGGCGCTGACCGACATCGCCGCCCGCCTCGCCGAGATCGCCCAGCGTGACCCGCAGGCCATCGTGCCCTACAGCTACGCCGGCACCATGGGCCTGCTGCAGGGCGAGAGCATCGCGGCCCGCTTCTTCCACCGCCTGGGCGCCAGCTTCCTGGACCGCACCATCTGCGCCAATGCCGGCGGCGAGGCGCTGACCGCCACCTATGGCGGCAAGATCGGCATGCACCTGGAGGACTATGCCGAAGCGAAGCTGATCCTGATCTGGGGCAGCAACTCGATTGCAAGCAACCTGCACTTCTGGACCTTCGCCCAGCAGGCCAAGCGCCAGGGCGCCAGGCTGGTCTGCATCGACCCGCGCCGCAGCGAGACGGCCGAGAAGTGCCACCAGCACATCGCCCTGAAGCCCGGCACCGACGGCGCGCTGGCCCTGGGCCTGATGCACGAGCTGATCACCCATGGTTGGCTCGACACCGACTACATCGCCCGCCATGTCGACGGCTTCGACAAGCTCAAGCCCCGCGCGCTGGACTGGCCGCCCGAGCGCGCCGCCCAGGTCTGCGGCATCGACGCCGAGGTGGTGCGCCAGCTGGCGCGCGACTACGTGACCACGCGGCCGGCGGCCATCCGCCTGAACTACGGCGTGCAGCGCTGCCGCGGCGGCGGCAATGCCGTGCGGCTGATCGCGCTGCTGCCCTGCCTGACCGGCGCCTGGCGCCAGCGCGGCGGCGGCCTGCTGCTGTCGGCGAGCCACTGGTTCCGCGGCGCGGTGGACCATGCCGCGCTGCAGCGACCCGAGCTGTTGGCCGGCCGGCGCCCGCGCACCATCAACATGAGCACCATCGGCGACGACCTGCTGCGCGAGGCGTCCCCCAGCTTCGGCCCGAAGATCGAAGCCCTGGTCGTCTACAACAGCAACCCGGTGGCGGTGGCGCCGGAGTCGGCCAAGGTGGTGGCGGGCTTCCAGCGCGCCGACCTGTTCACCGTGGTGCTGGAGCACTTCCTCACCGACACCGCCGACCACGCCGACTACGTGCTGCCGGCCACCACCCAGCTGGAGCACCTGGACGTGCACACCAGCTACGGCCACACCTATGTGCTGCTGAACCAGCCGGCCGTACCGCCGCTGGGCCAGGCGCGGCCGAACACCGAGATCTTCCGCCGGCTGGCCGCGAAGATGGGCTTCACCGAGCCCTGCTTCAGCGACAGCGACGCCCAGCTGGCGCGGCAGGCCGTGCCGTCGCTGGATGTCGCCCGGATGGAGGCGCAGGGCTGGGTCAAGCTGGACCTGCCGGCGCTGCCGTTTGCCGAGGGCGGCTTCCAGACGCCGAACGGCAAGGTGATCGTCGACGCGCCCGGGCTGGGCGTGCCCGACTACCTGCCGCCGTATGAAAGCGTCGACTCGGCGCCCGAGCTGGCGCGGCGCTTTCCGCTGGCGATGATCTCGCCGCCGGCGCGGCACTTCCTCAACAGCACCTTCGTCAACGTGGTGAGCCTGCGCAGCATCGAGGGCGAGCCCGTGCTGGAACTGCACCCGGACGACGCCGCCGCGCGTGGCATTGCCGACGGCCAGCTGGTGCGGGTGTTCAACGACCGGGGTGAGCACCGCTGCAAGGCTTCGGTCGGCGGCCGGGCCCGGCCCGGCGTGGTGCACGGCCTGGGCGTGTGGTGGCGCAAGTTCGGCGTCGACGGCAAGAACGTCAACCAGCTGACCAGCCAGCGCCTGACCGACATCGGCCGCGCGCCGACCTTCTACGACTGCCTGGTCGAGGTGGCGCCGGCTTGAGCGGGATGCGCTCGCGCAACGCATGCAGGTCGGCGCGGCGATGAGGTGGGCGGTGCTGGGCTCGGCCGCCACCCTGGCCGCCGCCTTGGGCGCGCTGTGCCTGGGCACCGGCTGCAGCAGCGTGGGGTACTACGCGCAGTCGGTCGGCGGCCACCTGGACCTGCTGCAGCGCACCCGACCCGTCGCCGACTGGCTGGCCGATCCGGCCACGCCGCCCGCATTGAAGGCGCGGCTGGCGGTGGCGCAGCAGGCACGCCGATTCGCCGTCACCGACCTGGCCCTGCCGGACAACGCCAGCTACACCCGCCATGCCGACCTGGGCCGCAGCGCCGCGGTGTGGAACGTGGTTGCCGCGCCCGAGCTGTCCTTGACATTGAAGACCTGGTGCTACCCGGTGATGGGCTGCGTCGGCTACCGTGGCTATTTCGACCAGACCGCGGCCGAGGCCGAGGGCGCGGCGCTGCGGGCGCTGGGCCTGGAGGTCAGCGTCTACGGCGTGCCGGCCTACAGCACGCTGGGCTGGACCAACTGGCTGGGCGGCGACCCGCTGCTCAACACCGTGGTGGCGGGCAGCGAGTCGTCCATGGTGCGGCTGATCTTCCACGAGCTGGCGCACCAGGTGGCCTACGCCGCTGGCGACATCACCTTCAACGAGAGTTACGCCACGGCGGTCGAACGCCTGGGGCTGGCGCGCTGGCAGGCCAGCACCGGGCGCAGCGCGGAGGACCCGGCGGTAGCGCAGCGCGCGGCCGACTTCCGCACCATCACCCACCGTACGCGGGCGGCATTGGACGCGCTGTACCGCAGCGAGGTGGACGATGCCATCAAGCGCACCCGCAAGGCCGAGTTGATGGCCGCGATGCGCGCCGAGCTGGCGGCGTTGAAGGCCAGTCCCGATGGCCCTTGGGCGGGATTCACCGGCTACGACGCCTGGTTTGCCCGCGCCAACAATGCCAGCCTGGCGCTGCAAGCCGCCTACGATGGCCTGGTGCCGCAGTTCGAACTGCTGTTCCGCGCCCAGGGCAGCGACTTCGCCCGCTTCCATGCCGAGGTGCAGCGGCTGGCCGCCTTGCCCAAAGACCAGCGCCGCGCCGCGCTCGACACCATCCAACCCTGAGGGAGACCGCATCCATGCCCGACATCCGCATCCGCCGGGACCACAGCCTGGGCCTGGCCAAGGCCCGCAAGGTGGCCTGGGACTGGGCCGAGCAGGCCGAGTCCAAGTTCGACATGGAATGCACCGTGCTGGAGGGCGAGACCAGCGACACGGTGGAGTTCACACGCAGCGGCGTCAGCGGCACGCTGATCGTCGCGCCCGACCACTTCGACCTGCACGCCAAGCTGGGCTTCCTGCTCGGCGCGTTCGCCAAGACCATCGAGGCCGAGATCGAGAAGAACCTGGACGACCTGCTGGGCGCCGCCGCAGCGGGCGGCAAGGCCAGGGCGGAGAAAGCCGAGAAGGCCCCCACCAAGCCCGCGGCCAAGAAGGCCGCGAAGAAATAGGCCGCAGCTTTACTTCAGCGATTCGATCAGGTCGATGTAGTCCTGCATCGCCTGCTCATTGGCCGTGCCCTTCAGCTCGTTCCAGGCGTCCCACTTGGCGCGGCCCACCATGTCGGTGAAGCCCGGGCGCTTGCCCTGCACGTCGCCCTCGCTGCCCTGCTTGTACAGTGCGTAGATCTTCAGCAGGGTCATGTTGTCGGGGCGCTCGGGCAGTTGCTTGCTGGCGGCCATGGCCTGGTCGAAGCGGGCCTTGAGGTCGGACATGCGGTGTCTCCTGTGGGTGAAAATCGGGTGTTGACGCGCCGGATGTTACCCAGCATCGTGCAGCGCCCGCCATCCAGAACAAGCCCCGAGGAGACCCCCCGATGACCGCCCACGAGCAGCGCCGCATGTCACGGGTGGACACCGCCTGGCTGCGCATGGACAACGACGTCAACCTGATGATGATCGTCGGCGTCTGGCTGTTGCAGCCCGGCATCACGCTGGCCATGCTGCGCGAGCGCATCGCCACCCGGTTGCTGAAGTACGAGCGCTTCCGCCACAAGGCCGTGGTCGATGCGATGGGCGCCAACTGGGTCGAGGACACGGCCTTCGACATCACCGCCCAGGTGGTGGCCGAGAAGCTGCCGAAGAAGCGTGGCCAGACCGAGCGCCAGGCCCTGCAGCTGCGCTGCGGCGAGCTGGCCGCCACGCCGCTGGACCCGGGCCGGCCGCTGTGGCAGTTCCACCTGGTCGAGCGCTACGAGGGCGGCAGCGCCATCATCGCCCGCATCCACCACTGCATCGGCGACGGCATCGCGCTGATCTCGGTGATGAACTCGATCACCGATGGCGGCAACGACCCGCCGCAGCGTCGGCAGGCCGACGAGGACGAGGCGGATGGCGACTGGCTCAGCGACGCCGTGCTCAAGCCGCTGACCGGTCTGGCGGTCAAGGCCATCGACATGTATGGCAGCGGCGTGGCCAAGTCGATCGAGGCCCTGTCGCACCCGCAGCAACCCTTGCAGGGCGGGCGTGAACTGGCCAAGGCCGGCCTGCAGGTGGCCAGCGACCTGGCCGCGCTGGCGCTGATGGCCGACGATTCGCCCACGCGCCTGAAGGGCAAGCCGGTGGGCCGCAAGGTGGTGGCCTGGAGCGAGCCCATGCCGCTGGACGTGGTCAAGGTGGTCGGCAAGGCGCTGAACTGCTCGATCAACGACGTGCTGCTGGCCTGTGTGTCCGGCGCCATCGGCGGCTGGCTGCGCGAGCTGGGCGATGACCCCGGCGGTGCCGAGATCCGGGCGATGGTGCCGGTCAACCTGCGCCCGCTGGAGAAGGCCTGGCAACTGGGCAACCGGTTCGGCCTGGCGCCGCTGGTGCTGCCCATCGGCATCGCCAACCCGATCGAGCGTGTCTACGCCGTGCGCCAGCGCATGGACCAGTTGAAGGGCAGCTACCAGCCGCTGCTGGCCTTCGGCGTGCTGGCCGTCACCGGCCTGTTCATCAAGCCCGTGCAGGACCTGGTGCTGGGTCTGTTCGCCAAGAAGACCACGGCGGTGATGACCAATGTGCCGGGCCCGAAAGAGCCGCTCAAGTTCTGCGGCAGCACGCTGCGCCAGACCATGTTCTGGGTGCCGGCTTCGGGCGACGTGGGCGTGGGCGTCAGCATCCTCAGCTACGGCGGCGGCGTGCAGTTCGGCCTGATCACCGACGCGGGTCTGTGCCCCGAACCGCAGGCCATCATCGACCGCTTCGAGCCCGAGTTCCAGCAGTTGCTATTGCTGGCGCTGATGCTGCCCTGGGGCGACGCCGCGGCCTGAACGCCGCTGCCGGCTCAGCGCTTGGCGGCGCCGGCCTCGGGCAGGCCGTCCATGCGCTCGGGAAGGGCCAGCGGCTGCGGCAGGGGCTGGGTGCGCTCGGCCGGGTGCAGCAGGTCGCCCATGGCCGATTCCGGCGGCTCGGCATCGTGGCCGTCGTCGTGCGGCGCGTCATGCGGCAGGTCGTGGCCCAGGTCGTGCGGCCGCGGCGGGCGCATGCCCGTGCGCAGGTAGCGGTTGTGCTGGTTCACCCGCGGCAGGAAGCGGGCGAGCTCGCTCAACGCCATCTGGTAGACGTCGCGCTTGAACTCGATCACCAGTTCCAGCGGCACCCAGTACTCATTCCAGCGCCAGGCGTCGAACTCGGGATGGTCGGTGGCGCGCAGGTCCAAGTCGCTGTCGCGGCCCATCAGGCGCAGCAGGAACCAGATCTGCTTCTGGCCGCGGTAGTGGCCGCGGGCGTCCTTGCGGATGAAGTGCTCGGGCACCTCGTAGCGCAGCCAGTCACGGGTGCGCGCCAGGATGCGCACATGGTCGGGACGCAAGCCGACCTCTTCATGCAATTCACGGAACATCGCCTGCTCGGGCGACTCACCGTACTTGATGCCGCCCTGCGGGAACTGCCACGAGTGGGTCCGCAGCCGCTTGCCCCAGAAGACCTGGTTTCGGGCGTTGAGCAGGATGATGCCGACGTTGGGCCTGAAGCCTTCCCTGTCGAGCATAATCAAACCCCAATTTCTAGATTGGTTTCATTATTGCACCGGCCTCATGCGGGTCGCGAACCCTCGCTAACCCGCATGCAAAAACGGCACCGGCGCCGGCATCAGCGCCAACTTCCGCGCCGCCCCGGTACCGGGGGCCTGGTCGGGCATGAAGCCCCGCCGAGCCCCCGATGAAAGCCTCCCAGTTCTTCATTTCCACCCTGAAGGAAGCCCCCGCCGACGCCGAGGTGGTGAGCCATCAGTTGATGATGCGCGCCGGCCTGATCAAGCGCCTGGGCGCGGGCATCTACAACTACATGCCGATGGGCCTGCGGGTGATCCGCAAGGTCGAGGCCATCATCCGCGAGGAGATGAACCGTGCCGGCGCGGTGGAGCTGCTGATGCCGGTGGTGCAGCCGGCCGAGCTGTGGCAGGAGACCGGCCGCTTCGACAAGATGGGCCCCGAACTGCTGCGGGTGAAGGACCGCCACGAGCGCGACTTCATCATCCAGCCGACCAGCGAAGAGGTGGTGACCGACATCGCCCGCCAGGAGCTGCGCAGCTACCGCCAGCTGCCGAAGAACTTCTACCACATCCAGACCAAGTTCCGCGACGAGCGCCGGCCGCGCTTCGGCATCATGCGCGGGCGCGAGTTCACGATGAAGGACGCCTATTCCTTCGACCGTGACGCGGCTGGCGCGGCGAAGAGCTACCAGGTGATGTTCGATGCCTACAAGCGCATCTTCGACCGCTTCGGCCTGCAGTACCGCGCGGTGGCGGCCGACACCGGCGCCATCGGTGGCGACCTGAGCCACGAGTTCCAGGTCATCGCCGACACCGGCGAGGACGCGATCGTCTACTGCCCGACCAGCGACTACGCGGCCAACATCGAGCTGGCCGAAGGCGTGGCGCCCGCGGCGCCGCGCGCTGCGCCTGTGCAAGCGCTGACGAAGACACCCACGCCGGGCAAGAGCACCTGCGCGGACGTGGCCGTGCTGCTGGGCCTGGACCTGAAGCAGACCGTCAAGAGCCTGGTGCTGGCCACCGACGAGCTCGACGAGCGCGGCGACATCGTCAAGAGCACCGTGTGGCTGCTGCTGGTGCGCGGCGACCACGAGATGAACGAGGTCAAGGTCGGCAAGCTGGCCGGGCTGAAGGCCGGCTGGCGCTTCGCCACCGTGGCCGAGATCGAGGACCACTTCGGCTGCAAGCCGGGCTACCTGGGCCCGATCAATCTCAAGAAGCCGGTGCAGGTGATCGCCGACCGCACGGTGGCAGCGATGAGCGACTTCGTCTGCGGCGCCAACGACGCCGATTTCCACTTCACCGGCGTGAACTGGGGCCGCGACCTGCCCGAGCCCGACCTGGTGGCCGACCTGCGCAACGTGCTGGCCGGCGACCCGTCGCCCGACGGCCAGGGCGTGCTGGCGATCCAGCGCGGCATCGAGGTCGGCCACGTGTTCTACCTGGGCACCAAGTACAGCCAGGCGATGAACGCGACCTACCTGAACGAGAACGGCAAGCCGCAGCTGATGGAGATGGGCTGCTACGGCATCGGCGTCACCCGCATCCTGGGTGCGGCGATCGAGCAGAACCACGACGGCCGCGGGATCATCTGGCCGGCGTCGATCGCGCCCTTCCAGGCCGTGATCTGCCCCATCGGCTACGACCGCTCGGCCGAGGTGAAGGCGGCAGCCGACGCCCTGCACGACGAGCTGCAGGCCCTTGGCGTCGACGTGCTGCTGGACGATCGCGGCGAGCGCCCTGGCGCGATGTTCGCCGACTGGGAACTGATCGGCGTGCCGCAGCGGGTGGTGATCTCCGACCGCGGGCTGAAGGCTGGCACGGTCGAGTTGCAGGGGCGGCGCGAAGACGCCGCCAGCGCGGTGGCCGTCGCCGAGGTGGCCGCCCTGGTGAAGGGCCGGCTGGCCGCATGACGCAGGTTGGTCGCCGGGCCTGGTTGGCGCGCACTGTCGCGCTGGGCGCCGGCGCATTCGGCGGCGGCTGGTGCGGGCCCGTGCTGGCCGGACGCCAGGCCGAAGAGCCGCTGGCCGACGCGGTGCGGACCGCACTGTCGGCAGCCGTCGCCCGCGACGCCCCGCCGCGCCTGAGCTTCGTCAGCAGCGAGCAGCGGTTGGCCTTTTTGCGCTGGCAGGGCACGCTGAGCGAGCGCCTGAAGCGCTACAAGACCGAGGCCCACACGCGGGCCGAGTTCCTGGAGACGCTGTGGTACGAGGCCAGCCGGGCGGGGCTGGAGCCGGCCCTGGTGCTGGGCCTGGTGCAGGTGGAAAGCGGCTTCCGCAAGTACGCGATCAGCTCGGCCGGCGCCCGCGGCTACATGCAGGTGATGCCGTTCTGGGCGCGGCTGATCGGCGATGGCGATGCGTCGCGCCTGTTCCACCTGCAGACCAACCTGCGGTTCGGCTGCGTGATCCTGCGCCACTACCTGGACACCGAGCGCGGCGACCTGTTCCTGGCCTTGGGCCGCTACAACGGCAGCCGGGGCAGGGCGGAGTATCCGAACGCGGTGCTGAGCAACCGGCAGCGCTGGATCGGCTGACTCAGGCGCGCAGCCCGGCCCACTGCTTGGGCGCCGCGCGGTCGACGCCGGCCAGCGCCAGCACCC
>Ga0116179_1001893_pt1 | contig 15353 bp, 17 predicted proteins | sample AD_UKC071_MetaG_FD_89751 | JGI IMG/M metagenome (GOLD analysis project Ga0116179, IMG submission 89751) | Active sludge microbial communities of municipal wastewater-treating anaerobic digesters from USA - AD_UKC071_MetaG | ecosystem: Engineered > Bioreactor > Anaerobic > Digestate | place: USA...
CGCATTAGAGGACTCTCACGGGGCTCTCCCAGTGGTTTCACCAGCGTCGGGTGAACTCGAACCAATCAATCACCGAGAAGGGACACACCATGAAGATCTCCCGATCCACAGCTCTCTGGGCAGTGACCGGCGCCGTCGGCATCAGCGTGCTGGGCGGCGCGACCCTGGCGACGGCTGAGACCGTCACCCCGAGTCCGACCCCGTCGGTCACGGCTGAAGCCACGCCGGGCAGCACTTCGGCGAGCCCGTCGGCCACCAACTCACCCTCGGCCAGCGCCGACCCGTCCGCGACTGCCAGCGATTCCAGCGTCACCGTCAACACCTCACTGACACCGAACACGCCGAACACTCCCAACACCGCCAACACTCCCAACACGCCCAACACGCCGAACACTCCCAACACCCCCAACACGCCGAACACCCCCAACACCCCGAACACCCCGGCCTCGCCGCAGTCGGCCCCGAGCGCCCGTTCGGCAGACTGACTACATGAGTGATCTCGACCGAGCCGCAGCCCTCCTGCAGTCCCCGGACGCAGGGGGGCTGTTGCTCGCCGCGCTGACCGGCGACCCGTCCGCCGACGTGCCAGGGTTCACCGCCACGCTGGCCAACTGGCAGTACCGGCCCGGGGCTGAGGTCACCGCCGGGTACTCGGTCAGCTACGCCGACCCGAGCGGACGTCCCGTGCAGGAGGACCTCTTCGTCACCACCGCGGACGTGGCTGCGCCGGCCACCCTCAGCCGGGACCACTTGAGCTTTGCGGTCTGGCGGCATCCCGGCGACCCACTGCTTCCCGGGTTGGCAGCGGCCTGCGACCCCGCGACGGTGATGTCCTGGCTACAGGTGACGCCGAACCACTTCGATCTCACCCTCCTGGCTTACCGTCCGCTGCGCCGGGCAGTGCTTCGCGCCACGGCGGACGGCAGCGAGACCTATCTCAAGGTGCTGCGCCCGGAGCGCGCCGACCGGCTCGCCGTCCGCCAGAACCTGCTGGCTGACGCCGGGCTGACCCCTGCGCTGCTGGCCCGGCCGGCCCCGGGCGTGCTGCTCACCCCGCGGGCATCCGGACGCTCGCTGGCTCACGTCCTCGCTACGCATGATGATCCCGAGTTGCCGGCCGCAGCCGACCTGATCGGCCTGCTCGACGCGCTCCCCAACCAACTCTGCGACCTGCCGCGCCGACCAGCGTGGTCGGACCGCCTCGATTTCCATACCGCAACCGCGGTGGATCGGTTGCCCGCGCACACCGAGCGTCTGCACGCCTTGCAGCGGAAGCTCCAGGGTGTGCTCGACACTGCGCCGGTCGGGCCGCTCGTCCCTACCCATGGCGATTTCTACGAAGCGAACCTTTTCGTCGACTCACCACGGCTCATGCTGATCGACCTCGACGCCAGCGGCCCTGGGCGCCGCGAAGACGACCTGGCCTGTCTACTGGCGCACCTGGTCGTGCTGCCGGGCCTGTCGCCGGAGCACTATCGGGCGGTGCCGATCGTCCTTGAGCGGTGGACGGACGAGTTCGCGGCCCTGGTCGCGCCCGCGGCGCTGTTCGCGCGGGTGGGTGCGGTGGTGCTCAGCCTGATCGCCGGCGCGGACGGGAACCAGGCGGAGCACCGGCTCGAGTTGGCCGAAGCCTGGGCGGAGCGTGCGCGCGGCGAGCACGGGCGGCGGCCCGAGATGAGAGAACCCTAATCCGTCCGCTCTGGCCCGGGCAGACGCCCTCACCTAGCCTTGAACCAGCAACGAAAGGAGGCCGAAAGTGCCAATGTCACAGCGTTCCACCTTCTGGGCGGTGTCCGGCGCGATCGGACTCACCTCTGTCGGACTCGGCGCCTTCGCGCTCCAGGGCAGCGGCCCGGCGCCGATCGAAGCCCGACCCGCGGTCGTCGTGCCATTGAGCACAGCCTCAAGCGATCCGAGCAGCACGCCGTCGGCGTCACCGTCCGCGTCCGGCTCGGAGAGCGCCAGCGCAACCGTTTCCCCAAGCAGCACTGGCAAGACGCCGTCCGCCAAGCCGAGCGCGAAGTCCAGCGTTTCGCCGGTCAGCCCGCCGAGCGCCGAGACGCCAGACTAGGCCCGGATCCAAGCCCAGCGTCATCGACTCAGGTGAGCCGGTAGCCCATCCCGCGGACGGTCTCGAAATAGTCGGCGCCCAGCTTGCGGCGTAGGTAGCGGACATAGACGTCCACCACGTTCGAGCCCGGGTCGAAGTCGTAGCCCCAAGCGCCCGAAAGTAGCTGCTCACGGCTGAGCACCTGGCCGGGGTTGCGCAGGAAGACCTCGGCCAGGGTGAACTCACGTCCGGTCAGATCCACCGAACGCCCGCCGACGCTCGCCCGGCGAGTGCGCAGATCGAGCGAGAGGTCGCGATGCGACAACACGGTCGCCGAGTCCGCATCGGACCCGCCCTCAGCGCGCAGCCGCAGGTGGATCCGCGCCAACAATTCCTCGAAAGCAAACGGCTTGGGCACATAGTCGTCCGCGCCCGACTGCAGTCCGGCGACCCGGTCGGCCACCGAGGTGCGCGCGGTCAGCATGATCACCGGAACACTGACCCCCTGCCCGCGAATCCGGGACAGCACCTCGAAGCCGTCGATGTCGGGCAGGCCGACGTCCAGCAGGATGAGGTCGATCGGCTCGACCAACGCCAACTGCACCGCGGCCACCCCCGAAGGCTCGACCAAGGTCGCAAATCCGGCCGCCCGCAAGCCCTTTGCGATGAAGGCACTGATCCGCGGTTCATCCTCGACGATCAGGATCTGGCTCACTCAGACTCCTCTCTGGCCGGCAGCACGATACTGATCCGGCTGCCGACGCCACGCTCGGACTCGATCTCGATCCGGCCCCCATGCGCTCTGGCGATAGCATTCACGATCGCAAGCCCGAGCCCGGTGCCGCCACCCACGCCGCGCTCGAAGCGGTTCGTGACCCGGGCGATGTCCTCGGGGCTGATCCCGACGCCCTCGTCGCGAACCCACAGCCGCAACTCACCGCGACGCAGCTGCGAACCCATGCCGACGGTCGAGGCATCCGTCGAGTAACGGACGGCGTTGGCCGCCAGTTGCAGCCACGCCTGCGCCACGCGCTGCGGGTCAAGCACAAACTCGACGTCCGCAAGCTCGTCCAGCACCCAGTGCCGGTTGCCCAGCCCGGACGCCTTCGCGAGCGTCTCGTCGGTGAGCCGGGCGACGTCGGTCCGCACTGGGCGAAGCAACTCCGGACGCTCCGCCCGGGCGAGTGCCAGCAGGTCGTCGACCAGGCGGCTCATGCGGTCGGTCTCGTCGAGCAGCAACTCCTTGGTCGCGACCACATCGGCCGGGTCGGCTGCGTCCATCAACTCCAGGTGCCCGCGGATGATCGTCAGCGGCGTGCGCAACTCGTGGCCGACATCGTCGAGCAGCTCGCGCTGTGCGCCGACGGCACCTTCGAGCCGGTCGAGCATGCTGTTCATCGTCTCGCCGAGTGCGGACAGATCATCGGTTCCGCGGACGGGGATGCGCTCGCTCAGGTCGGCGTCGGTGATCTTTTCCGCGGTCCGGCGCATCCAGGCGAGTGGTTCGAGTAGGCGTCCAACCAGGATCCAGATCAGCAGCCCGACCAGCAGCAACGAGCCGAGTGCGACCAGAATGTAGCTGCGCCAGACCTCGCCGAGCAGGCTCTCCTCCGCGCCGAAGTCGACCGCCCGCACCAGCGCACCGCCGGGCGTGCCGTTGGCGAAGCTGACCGGAACCACGATGTAGCGATAGTCACGCTGGCTGGTGACGAGCCTGCCCTGGCTGATCGTGGCGAGGTTGGTCAGCGGCAGAACCGCGGCGGTGAACTCGTCATCCTGGTCGAGCCGGAACGTCGCGCCCTCTTGGGCGGCCCACCGCACTTTGCCGTCGAGAACACCGAAGACACCCTCGTTCGCTGCGAGCACTGAGCGCTGGACGGCGACGCGGGTGAGGCTCTCAGCGTCGACGAAGCCGACGCCTGTGCGCGGGTCGACGCCCTCTGTGGCGAGTGCCTGGAACTCGGTCGCCCCCAATTGCAGGTCGGCGGCCACCCGCTGCTCGGTGAGCGCATGGCCGCGGGTGGTCACGATCAGGCCGGAGAGGGCCAGCGCAATTCCGGTCAGCGCCACCACGGCGGAGATCACCCGGGCACGGATACTCCAGTTGGCCAGGCGCAGGACGGAGACGCTCATCGCCCTAGTTTGCCCGGTGCGTACGACAAAGCCGAGCTAAGCCCCGGGCAGCACCAGCGAGACGCCCAGGCCGATCATCACCACCGCGATCACGCCGTCCAGCACCTGCCACGCGCGGACGGTCGCCAGCCAGCGTCCGAGCAGCCGGGCGCCGAAGGCAAGCCCGAAGAACCAGACGAAACTGGCCACCATGGCGCCGGCGGCGAACACCCAGCGCTGGTCGCCGTGGGTGGCGGCGACCGAGCCGAGCAGGAAAACGGTGTCGAGGTACACGTGCGGGTTGAGCCAGGTGAGCGCGAGGGCGGTCAGCGCCACCGAGGCCGCGGTACGGGGGCGCGCCGCGACCAGCGTGACCGTCGTTGCCGGGCCGGACGAGGTGGTCCCCGGCTCGTTCGAGTCGGTCAGCACCAGCGCCGATCCGTCCGGACGCAGCGCCCGCCTGGCCGCCAGCAGGCCGTAGCCGACGAGGAACACCGCGCCTGCCCAGCGCACCACGTCGACGAGCCAGGGAAGCGCAGTGGTGGCCGCGCCAATGCCGGAAACCCCGACCACGATCAGGATCACGTCCGACACCGCGCAGATCGTGGCCACCAGCACCGTCCGCTCGCGTCGGATGCCCTGGCGAAGCACGAACAGGTTCTGTGCACCGATGGCAACGATGAGCGAGAAGCCGAGGCCGAGGCCGGCCAGCAGGTGGGACATGCTTCGAGGCTAACCAGCCAACTCGGGTAAGTACAGCTAAAGAAGCTTGCCTTGCATTAGCATCGCTTATGTGGAACTGCCGTTGGAATTGCTGCGAACGATTGACGTCATCGTCTCGACCGGCTCGCTGGAAGACGCCGCAGCCGAGTTGAGCATCACCCCGTCCGCGGTATCGCAACGCCTGAAGGCACTCGAGACCCGGGTGGGCCGGGTGCTGGTGGTGCGGTCCAAGCCCGTCCGCGCCACCGCGGACGGACAGGTGCTGATCCGGCTGGCCCGCCAACTGGCCACCCTCGAGCACGACACCCTCGCGAGCCTGGGCCTCGGCGAGGATGGCCCGGTCGAAGTGCCGCTGGCGGTCAACGCGGACAGCCTCGCGACCTGGTTCCTGCCCGCGCTCGCACCGCTGGCGACCGACATCGTGTTCGACCTGCACCGCGACGACCAGGACTACACCGTGGGCCTGCTTGAATCCGGGACGGTGACCGCGGCCGTGACCTCTCAGGCGCAGCCGGTGGCCGGATGTTCGGTACGTCCACTAGGGGCGATGCGCTACCTGCCGGTCGCGGCACCCGGGTTCTACCAGCGTTGGTTCGAAGGAACCCCAGCTGTCGAGGCCTTCGGACGCGCCCCCGCGATCGATTTCGACCGGCGTGACGATCTGCAGACCCGCTACCTGATCACCCGCGGAGTCGACCCGGCTTTGCCGCCGCGCCACCACGTGCCGGCTTCGCACGACTTCGCGTCCGCAGTGTTGCTCGGCATGGGCTGGGCACTGATCCCCGAGCAGCAGTCCCGACCGGCGCTGGCGGACGGCCGGCTCGTCGGGTTGGGCGGCGCCCCTGTGGACGTCCAGCTCTACTGGCAGCGTTGGAAGCTCGCGTCCGAGTTGCTCACGCGAATCGAGGACGCCGTGGTGAGCGCAGCCCGCTCAGCCCTACGCCAGTGAGGGACCGTTCAGCGGGCGGCGATCTCTCGGGCCTGGCGGACGCGGGTGCGCCCGATGTGCACGGAGCCGCCAGCTTCGGCGGTGAACAGGCGCGCTGCGTCCGGCAGCAGCTGCAGTTCGTGAACCACCGAAGCCAGGCGGGCGAGCTGGACGTGCAGTGACTCCACCTCGGCTTCCAGCGCCAGGATGCGCCGGATGCCTTCGAGGTTGATGCCCTCGTTCTGGGAGAGCTGCTGGATGTGCCGCAGCTTCGCGATGTCGCGCAGCGAATAGCGCCGGCCCCGACCGCGGGTCCGTCCTGGCACGACGAGACCCAACCGGTCATAGCCACGCAGAGTCTGCGGATGCATCTCCGCCAACTGCGCGGCCACCGAGATCACGAAGATCGGGGCGTCGGCGTCCAGCCGGTCGGGCAGGAAATCGGAGGTCATCGCTGCACCTTCAGCAGGTGCTCCCGCGGGTTCGGCAGCGCAGCCTTGGTCTGGAACTCAGCCAGCGCCGCCCTCGCCTCCTCGTTCAGATGCTTCGGCACCTGCACTTCGACGGTCACCAGCAGGTCGCCATCCGCAGCCCCGCCCCGCACCCCACGACCGCGGACGCGGAACGTGCGCCCGGTAGGCGTGCCCGCCGGAATCCGCACTCGCACCTTCGAACCGTCCAGCGCCGGCACCTCGATTTCGGCCCCCAGCGCAGCTTCGGTGAACGTGATCGGGACGGTGATCGTCAGATGATCGCCCTTGCGGCCGAAGATCGGGTGCGGCCGCACGTGCACCAGCACGTACAGGTCGCCGGCCGCGCCGCTGTTCTCGCCGGCGCCACCCTTGCCCTTGATCCGGATGCGCTGGCCGTCGGTCACGCCGGCCGGAATCCGCACCTGCATCGACCGGGTGGAGTGACCACGTCCGCTGCCGTGGCAGGTCGGGCACGGGTCCTCGACCACCATGCCCCGGCCACGGCATTCGCGACAGGGCTCACTGACGGCGAACACGCTGCTCGATGAGGAGGTCTGCATGCCGCTGCCCTGGCAGGCGCGACACACCGTCGGCTGCGTCCCCGGCCGGGCACCCGTGCCGTGACAGGTCTCGCACGCCGCCTCCGACGTGGTCTGCATGGTCACCATCGCGCCCGCCAAGGCGTCCGCGAAGTCGATCGTGACCTCACCCTCGATGTCGGCACCGCGGCGCGGTCCACGACTACGTCGGCTGGCCGTGGCACCGCCGAAGAGGTTGCCGAACAGGTCGGAGATGCCCGAATCGCCGGTGGCGTTGCGGAACAGGTCTTCCATCGACGGACCGGCGCCGGCGCCCTGCCCGCCGGTGGGGAACCGGAATCCCCCACCGCCGAACAGCCGCCGGGCCTCGTCGTACTCCTTGCGCTTGGCAGCGTCGGAGAGCACCGAGTTCGCCTCGGAGATCTCCTTAAACTTCTTCTCGGCGTCCGGGTTCTGCTTGTTCTGGTCGGGGTGGTACTCCCTGGCCAGCTTGCGGAACGCCTTCTTGATCTCCTCGGGCTTCGCGCTCGAGGAGACGCCGAGCACCTTGTAATAGTCCTTCTCGATCCAGTCCTTGGTACTCATCGCGCCTCCTCTCCTAGTCGCACGTCACTCGGGGTTGGCGACGCCCACTCGCGCCGGACGCAGCAGGCGCTCGTTGAGCTTCACGCCACGCTGCATCACCGCCGAGATGGTCGGGACGGTGATTTCGGCCTCGCCGGGGAACGGCATCTGCATCAGAGCCTCGTGCAGCTGCGGGTCGAACTCCTCACCAACCTCGCCGAAGGTCTCCAGGCCGTACTTGGCCGTGGCCTTCTCCAGCTCGTCGGCGACCAGCTTGAAGCCGCCGACCAGCTCGTCGTGCTCGCGGGCCGCTTCCACGCTGTCCAGGACGGGCAGCAGGTCGAGCACTACCGCCTCGACCCCGCCCTGCCGGGCCAGTGCACGGTCGCGGTCCACACGCTTCTTGTAGTTGGCGTACTCGGCGTGCAGGCGCTGCAGGTCGTCGGTGCGCTCAGCCACGAGTTCCTGCAGCTCCGCGATCGCCGCTTGAGTTGCCGGCTCGGCGTCCGGCTTCAGGCCTTCGTCCGGCGCAGGGACCGCTCCTGCGCCCTCGACCGGCTCGAGCCCTTCGTCAGGCTCCTGCCCTTCGATCGGCTCTCCGAACGTATCGGTCACTTCTGATCGCCATCCTCGTCCACGATCTCGGCGTCCACCACGTCGTCATCGGACGCGGGTGCGCCCTCGGGCGATGCCTGGGCGGCCTCGGACTCCTGCTTGGCCTGGGCGGCGGCGTACATCGCCTGGCCCATGGTGGCGGCCTTGGCGTTCAGGTCGTCCATGGCTTCCTTGACCGCGTCGTTGTCGTCGGTCTTGAGGGCTTCCTTCAGCTTGTCGAGGGCCTCGACGACCGGGGCCTTGGTGTCCTCGGGAAGGGTCTCGGCGTTGTCGGCGAGCAGCTTCTCGGTGCGGAACGCGAGCGCGTCCGCCTCGTTGCGCATCTCGACGGCCTGGCGACGCTTGTGGTCCTCCTCAGCGTGCGCCTCGGCCTCCTTGACAATACGGTCGATGTCGTCGCGGCCAAGGGCCGAACCGCCGGTGACAGTCATGGACTGCTCCTTGCCAGTGGCCATGTCCTTGGCGTGGACGTGGACGATGCCGTTGGCGTCGATGTCGAAGGCGACCTCGATCTGGGGCACGCCGCGCGGCGCCGGCATCAGGCCGGTCAGCTCGAAGTTGCCAAGGCTCTTGTTGTCCCGGGCGAAGTCACGCTCGCCCTGGTACACCTGGATCATCACCGACGGCTGGCTGTCCTCGGCCGTGGTGAATACCTCGGAACGCTTGGTCGGGATCGTGGTGTTGCGCTCGATGATCTTGGTCATCACGCCACCCTTGGTCTCGATGCCGAGGCTCAGCGGGGTGACGTCGAGCAGCAGCACGTCCTTCACCTCGCCCTTCAGCACACCGGCCTGCAGGGACGCGCCCAGAGCCACGACCTCATCGGGGTTGACGCCCTTGTTGGGCTCCTTGCCACCGGTGAGCTCCTTGACCAGTTCGACCACCGCGGGCATGCGGGTCGAACCGCCGACCAGCAGCACGTGATCGATCTTGCCGATGGACGTGTTCGCGTCCGCGATCACCGCGTTGAACGGCGCCCGGCAGCGATCCAGCAGGTCCTGGGTGAGCCGCTGGAACTCGGCTCGGGTGAGCTTCTCGTCCAGGTGCAGCGGGCCCTCGGCGCCGGCCGTGATGTACGGCAGGTTGATCGAGGTCTCCTGCGCGGACGACAGCTCGATCTTGGCGCGCTCGGCGGCCTCCTGGAGGCGCTGGCGGGCCATCTTGTCCTTGCCCAGGTCGATGCCGAACTTGTTCTTGAACTGGGTGACCAGCCAGTCGACGACGCGCTGGTCCCAGTCGTCACCGCCGAGGCGAGCGTCGCCCTTGGTGGCCTTCACCTCGAAGACGCCCTCGGCGATCTCCAGCAGGGACACGTCGAAGGTGCCGCCGCCCAGGTCGAAGACGAGCACGGTCTGCTCGAGGTGGCCCTTGTCGAGGCCGTAGGCCAGCGCAGCGGCGGTGGGCTCGTTGATGATCCGGTCGACCACCAGGCCAGCGATCTCGCCGGCTTCCTTGGTGGCCTGGCGCTCCGCGTCCCCGAAGTACGCCGGGACGGTGATCACCGCGTTGGTGACCGGCTCGCCGAGGTACGCCTCAGCGTCCCGCTTGAGCTTCATCAGCACCCGGGCGCTGATCTCCTGCGGGGTGTACTTCTTGTCGTCGATCGAAACCGACCAGTTGGTGCCCATGTGCCGCTTCACCGAACGGATCGTCCGATCGACGTTGGTGACGGCCTGGCGCTTGGCGACCTCGCCGACCAGAACCTCGCCACCCTTCGCGAAAGCAACCACGGACGGAGTCGTGCGTGCGCCTTCGGCGTTGGGGATGACGGTGGGCTCGCCGCCCTCGAGGACGGCGACGACAGAGTTGGTGGTGCCGAGGTCGATGCCGACTGCTCGTGCCATGTGAGTTACCTCCGGTTGAGTCTGAACGAGATTGAGCATAGCAGGCTCAATCTCAAGGTTGAGTACACCCGACTCAACTACGTTGCATGGTCAGCTATTCCCGCTGGGCGGCTCTGGTCTCAAAGGCTCGACGGTCAGAGCGGGCCGAGCATGGCCTTGGTGAGCTGCACCACCATCGGGAACGAGTGCCACAGTTGGTGACCGAGCCCCGTCACCGTGATCGTCGGACCGGGCACGCCCTGTTCGGCGAGCCTGCGGTCGAGCTTGTCGAAGGCCGGTTCGCGGCAAAGTGAGCTGCGTGCGCCGCGAACCAGGGCGCATCGGGCGAGATCGACGTCCAGCAATTGGCTTTGCAGCTTCTCGGTGACCAGCACTTGGGCGATCGCGATCATGTCGACTGGCGAGTAGCGGACGGGCGGCTCGCGCCGCTGGCCCTTGCGCGCGTGCATCACCCAGTCGTGCCCGGTGTTGGTGGCCAACGCTGCCGGCATCCGACCGAGGTCGGCAAGGTTGTGCGCCTGCAGGGACGCGAGGTTGCGCTGGGTGATCGCGACCGGCTCCACGAGGTTCAGGCCCTCGATCGGCCCCCAGGTGGCCAGCACTGGCAGCGCGCTCACTGCGAGCGAGCAGCCGGTGGAAAACCCCAGTACCTGCAGGAACTCGAGATTGCCGACATCGCGCAGCGCAACAGCTATATAGGTGAGATTGAGTTGCGTCCAGGAGTCAATGCGCCCGGCCAGCATGTCCTTGCGGATCGACTTCGGGATCGGCGCCCCGAATCGGCTCATGCCAGGGATCTCGGTGAGCACCACGGTCAGGCCGGTGACGTCCGCCAGATGGGCGCACTTGGCCATTTCCCAGGGGCCGAGCGGGGTGTTGAAACCAGGGAAGTAGACCAGCACACCGTGGCTGTCAGCGGGGGTCGCGATCAGCGCATCCAGCGGCGCCAAACCGTCCGGTCGGAGCGTGAACTGCCGCACCGGTACCTGCGGACGCTCCGGCACCACGCGGGGGTCGACGGCGAGGCTGATCCGGTCCCGCTGCACCACGTCCACGCTTGGATGGTAGTACGCCGGCAGGTGGCGAGTGGGTCGTTCAGGATGCGCGAGAATGAGGCCCATGAACGACCTCGAAGGCACAGTTGCGGATCTTCGTGGAGGATTGTGTACCGAGTTCGGCACACAATCCTCCACGCTGATCGGCGGTCCGAGATGAGCTGGGTGGACCCCTGGCTGCGTGGCTCCCTGCTCGCGCTGTCGCGGAGCGAGTCGTTCAAGCGGCTGGCGGTACGGCTGCCGATGACCGCGTCCGTGGTGGCCCGGTTCGTGCCTGGCGAGACCGTTGCCGACTGCCTGGCCGCGGTGCGCTCGCTCGCCTCCGAAGGGCTGACGGCCACCATCGACTACCTCGGCGAGGACACCACGACGCCCGAGCAGGCCGCTGCCATCCGCGACGGCTACCTCGAACTGATCACCGAGCTGAGCGCGGCCGGACTCTGCGAGATGGCCGAGGTCTCGGTGAAGCTGACCGCCCTTGGCGTTGGCCTGCCGGAAGGGCGTGAGCTCGCGCTCGGGCACGCTCGCGAGATCTGCGCCGCGGCAACCGACGCCGGCACGACCGTCACCCTGGACGCCGAGGATCACACCACCACCGACACCACAATCGGCATCCTGGCCGAGTTGCGCCGCGAGTTCCCGGAAACCGGAGCGGTGCTGCAGGCCTACCTGCACCGGACGCCGGCCGACTGCGAACTGCTGTCGGGCGCCGGTTCGCGCGTCCGGTTGTGCAAGGGCGCGTATGCCGAGCCGGACGAGGTGGCGCACCAGACCCGCGAAGAGGTGTCCGCGGCTTACGTCGCGTGCTCGCGGATCCTGCTCGCCGGGGACGGGTACCCGATGCTCGCCACCCATGACCCGGAGATGATCGCCGCCGTGGACGAACTGGCTCGGCAGTTGGGCCGCGCGCCCGGCACCTACGAACTGCAGATGCTCTACGGGATCCGATCGGACGAACAGCGCCGGCTGGCTGCATCCGGCGAGCGGGTGCGGGTGTACGTCCCCTTCGGCACCGACTGGTGGGGCTACTTCATCCGCCGGTTGGCCGAGCGTCCGGCGAACCTGGCGTTCTTCGCGCGGGCATTGTTCGGCCGCTGAGCACGCGCTCCCTACGACATCCGGGCGTCAACTCAGCCCAGGCCGGGATCTCGTTTACTCGTTTAGGGGTCTCGACAAGTTCGACCATCGAAAGAGCTGACCCCAAGGTTCAGCCAGCGGCCAGGGCCCGATCCAATCCGGCCAACAGATCGGCGACCAGGTCGGACGCGTCCTCGACCCCGAGGCTGAGCCGCAGCATGCCGGGCGTGATCCCGGCGGCGGCCTGCACGTCGGCCGGCATCGCGGCGTGGGTCATGGTGGCCGGGTGTGAGATCAGCGACTCCACTCCCCCGAGGCTCTCGGCCAGGCAGTAGAACTCCAGCCCGTCGACGAGCGCGCGCACGCCGGCTTCACTCCCGACGTCGAAGGTGACGATCGCGCCGAAGCCGTCCTGCTGCCGGGAGGCCAATCCGTGCTGCGGGTGCGCAGCCAGTCCCGGGTAGTGCACCGCCGATACCGCAGCATGCGAGGTCAGTAACTCCACCACCGCCGCGGCGTTGGCCTGGGCGGCGGCCATTCGCAGGTGCAGCGTACGCAGGCCGCGCAGGGTCAGGTAGGAATCGAGCGCGCCACTGGTCAGGCCCAGCGTGTTCGCCCACCAGGCCAACTCGTCGCCGCGGGCCGCGTCCGCCGCGATGATCGCGCCCGCGACCACGTCGGAGTGCCCGTTCAGGTACTTGGTGGCCGAGTGCACGACCACGTCCGCGCCCAGCGCGAGTGGACGCTGCACGCACGGCGTCGCGAAGGTGTTGTCGGCCACCACGACCGCACCGACCTGGTGCGCAGCGGACGCGATCGCCGCGATGTCGGACACGCGCAGCAGCGGGTTCGACGGCGTCTCCAGCCAAACCACATCGGCACCCGCGGCCACCACAGCCAGGGCGTCGTCGAGGTCGCTGAAATCGGTGAGCACCAACTTGAGGCGTCCGGTCCTGGCCATCGCGTCGAACAGCCGCCAGGAGCCGCCGTAGCAATCCAGCGGCGCGACGACCGTCCCACCCGGTGGCACCAGGGCGAGCAGCGACACCGTCACCGCGCCCATGCCGGAAGCCGTGACCACCGCTCGCGCGCCGCCCTCAAGCTCAGCCAGCGCCGCGCCGAGCACGTCGCGGGTTGGATTCCCGGACCGGCTGTAGTCGTAATCACCCTTCGCACCGAAGCTTGCGAACGAGTACGTGGAGGAAAGGTAGATCGGTGGGACGACCGCACCGTGCGCCTGATCGGTGTTGATGCCCGCGCGCACGGCTCTGGTTCTGGGTGTCCCGGTCACCGCGCAAACTGTACCGGAGTGACAATTGCGGCACTCAGCGGGCGTGGGATGCTAGCGCCCCGGTCGCTCGGACGGGTAGCGTCCCGCCCATGAAGATCGAGGATGTGATTCGCAAGAAGGGCACCGATGTGGTGACCATCGCGCCCACCGCCACCGTCGCCGAACTGGTGGACCTACTTGCCAAGTTCAACATCGGCGCGGTCGTGGTCAGTGCGGACGGCACCAGCATCGCCGGCATCGTGAGCGAACGCGACATCGTCCGCCACCTCGCGACCGAGGGCCCGGAATCGCTCAGCCACGCGGTGTCGACGATCATGACCGCAGATGTGAAGACCTGCGTGCCCAGCGACGCCCTCGAGGACACCGCGCACACCATGACCTACGCCCGCATCCGGCACCTACCGGTGGTGAGCGACGACCAATTGGTGGCGATCGTTTCGATTGGCGACGTGGTGAAGCACCGCATCGACCAGCTGACTGACGAACGCAACCACCTTCTTGGCTACCTCCACACCTGAGCAGCCGGCCCCGGCCGAAGCCGCCTTGCACGCGGCCGGGGTGGCCTACCGGGTGGTGCGGCATCGGCGGGCAAGGTCGCTGGCCGAAGCTGCATCCCTGCGCGGCGTCGAGCCACGCGACATCATCAAGACCCTGGTGGTGCGCCGGGCCGACGATGATTTCGTCTTTGTCCTGGTGCCCGGGGATCGGGAGATTTCCTGGCCGAAATTGCGCGCCCTGCTGGGCGTGAACCGGCTGTCGCTTCCGGACGCGGCCACCGCCTTCGCCGCGACCGGGTATGAGCGCGGCACCATCACCCCGTTCGGCGCCAGCACCGCCTGGCCGGTGATCGCCGACTCGACCGTGACCGGTCGCCGCATCTCACTCGGCGCCGGCGAGCACGGCGCCACCGTCCTGCTCGAAGCGGACGCGGCCCTGGCCGCCCTGGCCGCCGAGGTCGCCGATGTCACTGAGCCGGCCGAAGTCGCCGGCTGAGCCAACAGTTCAGGTTTCGGGGCTCAAGACTCCTGATTCGATGCGGCTCGAGCGCAAATCCGTTCGACCGCTAACCTGACGCGGTGCCGAACCGCTCCGAGACCTCGCGCGCCACGCTGCTCATGGTGGTCGCGGCGATCCTCTTCGGCACCACCGGCACTACGCAGGCGTTCGCGCCGGAGGGTGCCACCTCGTTGAGCATCGGCGCGGTGCGCCAGTCGGTCGGCGGCCTCCTGCTGGCGCTGATCGGACTGGTCGGATGGGTCGGCAGCCACGGCTGGCGGGTGCCGCGCTGGTCCGGCAAGGCCGGCTGGGTGCTGCTCGGCGGCGCCTGCGTGATGGCGTACCAAGCCACCTTCTTCGCGGGCACCAGGGCCAACGGTGTCGCTGTCGGCACGGTGGTGGCGCTCGGGTCGAGCCCACTTTTCGCCGGTGTCTTCGAGTGGCTGCGAGGCCGCCGACCGAGCCGGCGCTGGGCGCTGGCCACCGGGGTGGCGGTGGTAGGGCTGGTGTTGCTCGCGGGCTTGCTCGGCGGCTCAGAAACAGCCCTCAACCCGCTGGGCCTGATCGCGTCGCTAGCTGCGGGTGCCGCTTACGCGGGCTACGCGGTGGCGGCGTCCACGCTGTTGCGCAACGGGCTTTCGGCACTGCCGGCGACAGCGGCCGTCATCGGCACCAGCGGACTGATCGCGCTGGGCGTGCTGCCGTTCACCGACAACTCCTGGGTCGCGACTCCGTCCGGCGCAGCTGTCACGGCATGGCTGGGCCTGGTGACCGTAGTGATCACCTACCTGCTGGTCGGCACAGCGCTCAAACACCTGTCCGCGGCGACGGCGGTCACCCTCGGCCTGGCCGAGCCGATCACGGCAGCCGCGCTCGGCGTCCTGATGCTCAGCGAGACGCTGTCCGGAGTCCAATGGACCGGCCTGGCCATTGTCCTGGCCGGCGTGCTGATCGCCGGAACCGAACGCGCGGACGCGGCCGCGGTGCTCTGACCGCTGCCACCGTCATCCCCGCGCAGGCCGGGAGCTGTCAGCGCGATCGGCGGATTGCGCCGCCCGCGATTCTTGGCCGCCCGGACGGCGCCGC
>Ga0116179_1001894_pt1 | contig 15353 bp, 24 predicted proteins | sample AD_UKC071_MetaG_FD_89751 | JGI IMG/M metagenome (GOLD analysis project Ga0116179, IMG submission 89751) | Active sludge microbial communities of municipal wastewater-treating anaerobic digesters from USA - AD_UKC071_MetaG | ecosystem: Engineered > Bioreactor > Anaerobic > Digestate | place: USA...
GGCAAATCTTATTATGATAAGGGTGATTACTGGACACCACCAAGTTATGATGTAAATATCGATTCTATTGATATTACTATTAATAGTGTTACTATTGATGAATATGAAGTTGAGTTAACTTCTGACTTAAATGATATTTTTGAAAATTTAGTTACTAAAAGTTTATGATATTTAAAAGAATTTTAAGATTTTTATTTTATACGATCAAAGAAAATCGTATAAAAATGTTTATGATATTATGTGCAATTGCTTTACTATATCCTATTTTTAATTGTAACTATGATCTGAAAGAACAGGCAAAAGTTATTACAACATTTAAATATGGTGTTAATACTTATTATGTTATCCCATATAGTGGAGACAGTAATAGTTTTAAAGTTTTAGACTTTGCTAAAGAACAACCTATATCATCAGATGGTTATATAACAATAGATACTGATAATATTTGGCTTATTATATCTTGGGCAGCATTTATAATATTATGTATTATCTTAATAATTGCATCAATAATATATGATCGTGATACTGATTGGGGATTTGAGGATAGGTGGGATAAAGTTTTACATAGAGATATAGTCTGTGAATTTGAAGATGGTTATTATTACTATATTCTTGATAATAAATTATTATGTAAATCTGAATCTAAAAAAAATAATTTATTTTCTGAAATTGATGATTACCGAATGTCTCCAAATTTATTTATAGAATTTGAAACAAAAAAAAATAAAAGAAATAATAAACTTAATGATATATTAGACAAGTAGTAATGAAGATATCGTTTGATTTTGATGGATGTTTAGGTGATAATAAATTTGTGCAGATGATGTGTAAGCTTTTCATATCATCTGGACACGATGTTTTTATTATTACAAGTCGAGATCCACAACTTTCAAATTTTGATGTTTTTAATAAATCTGATGAAGTTGGAATTAAAAGAGAAAACATTATCATGACAAATGGATCTTTAAAAGTACATTCATTCATTGAGAATGAAATAGATTTACATTTTGATAACTCTTTTGATGAAGTTGTTGCTATCAATGATGAATTTATCAATAGTCCTAATTTATTTCAAAAAAATGAATCAATGCCTGCAATTCTTGTTAATTTTGATTCAGAAGAAATGGGATATATCCATAACTTTATTCTTAATAAATGATTTGTCCTAATTGTGGTGAGAGTAATCAATGTCCTTGTAAAAGTTGTGATCCTAATGGTGACAAACCTAACAAGTATATTTGGATAGATGAGTTAAATGGTGTTTTTAGATGTCATTTTTGTGATTCAGAATTTAATGAACAATCCTCTAGTGATTATGAATGGAGTTTGATGATCGATGGGTATAGAAAAAAATTAAATCCGGAATTGTGTGCCATTTGGTTTGAATCAAAGAATAAAAATGATCTATATTTGTTACACGACTTAGATAGTCTTGCATTTATAATTGTGTTTAGAGAATATTATAAGGTAGACCCACATAATCTAAAAATGGAAGATTGGTTAGTAATTAAAAGAGATTATAAAATTAATAACATAATTGGATAATTATCCGTATATTTGAATGTTAAAATTTATAAAAATGAACTTTTATACAAGAAAACTAATCAAACCAGAAGATTTGAATCCTCGTGGGACTCTTTTTGGTGGTCGTCTATTACAATGGATAGATGAAGAAGCAGCTGTGTATGCTATGTGTCAATTAGATACAAAGAACATTGTAACTAAATTGATTTCTGAGATTAATTTCATATCACCCGCATATCAAGGAGATGTTATTAAAATTGGTGTTGAACCAACTAATTTTGGTCGCACGTCAATCACACTTAAAGTAATTGTAGTTAACAAAGACACTGATAATATTATTGTACAAATTGATAAGATGGTATTTGTATCTCTTGATAAAGAAGGCAAACCATTTCCACACGGTAAAACAGAACAAAAATTATAACTAATGAACGAAAATATATTTGAGGCTAAATTGAAATTAGCTTATGATGAATATTTAAAACTACCTAAAGCTACAGTTTCTGGTGAAAATAGAACAGCTGAGTTATATTTAAAACATTGGTGTGTAAATGAAGGTAGATCTATAGTACATCCTCATCCTCATCGTCATTATACATTTTTAGAATTTGTATATTGGTGTGGTAAAGATGAATCATTATATAATAGATTTATTAAACCTATAAACTGATGATAAAAAACTTCTTTTCAAGAAAATACTTTTATGAGTTAAGAGTTTTATTTAAACTTGAATTTTTAATTTTATTAATTGGTAATATGTTAATAAACACACCAAGTATAAAATTATTAATATTTAATAGTAATTTAAGTATTTTTAATATATTTGCATTATTATTTACACTTTTAGTTTACTGCCTTTCTTGTTTAATTGATCCGGAAAAATATTTCAATTTAGCAACATTTATCGGAACAGGTTTATTTGCCTATTTATGTTTTTGGTTTATGTTTGAATTACTAATCAAAATTTAATTTATGAATAAAATAGTTACACTTATTATCACATTGTTTATTTCACTGACAATGTTTGCACAAATCGACACTACAAAAACATTCACCATGAGTGAGTTACAAGTAGTAGGAATTAAAACAGAATCATATGAACCCGTTACAATTAGTTCAATTAATTTAGATTCAATCAAAAATACTTATCAAGGGAATGATCCATTTTTCACTTTGAATCGATATGTTCCAAGTGTTTTTACTCAATCTGATGGTGGTTTGCCTTATGGATATTCCTATATGAGGATACGAGGCATTGATCAAACAAGAATTAATTTTACTCTAAATGGCATTCCATTAAATGAAATGGAAGATCAAGGTATTTATTTTAGCAATATGCCAGACTTTATGAATAATATGTCTGATATACAAGTACAGAGAGGGGTCGGTACATCTAAATATGGAACAACTTCTATTGGAGGATCGGTTAATTTTGAAACGGAAGCACCCATTAAAAGTGATTTAAAATTCTCTGCGGGTACTGGATCTTATAAGTCTGATAAAGTTTCAGTTAAGTATAATACTGGATATTTTGGAAAATCAAAATTTGCTAGTTCAATTAGTTATACACAATTAAACTCTTCAGGGTATCGAAAAAATAGTGGAACAAATGGTTCTACATTTTTTGGTCAAGTTGGTTATTTTGGAAATAAAAACACGATAAAAATATATGGTTTTAGTGGAAAATCTAAAAATCAAATGGCATGGATGCCTGTTACGAAAGATTTAATCGATAAAGATTATAGAATGAATCTAAATTCCCCAGATGAAGTTGATAAATTTAATCAAAATTTTATTGCAGTCACATGGATTAATTACTCTAAGTCTAATATTAAATTTAATACTTCTATTTATGCTAATAATATAAATGGTACTTATACTTCATTTTTAGATTCTGTTACACTTGGTAAGTTTGGACTAAAATCGTATCAAACTGGTGTTATGTCTAATATGATTTATACAAAAAATAAATTCACTTTAAATTCTGGATTAAATTATAATTATTATCAAAGACTCCACCAATTATCTGATAATTCTTTACCAAATATTTTTTGGTATTCAAATACTGGATTCAAACAAGATTTTATTGCATTTACTAAATTGAATTATAATTACAATAAGTGGAATTTTTTTGGTGATTTACAATATCGATTTGTTAATTTTCAATATCAAGAAAATGATTCTACAAAATCTATTTTATCCAATAATTGGAATTTTATTAATCCAAAGATTGGTATTAAATATATTTCTGAGAAATATGAATTATGGACATCACTTTCTAAAACAAATCGTGAAGTGACTCGTAGTGATATGTTTAGAGGATATGATCATCTATATCCAGCAGGTGACTCATTATCTTCCGGATTTGGTGATAATAATTTTACTATTAATTTTAAACCGGAACAAGTATATGATTTTGAATTAGGTGCTAAACTTACCAAAAAGAACCTATCATTTTCATCCAATATTTATGGAATGTATTTTAAGAATGAAAGAGTATCTACTGGTGATGTTAATTACATTGGGCTTTTACTTAGACAGCCTGTTGATAAAAGTTATAGAACAGGAATTGAGGTAGATGGTACTTATGTTCATAAATCTATTAGTCTAATAACAAATTTGAATTACTCTTATAATAAATTTTTCAAAGATGATAAATGGTTAATCCATTCTTACACTCCAAATTTTATTATGAATAATACTATTTAATATAAGTATAAAACTTTTGTATTTGGTATTAATGGTCGATATGTTTCAAAAACTTATTTAGATAATACTCAAAATGAGAAATTGACAACTCCGAATTATTATATTTTAAACTTTAATGCTGGATTTAAAGGTAAATGTACATCTTTATATTTGAATGTTAATAATTTTATGAATCACAAATATTATTTACCTGGTGGTGTTTCTGGAAATTTACCAGCTTATTATGTTGGGGCTCTTAGAAATTTGTTTCTAACATTTAATATGTCAATTTAATGGAGATAATAGCAGTATTATTTAGTCTTATATCAGTTTGGTTAACATCAAAAAATAAAATTTGGTGTTGGCCAACGGGTATTATTGGTATTTTGGCGTTCGCATATTTATTTTACACAAAAAGTGAATTTGCAAATTTTTGGTTACAAGGATTATTTTTAGCTCAATCTATTTATGCTTGGATAAATTGGAATAAGAATAACGAAATAAAATCTCTTAAAAAAACAGAATTCTTTGAGATATTATCTTATTTAGCACCCACTTTACTTATAGTTTCATATTTAACCATTGAAAGTACTCATCCTATTTTAGACACAATAACTACAACACTTAGTATTTTTGGGATGTTTCTATTATTGTTTAAAAAGATAGAGGCTTGGTATTTTTGGATAGTGGCAGACATTTTATACATAATACTTTTTATTCAAAATCAACTATATTTATCATCATTTATATATTTAGTGTTTTTGATATTATCTATACAAGGATTAATAAATTGGAATAAAATTAAAAAATAATATATGGGATTTAAAAAAAAAATAAATGGATTAGATGAACAACAAATTAAGTTATTTGTTAAGAGATCTATAGTTAATGGCACAGTGAAGAAATTTTTAAAATCTAAATCAGTGAAGGAATCAAGATATTTAAAGGATATTATAAAAGAATCTTCAAATGAGTTAGGAGAACTAATAAAATCTCTTAATCATATTGAATGTCCTATTGAAAAATTGGAATATATTAATAAAACATTACAATGATAAAATATCCAGAACCCGGTAAAAAATATAGACATTATAAAGGTGGTCTTTATAGAGTTCTTTTCCTATCTAAACATACAGAAACACAAGAAATTTTTGTAAATTATCAATCTTTATTGTTTGGATCTTATTATTCAAGACCACTAGATATTTGGAATGAATTAAGTACAGATGGTGAAGTTAGGTTTAAACTAATAGAAGATGAAATATGTCCTTAAAGTAGAGGGAATAATTGTAATATATACATAAAAATAAATTATAAAATGTATATAAAAGAAGGTGAATTTGTCAAAATTAAAATATCTGATAAAAGTAAAACAAAGTGGGAGAGAAAAATAGGTAAACAAATTGAAGGAAATGAGATTGAAGTACATTGGACATTTTTAAAAGGATCAACATTTAGAACTATATCTATAAATTTAATATGTGATGATTGTAGTATAATTCATAAAAGACGTATAAGAGATTTAGATATTAATAATAATGTTCATTATTGTAAAAAATGTGTAAATAAAGGAAATAGAAATATTCACTTTGGTAAACCTTGTTCAGAAAATTCAAAAGAGGCTACAAGGAAATATATGGAACTAAATGGCAATCCGTTTACTTGGGAAAGTAGTAAAATAAAGATAAGAGAGGCAAAACCTTGGAAAAAAGCACATAAAGTAAATACTGGAAGTAAAAGAAGTGAAGATGTTAAAACTAAAATGAGTAAATCTGCAATTCTCGCTTTCAAAGAAGGTCGTAGAAGCCCAGGTAGTGGATGGGCAAAAATTCATACAAAAGAATATAAAGGATTGAATTATCAAAGTAAATATGAATTAAAGTTTATAGAATATTTAGAATACAAAGGTAAGTTTGATATTATTGAAAAGGGACCAACAATTCCTTATTTTGATATGAATGGTAAAGAACATATTTATTTTGTTGATTTCAAAATAAAAAATACAAATATAATATTTGAGATAAAATCTTGGTACTATTGGGAAAAGAACAAAGAAATAAATATCATAAAAAAAGAAACTGCCTCAAAAATATATGATTTTTATTTAATAATGGATAATAATTTTAAAGAAATTGATAAATTAATAGAAGATGAAAAAATATAAAAATGTATTAGTTTTAGGTAAATTCTATGGATTACATCTTGGACATTTATATCTAATTAATACCGCTTTATCTCAATCTGAGATGGTACATGTAATTATAACACATAATTCATCACAATCTATTCCTGGTGAAGTTAGATTTGATGCACTTAAATCGTGTTATGATAAAGTCCCTAACATTAAAATCTATTGTGTTTCGGATGAAGGTCTACCAGCTTATGATTATGATTGTGAAACTTTGGATGAATTTTATTCATATTGGATACCACTTGTTTATTCACAAATCGATAGTTTAGATGCTGTATTTACATCTGAAAACTATGGGGATGATTTTGCTCGATATCTTGGTGTTGAACATGTATTAGTTGATAAAGAAAGAAAAATTGTACCTATTTCAGGAACTATGGTTAGAAATGATCCATTTAAAAATTGGAATTTTATACCAGATTCTATGAAGCCATTTTTTGTAAAAAGGATTGCAATCATGGGGCCTGAGTCAGTTGGTAAATCTACATTAACTAAAAATGTATCTAATAATTTAGGAACTAATTTTGTTACTGAATATGGTAGATTGATATATGAGATTAATAATTCAATAACTATTGATGATTTTATTCCTATCTCAAAAGGTCGTCAAGAAATAGAAGATTGGATGATAAAATTTTCTAAAAAATATCTAATATGTGATACAGAAGATATAACAACATATCTTTTTTCAAAGATGTATTGTCCTGATGAATACCAAAAAGTTGAACCATACTTCTTAAATGTTCTTAAAACCAAACCTAAATATGATCTTTACATCTTATTAAAACCAGATTGTGAAGGTGTTCAAGATGGTACAAGAAAATTCTTAGAGGAGAGATGGAATCATTATGAAGTTATTAAATCATATCTTATAAACTATGGGTGTAATTTCGTAGAAATTGGTGGTGATTGGAATGAAAGATATAAAAAATCATTAAATTTAATCAGTGAGTTATAAAAATAAAATAAAATGTTTTTTTGGATATCATGACTGGGAATATTCTTCTTGGAAGGATGAGGTTGATAAATATTATGTATATAATACTATATCTAATTTACTAGAAAGACAATATCAGGGTTCATTTCCTTCAAGGATTTGCCAATGTTGTTTTAAAAAACAAAGAAGACTTATAATTGATTTTGGTACTACTGTTTTATGGGAAGATACAGATAAATTAACATTAAAGGAAATAAGACAAAAGAAATTAAAGAATATATTAAATCATTAGATAGTTTTTAATATATAATAAAAAATATTACTTATTATGGGAAAACTACATGATAGTCAACAAGAAGAATTGCTAACGAAATTAGCAAGTTTTTATAAAAAACGATACACTAAACAATCAGATTTTGAAATGAAATTCAATGATGCTGCTGAAGATTTAATTGATACAGGGGACGTTGAAAGGACAGTATATCTAACTTTTTGTACTGAAAATGATATAGAGCCTAAAATTAAAAAGAAAAAACCTTCTAGTTCTTCCTCTTCGTCAAATTACACAAGTAGTGGTTGTGGTGGTGGTGGATATTCTTCATCACGTTGTTAACAATAGTAAGTTTATGATAGAAAGTATTGAATTATTTGGTAAAAACATTCCATTAAAAACCCATGTTTGTCATCTTTTTGAACAAGATGCTCAAGAGGTACAAGAACCATACGTTCATCTTTATATAAGAACAAAATTTTGCAATGCAAAATGTAAATTTTGCACATATGCTGATGATGCTAATAAATATGATGAAAAGAAACTTATTGAGGTATTCAAAGAAATAACATCTAAAATAAAAATTAGCAAAGTTGCTGTTTCAGGTGGCGAACCGACCTTATATTGGGATAATTTTTTAAGTATCTCAAATTTAGCAAAAGAATGGGCACCAAATGCCGAACTATCTATGAACACGGATGGATTTAGATGGAGACAATTAATGGAAGATCCGGTTTCTAAACTTTACGATTATATACAATTATCTCGACATCACTATGATGATAAGTTAAATGATGAGATTTTTGGAACTAAAACCCCTTCATCCGAAGAGATATTAGATATTGTCAAAAATAATGCAAGAGATCAACATCAAATTCAATTTAGATGTAATCTAATAAAAGGATATATCGATAGTAAAGAAGAAGTATTTAAATATCTCGATTGGTCTAATTCAGTAAATGTTAATGACATAGGTCTTGTATCTTTAATGCCTGTCAATGAATACTCAAAAGAAAAATTTATATACTTTCACATAAAAGAATTAATTGGCGAGAACTTTCTATTAACTAAATCTTGGAAAAGATATGGTGGCGCTTGTGAATGTTTTAACTATGTTTATATGCCACCTGAAGACCAATTTAGGAGACCTATTCGTGTTTATCATAAAAACACATTTAAACCTTCTGATATTAGAGAGACTATAGTATTTGATGGTAAAAATGTTAGATTGGGTTTTGATGGTGAAATTATTTTTTAATAAAATTCAGATTAATTATAGTTCTAGGATCTTTATCAGTAATACTTAAATATTTTCTAACATCATCATCAACCATTTCAGGCTTCAATAACTTATGTAATGTTGAGTTGTTAGAAAATCTTTTTGACTTTTTAATTCTTTGTATTTTTAAACCTGGATTATTTTTAATTAACCAATAAGGTATCTTAATCCAGTTAAATCCATCCATGTTATCTACTGAATCTAAAACTTCTATTTGTGATTTGGGTAATCTAACTTTAAACGGCATAAATGTATATGGTGTCTTACCATCTGCGAAAAATCCTCTTGTGTCTTCTTTCTCTTGAAGGTTTAAAACTGTTATTGTTTTTTCAGAATCTTCAATTATCATATAAGCACCAACAACAAACTTATCAAGTGGATCATATATTGACATATAAAAGTCATAATCCTTAGATTCACTCTCATTAAACTTTTTTAAGTATCTCATAGTTAGTAATTTTCATCATCATATTCACCATCATGATATTCATCCTCATCCATAAATAGTGATTCAAGGTAATCAACCACATCCATATATCCGTCATAAAGACCCCATTTCTCGTCTAGATAACCTGCAATTTCATTTGACTTTTCTTCAACTGCTAAACTATCATCATTAGCAATTTCCATAAATTTAGATTTTAAATCTTCTAAACCGTCATATAGATCAAAATCTTTATCAGACAACCATTTTGTAAATTTATCCCAATGTGATTGGTATCCTTGAGAGTCAAACTCTTCGTATATTTTTAAGTATTTCATTAGTAAGAATATATTTTCTTTTTAAAATTTCTTTAATCTTCAGTATCATCAAAATCATTCCATGATTTTAAATTTAGGTAGTATTTTCGACCATTTTCTGTTTCAATATTAAGAACTGGTTGATCATACTCATCCAATTCGTGTGTTGATACATGAATTGATTTTACTTTATCTAGACTTTCAAATGTTTTTAAATATTTCATATTATTATCCTTTATATGGTTCTACTGAAATAACCTCACATTTAGTATCATCCTTAACAGCAACAATACAATCACAATCTAATTTAGCACACTCTAGTTCAGATTTTTCATCATCAATATTACTAGAATCACATTTTACTGTAATTAGATAAAGATCGTTAGATTCTTTATTTTCTAAAAAATCAGGATTTACCTTTGATGAATCTGAAAAATAGAATTCTCCTGGTTGAGATAAATCAACAACAGGATGTGATGTTAGTCTGTAAAGAGTTACTTCTCCAGTTAGTTTTTCTGAGTTTTCAATATTTTCAGTATTTTCGTTTATTTTAAAACTTCCAAAAGATTTGATGTTTTTCATGGATGAATTTTTCTTTTATATATTATTTTTTGTATCTTATTTTTCGTATATTTGTAAAACAAAACAAAGAGATATGAATCGATTTATAGGAAACTCAATTATAATCCTTACCATTCTTGCACAGTTTTTTATAACTAAGTCATTTGGTGGTAATTTTTTCCCAGAATCGCCAGCTGAGTTGGGATTAGATGTATTATCACTTTTCCTTTTTGGACTTGGTATTTATATTTCAAGGTCTAAAAGAAAACTTTTCTAAAAATTAGAATATAATAAGGGTGTTGTTTGTGAGTTTAATTGATATCGTTGTTGTTATCTTCTTCTCAAAAGAATTAAACTCACAAAAATCCCCTCCTATGAGGGGATTTTTATTTTATAAATAGTTAATATGATTATAGATCCAGAATTTATTCCACTAGCAACATTTTTACTCCCTAAAGTCCTTATAGCAACTATATGTGGATTGATAATTGGGTATGACCGAGAGATTAAACAAAAAGTTGCTGGTATACGAACAAACATTTTAATATGTGTTGGGTGTACTATACTAACCGCGCTATCATTTTACCTATCAAAAGGTAATCCAAATATTGATCCAACCAGAATTATTGGACAGATTGTAACTGGAATTGGATTTCTTGGTGCTGGTGTTATCATGAAAAATGATGATAAGATAGTAGGAGTAACAACTGCAGCATTTATATGGATAGTATCAGCAATTGGTATATTGATCGGCACGATAAATTCTTTTTTACTTCCAATAATTTTAACATTTGGACTTTTAATAATTAGCCGTATATTTGAAAAAGTAGAAACTTATATAAAAAATAGAAATCAATAATGAATCTAGAAATTGAACGCAAATTTCTCTTAAAATCTCTACCAGGGATTCAACCAGAACAGATTGTAGAAATACATCAGTTTTATTTTAAAAATCAAGCAGGAATTTGGGAACGAGCTAGAAGCTGGTCTTCCTCTAATGGTGATGTGAAATACATTCACACCATTAAAAAATCTGTTTCTAAGATTGCAAATATGGAAGATGAACATTTTCTTTCTTTGAAAGAATTCAATGCTTTTAAGGATAAATGTTATAAAACTCCAAATGATTCAAAGTATATAAAGAAAACAAGACACATCTATAAAGATGGTGATCTAAAGTGGGAAGTTGATGAATTTAATAGTGGTTATCAATTAATCATTGCTGAAATCGAAATTCCTACCGAAGATTATGAAGTAGTTTTACCAGACTATATTAAAGACTTAGTTCTTATTGAAGTAACTGGTATGAAACCATTTAGTAATAGAAGTCTTTCACTTAAAATTAAAAATATAACTAGTACCATATAATTTATTACATATTCAATAGGGTAGATTTATTTTTTTATATATAATATATGAATAGTTATGTTTATGTTTATTTAGATGTAAGAAAGCCTGGAATTTTTATATACGATGATTTAGAATTTGATTATGAACCTTTCTATGTTGGTAAAGGATATGGATATAGAGCATATGAACATCTTAATGAAAAAAAAGTTATTAATACTCATAAATCAGGTAAAATTGAAAAAATTAAGAATTTTGGTCTTCTACCAAAAATAGTTTTTTTATATGAAAATATAGATGATGATTATGCTAAAAGAATTGAAATTGAAGTAATTAAAAAAATAGGTAGATATCCAAATGGACCATTAACAAATATGACAAAAGGAGGAGATGGATCTTTAGGTATTAAAAGAAGTGAGTTGTCTATTAATAAACAAAAAAATTCTATTAAAAATAATAAAGAATGGTTGTATAAAATGAAATCCGAAGAATTTTCTAAAAAAATTTCTAATATTAAGAAAGATTATTATTCTAATGAAGAAAATAGGAAAAAAGTCTCGGATAGGCAAATGGGTGAAAAAAATTGCATGTATGGTAAAAAAACTAGCGAAAAACAAAAAGAATCAGTTCGCAAAGCTCACAAAGATGGTAAGATTATTTTATCTGAAAAAGGTAGAAATTCAATAAAGAAATCTTCTTCATTAAGAAAAGGTAAGAAAAATTCTAATATAAGATCTGATATAAAAATATATTTTTTAATATCTCCATCTTTAGATGAATTTATAATATATGGTAATAATAAACTACAATTATTTTGTAAAGAAAGTAAGTTACAACTTCATGTTTTAAAAAAATATAAAAATAATACAATAACACAAGATATGGTTATTGGTAATAAAATTTTTGCAAAAAATACAATAGGATGGAAACTAAAAGATTAGAATTAAGGATGTATGGATTAACACCTTATCAGTTAAGTGGAATACAATCTGGAATTCAATATGGACACGCAACCGATGAATTTGCATTAAAAGTTATTAAATCTCTTATGGGTAAAGGCAATGATATACCTAAAGAAGATATTGAACGATATGTTGATTGGTTAGAAAACTGGAAAACTTATATCGTTTTAAATGGTGGTACTACAAATAATCGAATTGTGGATCATAAATATGTTGGATCATTAAACAACCATAAAGAAACACTTGATAAGAATGGTATTTTTAATGTTGGTTTTAACGAACCAGATTTAGGTGATCAATTAACAGGAGTAGTTTTTATTGTAGATGAAAGAGTTTTTCTAAAAGATGAAAATAAAAAATATGTTTATTTAGATTTTGAAGATTGGATTTGGGACAATCCAAATCCTTATATTTCTGGAAATAATCGTAATGATAGATGGTTTATTAAATCTGTTAGAAAAACTTGTAAAGAATCTAAAGATTTAGTAGACTATTACAATAAATGGGTTGATTATATGGGTGGAGAAAAGAATGTCTTCTTGAGAGACTTTCTAAAAGATTTTAGAATGGCTTAATATGCAGATAAAGATAGATAATGAAATATTTGATTGTATAGACGGATCTGTTCAATTATCACTTGGAACACATGCGAGTATTGTTATCAATTTAGATCTTGATAAGAATCCTTTATACGAAAAATTTTTCATTAAACTATATGAGTCTGGTCGAGTTTTTCGAATTATTTCTCAAAAATTTGAAACAAATGGAACAAATATTAAAACTTTAGACTTTGATTTCAATAATAAAAGACTTAATGTTTCATTTCATTGTGATGTTTTAAACTCAACTGACGCATCTATTCGTAGAGAAGATGTAATCAATGAAATACTTGATAAAACTTTTAATAACAACGAAGATATAAAATATAATACAAAAGAGTAATAAATTATGGAAAAACAGATTTCTGAAGAAAATTACATCAAAGAAAATTATGACATCAAAAATGCTTTGCATGATGATGAGGATGATATGGATGATAGTTTTAAACAAAAAAAGAATCAAACTGGAACTTCAAAAACTCCAATTCTAGATTCATATAGTCGTGACTTGACTAAACTCGCCGAAGAAGGAAAATTAGATCCTATCGTTGGTCGTTTAAAAGAAATTGAGCGTGTTTCTCAGATTCTATCAAGACGAAAAAAGAATAATCCAATTCTTATTGGTGAACCAGGTGTTGGTAAATCAGCAATTGCTGAAGGACTAGCAATTAAAATCATTCAAAGAAAATGTTCTCGAGTTCTTTTTAATAAAAGAATCGTTACATTAGACTTAGCTTCAATGGTTGCAGGTACCAAGTACCGTGGTCAATTTGAAGAAAGAATTAAAGCACTTATGGGTGAGTTAGAAAAAAATCCTGATGTTATTCTTTTCATTGATGAAATTCATACAATGATTGGTGCTGGTGGTGCTTCTGGGTCATTAGATGCTTCTAATATGTTTAAACCAGCTTTGGCACGTGGTGAGATTCAAATCATCGGAGCAACAACAATCGATGAATATCGTAAACATATTGAGAAAGATGGTGCTCTTGAGAGACGTTTCCAAAAAGTAATGGTTGAACCAGCATCTGTTGATGAAACATTAGAAATACTTGGGAATATCAAAGATAAATATGAGGATCACCACAATGTTAATTACACTGACGAAGCAATCAAAGCTTGTGTTGACTTAACATCTCGTTATATGTCAGACCGTTTCCTTCCAGATAAAGCAATTGATGCTTTAGATGAAGCAGGATCTCGTGTTCATATTTCTAATATTGTAGTTCCAAAAGAAGTTACAGATATTGAGCAAAAGTTATCTGATATTAAAGACAAAAAAACAGAAGTTGTTAAAGGTCAAAGATATGAAGAAGCTGCTAAACTACGTGATGTTGAGAAACAATTACAAAAGCAACTTGAAGATGCTCGTAAAAAATGGGATGAAGATACAAAAGAAAATCGTCAAACTGTAACCGAGGATAATGTTGCCGAAGTTGTTTCGATGATGACTGGTATTCCTCTTCAAAAAGTATCTCAAAACGAGAACAAGAAACTTGCAATGATGCAAGAAATGATGCAGGGTAAAGTTATTGGACAAGATGATGCTATTAACAAAGTTGTTAAAGCTATTCAAAGAGGTCGTGTTGGTTTGAAAGATCCTAATCGACCAATTGGTTCATTTATCTTTTTAGGACCAACTGGTGTTGGTAAAACAGAATTGGCTAAACAATTGGCTAAATATCTATTCGATTCAGAAGATTCTTTGATTCGTGTTGATATGTCAGAGTTCATGGAGAAATTCGCAGTATCTCGTTTGATCGGTGCACCTCCAGGATATGTTGGTCACGATGAAGGTGGTCAGTTAACTGAAAAAGTTAGACGTAAACCTTACTCTGTAATCCTTCTTGATGAAATTGAAAAAGCTCACCCAGAAGTATTTAACATACTTTTACAAGTTCTTGATGATGGTCAATTAACAGACTCAATGGGTCGTAAAGTTAATTTTAAAAACACCATTATCATTATGACATCAAATACTGGTTCAAGAAAATTGAAAGATTTTGGAACAGGTGTTGGATTCAATACTAAAAGTCGTGAAGGTTCTAAGTCAGTTGAAGAAAAGAGTGTAGTTGAGAAAGAATTGAAAAAGACTTTCGCTCCTGAATTCTTAAATCGTATTGATGATGTGATCACATTTAACTCACTTGAGAGAGAAGAAATCACTAAGATTATCACTCTTGAAGTTGATAAACTAAAGACTCGTGTTAAAGATCTTGAATATGAATTAGAATTAACACAAGGTGCATTAGA
>Ga0116179_1001900_pt1 | contig 15331 bp, 16 predicted proteins | sample AD_UKC071_MetaG_FD_89751 | JGI IMG/M metagenome (GOLD analysis project Ga0116179, IMG submission 89751) | Active sludge microbial communities of municipal wastewater-treating anaerobic digesters from USA - AD_UKC071_MetaG | ecosystem: Engineered > Bioreactor > Anaerobic > Digestate | place: USA...
GTTTCCAGTAGAATAAGAGTAAGTCATCGGTAACAACTCCTTTTGGTTTGCTCGTCACATACCATTTCGGAGTTGCCGATGGTTTTTCCTTTTTACTTTTGCGAACTTAATTGTACACTATCTGGGGTTGTGCTGGGAGTAATAATAACTGAGTTGTGGCAGTGAGTTATTGAGTGGGATGAGGGGGAGAGGGGAATGAGCGCGGATGTAACCAGCTTGGCTGAGACCATTGGGCGGATTCGGGCAGCAGTTTCCAATGCCGGTCGGGGGAGGCCCGCTCGGCATGAGGCAGTCACAGGCGGCACGAGAAATGCTTGCAACGCTTGCAACAGTGCTGCACGGCTGCGTGCAGTCATAGGCGATATCAGAGGGGGTATTTCTTCTCGCAGTAATGTGCGGGATTTATCCTCTGGCATTGATTCTGTCCGGCGTGCCTTTCTCGCCAACTGGGAGAATGAGCATCTCCCCGGGATAAAAAGGTTTCGCAGCAGTGTTGTCCGGGGGATTCCCACCCCGGTGCTGTCAATATGCGGGCAGGGCACCCGGGAGATACGCTGGACCAAGTACTTGTCATACTTTCTGGACCCGCGGGCCAGGCACGGACTGGGCGAGCGCTTTGTCCGGGCGGTCATTGACGGGCCGGTCGGAAAACACGTTGGCCCTTTGGGCCCATACCAGGTCAAGCGCGTCGGCAATGAGGTGTATATCGGCGCCGGGTGCAGATGCGATATTGTCATCGAAACAGACCGGTTCGCGGTGTTTATCGAGCAGAAAATTACAAGCGGCGAGAGTGCGTATCCCGGTTCAGAGCTTGGCCAGCTGGAGCGATATGCCCGGGCAATCAGCGAGAGCAAGGAATACGGTTCAATGTTTAGTTATAAGGTTTATCTGACACCCGAAGGCTTCATCCCGGAAAAGAATGTCGGAGGTTGGATCCCCGTAAGTCATGAAGACATCATATGGGCTGGGGTTGGGTTGCTGCGGGATGGGGGGCTGGGCCAGGTGGCGTGGAATAACCTGTATCGGCTGTTGGCGGATTTGGCGACTGGACCGGCAGGTCAGGCTGAGGAAGATCTCGAGGAGCTGATTTACCTGGCGGATAAGCTGGCCACAGAGGGTTTTGACTTGAATGCTTATGCCCGGTATCGGAGCTTGCGGGATCAGAATCATGCCTTTATCCAATTAATCACGGAGGGATTGGAATGGCAAAGTTAAGTGAAGCCGGCGCCCTTTACCTGAAAGACTATTACATTCTGACCGAGGCCCGGGAAGAGATGGAAAGTTTTCTCGACAAAGTCTTATTGGCTGTGCATTTAAAGCTGGAAGGTATAGTGGAGGGGCTGACCGACGAAACAACCAAATGGAGCGAGTGGAAAAGCCAGTCCCCCATGGGGTATATGCAGATTGGTGTCCAGGTGTTGCAGGGTGAATTCGGCGGTTCCAGGAAGGGGAGGTCAGATGTGTTTGTGGAGTACCGCGATGTGAGGCACACAACGCGCATTGAGGATCCGCTGAGCGTCGAAATAGGCGTGGCGGTCCACGCACAGAGCAAATTGCTGGGGCAGGAAATTGAGCGGCGTTCGCTAAATATGTTAGGCAGTAACATTATCGGGTACCAATACCCCGGCCTGATTCCCGAGAGTTCCGACGAAAGCGCAGATAATATTTTTGAAACCATTCAGGACGTCTGCCTGAAGCTAAAAGAGATTATCGATGCCGTTGCAGGGGAGAATTAAGCGGTTTAGGGCTTTGGGGGAGGGGAATATAATTCGGCGCAGAATACATAAAGCAGGGAGCGCAGCCTGGCGCCGGCAAAGGAGGCGGGCGTGGTGAATACTGAACTCCTGAACGAACTCTCTGAGTGCTTAAAGGCAACCCGGGTTACCGCCGAGGTTCGGAAAGTGTCCGCACAGTTCTTCCATCGGGTTAAGGACGAGGACCTGGACACCGTTCTTGCCGTCTGTGAAGAATTGCTTGCGCAGCGGAAAAGGCAGTTTCGGGTGGTTGCCTTTGACTGGGCCTTCCGGATGAGAAAGCATTACACCCGGGACACGTGGCCGGTCTTTGAACGCTGGTTAAAGGAGTATGTCCGGGGCTGGGGCGACTGCGATGATTTTTGCACCCATGCCTTTGGGGAGCTGCTGGCTCAGTACAATGATCTCTTTGCGAGGGTTATCCCGTGGACGGAGCATCCCGACTTTTGGGTGCGCCGGGCGGCTGCAGTTATCCTGATTTACCCGGTTCGCAAGCAGCGGGCGCTGGGCCTGGACCCGTTTTTAATCGCCGACAGGCTCATGCACGATGAGCATTACTTGGTTTTAAAAGGCTACGGCTGGCTGTTAAAAGAGGTCTCCCGGTATGAAGAGGATGCAGTTGCAGCCTATCTTGCCAGGCACAGGCCGCACATGCCCCGAATAGCCTTTCGCTACGCCCTGGAGAAAATGCCCGGGGAACGCCGGAAAATGCTGATGAACTTATAGAAGGTGCTCCGGATACGTAATTGCCCGGCGCTTTGCGCCGGGCTGTTTTAGTCGGGGCAGGGGGAACGGAGGGCGGCAGGACGGCTTTACCATCATTGACATTTCAGACTACTCTTATTCCAAAATGGTGGCGCACCTGAACTGGTGTCCCCCCTTTGGCGGGCTGACGCGCACCGTGCTGCCCATCCCGGAAAGGGAAATTCTAATCGTGACCGACGAGACATGCGCCGATCATTGTCAGGAGCCCGAAAAGTACGCCTGGATTGTAGATATCCGCAATGAAAGAAATCCCATACCCATCGCCACAATCCAGGTGGAATTCGCCGGGTTTGAATTAAAAGGCGGGCGTTTTGGATGCCACAACGTCCACGAACGCCGTCCCGGGTCGCTGGTCGATGATCAACTGGTGTATATCACTTACTTTAACGGCGGTCTGCGCATTATCGACATTCAGGACAAATACAGACCCAGGGAAGTCGGCTATATTTGTTTTTTGCGGGGAGAAATCTGCGGCAATAACGGGCAAATTTGTGCCCACTGCCTGCCGGCAGTGGGCACAGCTTATGGCGGCAAAGTGGCGGCGATTAGCCGGCGTTGTTTTCTTTCTCTATAGCCGCGACAAAATCTGCATAGCTTGTATTCCACAATGCTGCCAGGTCGTCGGAATACCCCGAAACTATGCCGGGGGCTTTTGCCTGTATCGCTTCAATGGCCGCATCCACATTCTTTTGCTTCATGTAAATGTGGAGCACCTGCCTGTTATTTAAGTGGAAGGCCAGGCTATACGCTTTGCCTGCGGGAATGTACTCTATGGTTTGGCGGGTGATGTGCTTGTACACCCAGTGCACATTATGCAACGGCACCAGGGTCAGGCCAAACAGTTTCTCTTTGGCAAACCACCCATGGGAGACGACAACGCCCTGGGGAAGCTGCACCCCGTTGCCGGCGATATCTTCATCGATGTCTTTGGCCACTGATTCGGGATTTCCGAAGGCGCCAAGTTTTTTGTAAATGGGGTGGACCGTGGGGTCGGCTGTTCTCAGCCCGTACTTTGCCAAATCCCATGCCGGGATAACGAAGAACGGCGCCAAAAGGAGCAGAGCCGCGTACCCTTCGGCTCTGTTATACTGGGCGTCCAGCATAACAGGCAGCACGATTTGGTTGAAGTCTTCAGCGGAAACATCTTCTTCTGCCGCCGCACTCATTAGTTCGGCTTTGAGATCTTCCGGCATTTTCTGCAACCATCCTGTATAGGAGAGTTTCTCTTCGCCGGGGGGTGCTTTGACCACCAGCAGCTTGTGAAAAAATTGAAGGTAGATGTAGTCGGATATTACCCTGGTGCGGATGACTTCGTTAGTTTCCTCATCATAAGTGGTTTCAAGGTATTGCAGGCCGGAATGGCCAACATCAATTCCCTTGACGGTGACTAATTTGTGCTTGAGGGTATCGGGATCATTCAGCGCGGTTACGGAAACGGCGTCCATGGCAAAGGGGCCGAAAAGGATATTATAGAAGTAACGATACGATAAAGACACAATGAAGGCGACGACAAAAATAATTGTTAAGTTCACCAGCAATAAGTTTCTGTTGCAGCGCCTTACCTGGCTGAGGATAAAGCCTTCCTGCACGCCAAAACCTCCTTGTTCGGTATATGGGAAAAGGGTTCACCTTTTCCAACATTTCGCCATGTTAGCGCAGCAATCCTCTGTTGGCAACGAACTATCGCGTTGCTGAATCCCTGAATGTCAGTTGACAACCCCCGGCCATGGCTTTATAATGAAAAAGTGGTTAGTACCACATGACCATTGGGGGACGGTGACAGGAATAATGCTGAGGATAAATAAGGACAGCAGATTGCCCCTGTATTATCAGCTGTCGGATGCCATAGCGGAGAAAATTGAAAGCGGCGAATGGGGAGCGCATACCAAACTTCCTTCGGAACGGGAGCTGTGTGACATCTACGGCGTCAGCCGCGCTACTGTGCGCCAGGCCATGCAGGAGCTGGAGATAAACGGCTATATCTACAAGGTGCAGGGCAAGGGCACTTTCGTCAACCCCAAAAAGATCAAGCAGGATTTGCTGAAGTTCTACAGTTTTACCGAAGAGATGAAAAAGCTGGGCAAGACCCCGTCTTCCAGCGTAATCGACTTCTCCGTCGTCAAGTGCAACGAGAAGGTGGCCAAAAAAATGCGGCTGAAGCCGGGCGATCCGGTCTACCAGTTTACCCGGCTGCGCCTTGCCGACAATGAGCCCATGATGCTGGAAACGACCTATATCCCTTGCCACCGCTTCCCGGGCATAACCAGGGAGATGCTGGAAGCCAGGCCGCTGTACGACATCCTCACCGAGGAGCATAAGGCCCGTTTGACCATAGCCGAAGAGATATTCACACCCGTCCTGGTCAGGAAAAATGAGGCCGAACTGCTGCAGTATATGGCCCAGTCTCCTGGCATGATGATTGAGCGCCTGACCTATGAAGAGGACGCAATCATCGAGTATACCAAGGGTATTGCCAGGGGTGATAAATTTGAGTATCGCGTCGTCCTGAAGTAGTCTTTGTAACTCAACTGGTAATGACCACATGATGACATTACAGGAAGGAGATGTTCCATGCAAGCCAAGCAGTCGTTTGTGACAGCGAGAGAGATTAACCAACAGCCGCGCCTGTGGAAAGAGACCTTTGACATCATTGCCGCGAGAAAGGACGAGATTGGAGCATTTTTGGAAAGAGCCAGTGCCCACGGGCTGCCCCGGGTAATCCTTACCGGCGCCGGGAGCTCTGCCTTTGTCGGTGACAGCGTCGCGCCGTACTTGAACAGGGTTTCCGGGTTTCAGTTTAACAGCATAGCCACTACCGACATCGTCACCAATCCCAAAAACTACCTGCACGATGTGCCGACGTTAATGGTATCCTTTGCCCGTTCCGGCAACAGCCCGGAAAGCGTCGCCACTTTCCAGCTGGCCAACCAGCTGGTGGGCGATATCCGCCATATCGTCGTCACCTGCAATCCTGACGGGTTGCTGGCGCAACAGGCCAGGCAGGCCGACAACTGCCTCCTGCTGTTGATGCCGCCGGATTCCAATGACAAGGGCTTTGCCATGACCGGGAGCTTTACTCCATGGTGCTGGCAACCCTGCTGATTTTCAATCTCGACCGCCTGCCCGCTCTGGTAAAGGACGTGGAAAGGATCTGTTCCCTGGGCAAGAAAATGCTGGGCGACCAGGTGCTCCCGCAAATCGTGCCTGAAGTATCCCAGCGTGCAGTCTTTCTCGGTTCTTCGGCCCTGAACGGCCTGGCCCATGAGGCGGCCCTCAAGGTGCTGGAGCTGACTGCCGGCCGGGTGGCCACTTTACCGGATTCTGCCCTGGGTTTCCGGCACGGGCCGAAATCCTTCCTCAATGAGCAAACCACTGTCTTCTTCTTCCTGTCCCAGGACAAGTACGCCAGGCAGTACGAGGTGGATTTAATTAAAGAGATGGCGGAGGAGAAGGAAGCCAGGCTGGTGGCAGTAATGCCGGAGCGGGACCCGGCAGCGGAAGCCCTGGTGGAATATTCCATCGTCCTGGCGGACGAAGGTTCCTTTAGCGACGATGTTTTCCTGCTCTTCCCCTACGTTATCCTGGGCCAGAGGCTGGCGCTGCTGAAGTCCATTGAGCTGGGCATCGATCCCGATAACCCCAGTCCCACCGGCAAAGTAAACCGGGTGGTCAAGGGCGTCACATGCTACCCTTTTCAGGAGGGATAACTGATGTTGCTCGAAGTGATACATGAGGACTGCATCATCACCCAGGCCAGTGCAAAGGACTGGCGGGAAGTGGGGCGGATGGCGGGGCAGCTCCTGGTGGATAAGGGCATTGTCGAGCCCGGGTATATTGAAGCCGCCCTGGCCGCCGTGGAAAAGTTCGGTATGTACATTGTGGTGGCGCCGGGCATTGCCCTGTTCCACAGCCGGCCCGAAGACGGGGTCAAGGCGGTGGGACTGAGCCTGGTTACCCTGCGCGACGGAGTCAACTTTGGCGTGGAAGGCAAGGATCCGGTGCGTCTTGCCTTTGCCCTGGCGGCGGTGGACAATGAAGCGCACCTGGGCCTGCTGGCGGGGCTGAGCGCTGTGTTGCAGGATGCGGAATTGGTGGCTAGCCTCATGGAAGCCGAATCGCCCGGAGCGGTGGTGGATTTGCTTAAAACCAAACTTCAAGGGGAGGCGTGAGCAATGCTGTACAAACAGTACCTGGAGAAGATCAAAGATTTGCTGGCCCGGGTCGAGGAGACCCAGGGCGAGAATATCCAAAAGGCGGCCGCCCTGGTGGCGGAGGCCATTAAGGGCGGAGGGCTGTTGCACGTTTTCGGGTGCGGCCACTCCCAGATGTACGCCATGGAGGTGTTTTACCGGGCCGGGGGCCTGGTGCCCGTCAACGCCATACTGACCCCTGCCTTGTCGTTGGAGCCCACGGCGCCCCTGAGCACTTTTGCCGAGCGCCAGCTGGGGCTGGCCAAGGCCATCCTGGATAATGAAGACGTAAGCCCGGGGGATGTCATGCTGATTGCTTCCACTTCAGCCCGGAATGCCGTGCCCATTGAAATGGCCATGGAGGCAAAAAAACGGGGCATGAAGGTCATTACCCTGTTGTCCGAAGAATTTGCCCGCAGCGTGACGTCCCGGCATCCCAGCGGGAAGAAGACCTATGACTTTGCCGACGTTGTGCTGGACAACTGCGGCGTAGCCGGCGACGCCATTATGGAAATCGAGGGCCTGGAGACCAGGTTCGGACCCACCTCGTCGGTAATCGGCTTTGCCATTCTCCAGGCAGTTGTCGTGGAGGCAATATCCTTGCTGGTGCAGGAAGGCATACAGCCGCCAATCTGGGTGAGTTCCAACCTGGACAAAGGCGATGCAATCAACAAAGGCTATATAGAAGAGTACAGAAAGCGGATCAGATGTCTGTAGTAAGGCCCCGGACCGTGCCCCTGACGGGAAGGCAGCAGCGGGGCGAGGTCTGCGGGCGCTGGGCTGCGGGGCCTTTCCGTACCGGGGGGAAGTGCATGCTGGTAGCAGATTTTGACGGCACCATTACCAGACAAGATTCCAATGCCTTGCTTGTGGAGGTTTTTGGCGGCCAGTACAACCAGGAAATTGAGCGGCTGTATATTGCAGGCCAAATGGGCACCCGGGAAGCGATGGCAAAGCATTTTGCCAACCTGCACCTGACGGAGCAACAGTACATCGATTTTATCCTGCGGGAAATCGAGATCGATCCGGGCTTTCCGGAATTCTGCCGCAACGCGCAGAAATACGGCCTGCCCCTGGCGGTGGTCAGCGGGGGATACGTAAACGCCATTGAGGCAGTCTTCCGGCGCGAAGGATTGCCCCTGCCCGCCGTGCACGCCAACAGGCTGGTGTTTACGCCGCAGGGGATAAGGAACGAATTCTATCATGAGGAGCCAGACTGCGCCATGGACTTCGGTCCCTGCGGCAATTGCAAAGCGGAACACGTAAGGCGGTACAAGCAGGAATACGGGCATGTGGTTTTTATCGGGGACGGCTTAACCGACCGCTGCGGGGCCAGGTGGGCAGACACCGTCTTTGCCAAGGGGCGCCTGGCGGCGTATTGCGAAGAGAATGACCTGCCCTATACAAAGTTTGAGGACTTTGCTGAACTGAACCAGCTCTTTTTTGGGAGGGTTTCCGATGAATACAGTTGTTAAAGCCGGCGCCCTGCTGACCCCTTCCGGCTTTGTCAGCAACGGGCTCGTGGCCATAGCCGGGGACACCATTGCCGGACTGCAGCAGCCCGTAGCCGGTTCAACAGTTATCGACCTGAGCGAGTACCGCGTCCTGCCCGGCCTCATCGACATGCACATTCACGGGGCCAAGGGCAGCGACGTTATGGACGGGACTCCCCAGGCCATAGCGACAATGTCCCAGTGGCTGGCCCGGACGGGGGTGACGTCCTTTTTGGGCGCCACTGTCACGGCGGACATGGCCAGGACCAGGGCGGCCCTGGAAAACATTGCCCGCTGCTGCCGGGCAGAGTTGCCCGGGGCCAGGCTGCTGGGGGCATACCTGGAGGGTCCGTATATCGGGGTGGAGCACAGGGGCGCCCACCATCAGGATTATATCCGCCCCGCCCGGTGGGAGGAGATTGAATCTTTGCTCGCTGCCGGGCAAGGGAGCGTTAAGGTGGTGGCCCTGGCCCCGGAACGGGCCGGTGCGGTAGTGGAAAAACTGACCGGCAGGGGAATTAAAGTTGCCATGGGGCACACCAACGCCACGTATGCCGAGGCCATGGCGGCCATTGAACAAGGAGCAAGCATTGCCGTGCACATTTTCAACGGCATGCGCGGCCTGCACCACCGCGAGCCGGGAATCGTGGGGGCAGCCCTGACCAGCCCCAAAGTCTTTGCCGAGCTGATTGCCGACGGCGTGCACGTGGCGCCGGCAGTGATGGACATCGTCAAGCGCTGCAAAGGCGCAGGGGGCGTCGTGCTGGTTTCCGACTGCATCCGCGCCGGCGGGCTGAGCGACGGCGAGTACACCCTTGGCGAACTGGATGTAACGGTGACAGGGGGAATTGCCCGGGTTAAGGGCAGCGACAGCCTGGCCGGCAGTACCCTGAGGCTGCTGGACGGAGTGAAAAACATGGTGGAAATGACGGGAACAGCGCTGGCAGATGCCGTCGCCATGGCCAGCCTCAACGCGGCGCGGGCCCTGGGCGTCGACAGCTGGCTGGGCAGCATTGAGGCGGGGAAAAAGGCCGACCTCATAGCAGTGGACGACGAGTACAATGTGGTCTTTACCATGGTCGGCGGCAAGATTGTGTTTGACAGCCGGGGAGGCGGTGCAGGATGAACTTTGCTTCAACCAGGGAGTTGCTCGGCCGGGCGCGGCGGGGCCAGTACGCTATACCCGCTTTCAATATTCACAACATGGAAACCATCCAGGCTGTGTGCCAGGCGGCGACCGAGCTGGAGTCACCGGTCATCCTGGCCGCCAGCCCGTCCACAGTGCAGTACATGGGTCCCGAATTTCTGCTGGCCATGGCCAGGGCTGCTGTGCAGGTATATCCCGTCCCTATTGCTCTGCACCTGGACCATTTTGAGGATCCCGGACAACTGCAGGATTTAATGGCGATGGGATTCCCGTCGGTGATGATCGATGCTTCCCGCCTGCCCCTGGACGACAACATTGCTGTGGTCAGGGAAGTGACGAGGCTGGCGGCCCGGTACAATGTCTCGGTGGAGGCAGAACTGGGCCGGGTGGGGGGCAAGGAAGACGACGTTGTCGTTGGCGAGCAGGAAGCCCTGCTCACCGATCCCCTGAAAGCCCAGGAGTTTGTGCGCGCCACCGGCGTGGATTCCCTGGCCGTGGCCATCGGCACTGCCCACGGGCTGTACAAGTCCCGGCCCAAACTGGATTTTGCCAGGCTGCAGCGCATCAGCGCTGAAGTGGATGTGCCGCTGGTTCTCCACGGCGCGTCTGGCGTGCCGGCGGAGGACATCCAAAAGGCCATTGCCCTGGGGATAACCAAGGTCAACATCGGCACCGAACTAAAGCTGGCCTTCTCCAGGGGGATTAAGGAACACTTTGCCCGCTGCCCCGCCTCCTCAGATCCCAGGGAGTACATGCCCCCGGGCAAGGAGCTGATGCGGCAGGCGGCAGCGGAGATAATAAGGCTGTGCGGCAGTGCAGGAAAGGCCGGGATAGAATGATACTGACGGTTACTTTGAATGCCTCGGTGGACATTCGCTTTACCGTTAAGGAATTTCGGCGGGGCGGGGTGTTCCGCTCCACAGACGACAAGCAGTCGGCCGGCGGCAAGGGGCTCAATGTCACCCGGGTGCTGGCCCAGTTAGGGGCGCCAGTGCTGGCCACCGGTCTGCTGGGCGGCAGCAACGGGGATTTTATCGCCACCGAGCTGGATGCCAGGGGCATAGAACATGCCTTCGTGCGGATCGCGGGCAATACCCGGGTGTGCATAGCGATTCTGGAAGAGGGTGTGCAGACTGAGGTGCTGGGCAGGGGACCGAATGTCTCCGGCGCCGAGTTGGAGGGCTTCTTCAGCCAGTTCCGGCGCCTGCTCCCCCGGGCGAAAATCGTCACCCTGTCCGGCGGCCTCCCGCCGGGCGTGCCGGCGGGTACGTATGGGCGATTAATTGAGGCGGCAAAGGGGCATGGTGTTGCCGTCATCCTGGATACCAGCGGCGCGCCGCTGGCCGCGGGGATAAAGGCAGGACCGTTTGCCGTCAAACCTAACCGCAGCGAATTGGAAACTCTGGTGAACAGGCGCCTGGACGGCGAAGCAGACCTGGCCCGGGCGATGAGCGAGATTGCCCAATCCGGCGTCGAAAACGTAATTGTCTCGTTGGGCGCTCAAGGGGCGCTGGCCCTTGTTCAAGGCCGGTTCTATCGCGTCACAGTGCCCCGCATCAAAGCCGTTAACCCCGTCGGCTCGGGGGATGCGACCGTTGCCGGGTTGGCCTGGGGCATATACCAGGGCCTGGAGGTTCAGTCCGCCCTGGCCCTGGCTGCTGCCTGCGGCGTGTCCAATGCCATGGAGCTGGACACGGGGTGCATTGACCCTGCCGCAGTTGAGAAATTAATCACTGAAGTTAAGGTTGAACGCATGGCCGGTTTGTAAGGCTTCCTGACCGGGCGGCAAGCGCTTTCACCATTGAAAAACTGACAATGATGCCAGTACTTTGGCGAAAACTTGACGACAGGGGGTGCTTGTGGTAGGATGGGAATGAGAAACTGGTCATGACGACATAACCAGCTTGGAAGGGTGATGGCTGCCTGCAGCCCCGGTTTGCAACCAGGATAATAAAATAAGTGGAGGGGGGATATCTTAATATCGCAGTTCTTGTCGCCAAAAAAGAAACTGAGATAGGGGTAAACAATGAAAATCGTAACGGTATGCGGTTTGGGTGTCGGTTCCAGTCTGATTCTGAAAATGACAGTGGAGTCTGCCCTGAGCAAACTGGGCAAGACAGCAGAAATTGAGCACTGGGATATGGGAACAGTCAAGGGAGTAAATGCCGATTTAATCGTAACCACCGATGACCTCAGGAAGTATTTCGAGAATCAAGACAACGTCATTTTTGTGGAAAACCTTGTTGACGTCAACGAGGTTTATGAAAAACTCAAAGACTATCTGGAAAGGGGAGAAGGATAATGCTGTCGGTCTTAAATTTCATTCTTGAGATCTTTAAAACCCCTGCATTGATTCTCGGTTTTGTGGCTTTCCTCGGGCTGTTGCTGCAGAGGAAAAAAGCCGGACAAGTCTTGTCCGGAACGGTTAAGACAGCCCTGGGCCTGCTGGTGTTGTCGGCCGGAGCAGGATTTATTGTCAGCGAAATCCTGCCCTTTGTAACCCTGTTCGCCGAAGTATTTAAGCTGGAAGGGTTTGCCACCAGTTCTGAAGCCGTTGTCGGCGCCATGCAATCTGCTGTGCCGCTGATTGCTTCCACCAGCGCCATTATCATGGCAGTGGGCTTCCTGGTCAATGTGTTGCTGGCTCGGTTTTCACCGCTTAAGTACGTGTTCCTCACCGGGCACATGATGTGGATTCTCTCCGTCGCCATCGCCGGAAGCCTGTATGCCGCAGGGTTCTCCGAATTGATGATCATCGTCGTGGGCAGCATCCTGCAGGGCATAGTCATGGTTGTGCTGCCTGCCGTCGGGCAGCCCATGGTTCGCAGGGTAACCGGCAACGACAACTTTGCCATTGCCCACCTGACCACCCTCGGAACAGTGCCGGCGGCCTTTATCGGCGGCCTGTTGGGGGACAAGTCCAAGAACGCCGAAGAGATGAAGCTGCCTGAATCCCTTGGTTTCTTCAGAGACACGGCAATGTCTGTATCCATCGTGATGGGCTTCTTCTACCTGTTGCTGGTCATCCTGGCCGGACCCGCCACCGTGGGCGAAATTTCCGGCGGCGCCAACTATATCCTCTTTGGCCTGCTCAAAGCGTTGGGCTTCACCGCCGGTATCCTGGTCCTGCTCCAGGGGGTTCGGATGTTCCTCGGCGAATTGGTGCCTGCCTTTAAGGGTATCTCTGACAAGCTGGTGCCCGGCGCCATTCCCGCCCTCGACGTGCCTGTCCTCTTTGCCTTTGCGCCCAACAGCCTGATGATTGGCTTTGTCACTGCCGTAGTCGGAATGGTGGTCGCCATGTTCGTCAGCTCGGCTGTGTTCGGCGTAGTGCCCCTGGTATCCATCATTGGCGCGTTCTTTACCGGCGGCGTAGCCGGGATTTTCGGCAATGCCACCGGCGGCCGGCGCGGCGCCATCATTGGCGGGTTCCTGTACGGTTTCTTCTTAATCTTTGGCTCGGCATTCCTCTTCACCATCTTTGATTATGCCGCATACGGCGCTGCCGGTGTCGGCCACGACTGTATCGACGTAATGGTGGTCATGGGCCTGCTCAAATATGCCTGGGTCGGTATTGCCGTCATCGTCGCCTCCTTCTTCGTGGTTTCTTTCCTCGAGCACCGGAGAAAAGCCAGGAAGGCATCCCAGGCTGCTTAATAGCGTAAACATCTAATACAGGCTGCCGCCCGGCGTCAGGCGTGGGCGGCAGCCTCTTATTTTTTCCTGGCGAAAGCAAAAACCCCTTGACAAAATCAGTAATAGTTACTATTATTGATAGTAGCAAGTACTGGTTAGGAGGGTTTTTGCATGGAAAACACCGAGTTCTACAGAATGCCGTTGATTGGTGACAAGGCTCCTGCCTTCAAGGCTGTCACCACCCAGGGGGAAATAAACTTCCCCGAAGACTTCCAGGGCAAATGGGTGATACTTTTCTCCCATCCCGCCGACTTCACTCCCGTCTGCACCACCGAGTTCATGACCTTTGCGTCCATGGCCGAGGAGTTTGAGCAGCTCAACACCCAGCTCCTGGGCTTGTCGGTGGACTCCCTCTACTCCCACATCGCCTGGTTGCGCAAGATCCAGGAACTGGAGTGGAAGGGCATGAAGAATGTGGAGGTAAAGTTCCCCCTCATTGAGGACATCCGCATGGAAGTGGCCAGGAAGTACGGGATGATCCAGCCCGGCCAGTCCAACACCCAGGCGGTCAGGGCCGTATTCATCATCGACCCTCAGGGCATAATCAGGACGATACTCTATTATCCCCTGAGCACCGGGCGCAACTTCGATGAGATCAAGCGGATTGTCCAGGCCCTGCAAAAGACCGACGCCGAAAACGTCGCTACCCCTGCCGACTGGCGTCCCGGCGACGACGTCATTATCCCGCCTGCGGGCTCCTGCGGCGTCGCCAGGGAGCGCATGGAGAACCAGGGCGAGGACACCTATTGCCTGGACTGGTTCATGTGCTTCAAACGGGAAAGAGCGTCCAATAATTAAAAGTAATATAAGCCGGCCCCGGGATTATCCCGGGGCCGCGCATATAGTGAGGAGAGTCTTGCTTGTTTGGGGCCTGGCCAGGACGACAGCGCTGGCCTTTTGGGCCCGGCCGAAATTTGCGATGATGCAGGCCAATTCCGCTTGGCGGCATGTATTACACCACGTTTTCGAAAAGTGCTTTTTCGGAGTTGCTGCCTGTTTCAGTTTGCCGGGCGACTGCGGCGCCGGGACCGCCCTCTTCCAGGCACTGCAACACGGCGGCTTTATCCATGTAGCGGACGAGAATAAAGAGGATGTCCCCGGCCTGGATGCGGGTGGCGCCCCGGGGGGTAATGATGTCGTTGTTGCGCACAATGCCGACCACCAGGGCATGCTTGGGCAGGCCCAGATCCATCACCTTTTTGCCGGCGGCAGGGGAGTGCTTGCCGACATCGCATTCCATTAATTCCACCTGGGATTTTTCCAGGGATATGAGCTCCAGCGAATGAGGGGAGTTTTGCCTGGTGCCGATATACAAATTTGTCTTCTTGGCCGACCAGTCGATGGTGGAGCCCTGCAAGATCGTCGAAATCAGGACGACAAAGAAGACGATGTTGAAGATATAGGCCCCTTGCTCAAAGCCGGCGGCCAGCGGGTACGTGGCCAGCACAATGGGGACGGATCCTTTTATGCCGGCCCAGCTGAGGAATATCCTTTCCCGCAACGGGTACTTGTTAAAAGCTATCGTCAGAAAGACGGCAATGGGGCGGGCCACAAACATCAGAACCAGCGAGACGATGAGTCCTTCCCGCCAAACCAGAATGGCTTCGCTGGGATAAACCAGCAGCCCCAGCATCAGGAACAGGGCAACGTGGCAAAAGGTCGATATGCCTTCGGTGAACAAATCGATGCCCCGCTTAAACACAAAGCGGGAATTGCCCAGCACTACCCCCGTGACAAAGACGGCCAGGAACCCGTTGCCCCACACCAGGTCGGCCAGGCCGAAGCTGATGAGGGCGACGCCCAGGGCCAGGACATAGTAAAAGCTCTGGGCTTCCAGGCGCAATTTGTTAAACAGGATAACCGCTGCTTTGGCTGTCAAAAAGCCGACGACGGCGCCGATGATCAGCTGCAGGACCAGGTTCAGCACAAGCAGGCCGGGACTGCCCAATTGTCCCTGAATGTACTGGATCATCGCGGTGGTCAGAATGATGGCCATGGGGTCGTTGGAAGCCGATTCCGATTCCAGGGTGCCCCGGACCCTGCCCTTGAGCTGCTTGTTCTTGAGCAGGGCAAACACCGCCGCCGCGTCGGTGGAAGAGGGAATGGCGCCTATGAGCAGTGCGTAGGGCAAGGCCAGGCCCAGCAACCAGTGAATAGATAATCCCACCACCAGGGCGGTGATGATTACGCCTACGGTGGCCAGCAGCATGGAGGGTACCAGGACCTCCCTGAGCACTTCCTTTTTTGTGCGCATCCCGCCCTCGAACAGGATGAAGAGCAGGCAGA
>Ga0116179_1001909_pt1 | contig 15283 bp, 9 predicted proteins | sample AD_UKC071_MetaG_FD_89751 | JGI IMG/M metagenome (GOLD analysis project Ga0116179, IMG submission 89751) | Active sludge microbial communities of municipal wastewater-treating anaerobic digesters from USA - AD_UKC071_MetaG | ecosystem: Engineered > Bioreactor > Anaerobic > Digestate | place: USA...
AAGATTTGACTGCTCAAAGCTTACGGTTAAAGTGTACTCTGCTTCGGAGTGAATATGCTGAGAAATATTTACAAAATAGTAGCCCTCGTCAAGACCGATAAGACCGCTTCTGACAAGCGTGTCGTTGAAATTGGATTTTGCGTAGTAAAGCTCATTCTCCCACTGGTCATAGAGATAGATTTTCCATCCGACCTGGGGGAGCTTTAAATCCTCATGCTCAAAGGAGATTCTCACAAAGCCCTTTTTGTCGACCCTGAACATAAACCAGTCGGAGTCGGGCTGCTCGCCCTCATTCATAACTCCCTTAATGGGCTTATTGAGGGTTATTTCGTTATATCTTGTAATGGTGTCGTTATAGCCTGCCTCATAATCAAAGGTGGCTGTGAAATCTGCTTTTATGTAAAACTCAGTCGGAGAAAAAGCCGTACCCGAGCTTACAACTATAATGTAATTTCCGGGGTAAACGCCGATTTTTTCGGATGTTGCGACATCTGTATCCTTTAAAGTGGAGCTTACTCTGCCGAGGGGGCGGTATTTAATCTCGCCGCCAATGCCCGTGGAGTTATACTCCTCATAAAGCACCGCGTTCCATGCGTTTGCGGGCGCGCTGGGGAGGCTGTGCGAAAGCTCCAGCACAATATATCCTCTCTGGCTGATTTCCAGGCTGTAAACCATATTGTCCGACTTGGAAGCCAGCATGCCCTTGATTTTGTTGCCCGTCTTAATGGGCAGCGGGGCGCTGAAATTTGCGATGGAAGAGCCTACCTTTTGAATGGGAGTAAGTACGGGATTTGAAGTATTATCTGAATTTGAAGAATCGGTGTTTACAAAAGGCGCAGTGCTTTTTGCAATGCTTTCCGTCTTTTGAGTAGCCGCGACCGTTGCTGACCCTACCAGCGTATCGGTAAGCTCAGCGGGCTTCGACAAATCAAGAAAAGCGTCTTCGATATTTAAAACTGGCGCGGAATTTGAAAATGCGCGGCTTTCAGCGCCGTAAAATGCGGCAAAATTAAAGCTGCCCACAGCCGTAATAAGTAAAACGGCCGCAGATAGAACCTTTAACATTCTTTTGAATTTTGATATGTAAGCCTTTTGCATTTTACAAATCCTCTTGCAATAAACTCGAATACATTTCGACAAATTAAGTTTATCACAGTTTATTTCTTCGTTCAATATTTACAGTGAATGCGTTTTATAAATTTTTTGCCATTAGTGTTAAAACCTGCAACAAAAAACTTGCCCCTATCGGAGCAAGTTTCTTTATTAAATACTGAATTCGTGGAATGTTATATAGTTGCTGTCGTGGAAGTTAGCGCACTTATTAAAGGCGGTTCTGCTAACTACTATCAGTTTATCGCCCTCAATAAAAGCGGTGGGATATTGAAAGGCTGTAAAATCGGATGAAAGGTGGCTGTAATTAATTAAATCCTTAACTATGGTCCAGTGAATCAAATCGTCTGAATGGGCAAGGGAGAGGACATTGCGCCGCGGTGCGCGGTTGCCGCATGCAAAGTAACCCTTTTCTGTTTTCATTATCTCAAACTTTGTATGGGCAAATGGGAAATCAATAAATGACACAAATTCGGGAGCCTTTTCGGGGTTTTGTTCATCTGCTTTCAGCATTAAAGCCTTTCCTTCGGCGTATCTGAGGATATTCACAATGCCGCCGTAGGGGGTTTCAACAATATTGCCCTCTATCGCTGCTGGGCAGTGGCCTTTAAGCGCGCCCTCCCAGTTAAGGTCAAAAATCGCCGGGGCAGAGATTGTCCAGTTTTCCGCCTTTAAAAGGTCGGCGTTTTCGTCAATGGAAATGACGACATTGGCGTATCTTTTTTTATGCCAGCAGCCGTACTCCACAGCGGAGTAAAGCCTGCCTCTAATATTTACAACGGGTACGGGCGCCTTGTGAAAACCGCTCTCCTCGCAGTGTGATGAGCCTCTTGCAAGGACCGTCGGGGCTGTCCAGGTCCTGCCCAAATCATCGGAGCGTCCGATAAGCAAATCGCCGTATTCCGTAGAGGTAGAGAGCATATATAAAGCTCCCTTGTGGACAAATAATCTTCCCCAAAAGCAGGGCATTAACTCCGCAATATTGCTCCATGTTTTTCCGTTGTCATCGGAGCGGAAAATAAGGCTTAAATTCTGCGGCGCTCTGGATTTAAAAAGGTCGCAGGAGGCTATGAGGGTGCTTGGCCCAACCCTAACGATTGACGGGCTGCAAAGGTACCTGCCCGAAAACTCGTATGCGGAATCTTCTGGGTGAAGATAGTTTATAACATTTCCCGGGACATAGCCTGTTTCAAAAAGTCTTACGCTGCTTTTCCTGCCCAGCTTGTCCTGAACATAAAACTCATATTCTGCGCCTTGTTCAAGAGAAGTCAACTCAACCCTGCTTGCGTCAATGTTTTGTTCCTTAAACTCCCCTTCTCCCCTTTTTCTGTAGAAAACTTTTGCGCCGTTCTCCCCCGCGCCGCTTTGCCACTGGAATGTGAGGGCGTTTTCGGAGGGTGCAAGCATGGAGATATAAGGCTCGCCTTTTCTATAGATTTCATTATAGGGAACATAAGGGTGATAGTCCCAGCCTGTAATGCCATTCATGATTTTCCTTACCTTTCTGTTAGAAACCGTCTGTAAAGAAGGTATTTCTCTTTGGGAATGCCTTTAAAAAGTCCTCATTCTCGTTTACGACTTCAATATGCGAGTCATATGACAGCGCCTCAAATCCGCCGCTGACGCCGCCGACAATATATCGGGAAATTGCGATTGAATCCATAATAAAATCGGGCTTTCCGCTTTCTGAAACGCTGATTTCCGCTGCGGAGTTTTCGTATTTTACGCTGTAGACGCCCTTAGTAATCTCGTCGGTGCTCTCAAATACAAAGCTGCCTTTTTCTTTTGGATAGACATTCAGCTCCAGCACCTTTTTAAGGTTAAAGACTCTGACCGAACCGTTGTTTATTAGCTTTCTCGTTACCATGGAGAGGTTTGTCAGCAGCGGATAAATAGGAGTGTCTTGGGGCAGGTTGTGGAATACAATCGTCTTGTAATTGCCGTCAAATACTCTTAAAAAGCCCAAGATGCCCAGCATTCCTTCTTTATCTATAAAGCCGATTTCCTGAACGATTACTTTGCTTTCGGCTCTGTTGAACTCGCAGTTTACATATGCCTTAAACTCGCCCTTGTCATTCTTCCAAAGGTATGTAAACTTTAAGTCCTTGGGGTAGTTGGTATTGAAATACTTATCGCTGTTTCTCATAAAAGCAAGGCTGTATTTTCTCGCTATCTTATTGTAGAGCTCATAGAGAGCCTCGCTTTGAGAGCCGTCGTAGAGCACCGCGCCGGAGCATCTGGGAATCTGCTCAAGGCATCTGAAATCCGCTTCCAGATACATTTTGTTTGAGATTGCCGAGTATCCGAACTTTTGATAATACTCCTCGGAGAAGGGGTAAAGGATTGAAATATCCCAGCCCTGCTTCGGAGCATCCTCAAAAAGGTAATTAAACATGGCTCTTACGGCTCCGCCGCGTCTGAATTCAGGCTTTGAGGCAACTCCGCCCACGCCCGCGCAGCCCAAAGTTCCTTTGCCGAAATAATTCTTATAATCGTACACCTCAAGACAAGCCATCATAACGCCTTCATCGTTAAAGGCGCCCAGCATATAATCGTGTTCCAGTTTTTCAACTTTTTCAGGGTCAAAGGCGTAAATAAACGCTGAGGACGCTACGCTTTCCTGTGCCAGTGCGTCGCTGTCGGTAAGTCTTCTAACTATCATAGTCCACTCCCAAATTCTGTAATAGTTATTTATATTATTATATCAAAGCGGGATTAAACTTCAAACAATAATTTTAAAGGGCATAAAAAGACCCCAATTGCATGGGTGCAATTGGGGTGTTATATTACTCAGCTATCTTAATCTGATTGCCGATTACAGCGCTGCCCTCGGGGAAGGCGTTGTTTGCAAGCATTTCATTAAGGTCAAGGGCGCCTGCTTTTCTGTCAACGCCGATTTGGACACCGGCGAAAGTATTGTTTGTGAAAATTGCTTTTGCGTCATTTGTGACGGGTGCTATGAAGTTTACACCGTAGCTGATAAGCTCGGGACTTGCGTTCGTAGCGTCGACCACATTGTTCTCATAGACAACCTCGGGTGCTGCGCCTGTGTTCCAAGCTCCGCCAACGCCGAAGGACTGAATGAGGAAGCTCTCCCATCTTACATAGGTTGTGGGCGGTGTGGTCATGTTTTCAGGAACGGCCACTGCGTTGATAACATTATTCTTGTACTCCCACTTGCCGGAGCCAAGATATGCTGTGTTGTGCCAGAAGCCAAGCACGAAGGTGTTGACTATGTTGTTCTCAACAAGTCCGCCGCCTGCGTTGTGGTAGGGCTGAATGATGATGCCGGAAGCGTTGTCAACCACATTGCCTCTGATTGTGCAGGAAACGCCCTGGAGCTGAACATTGTAGTATGAGGACGGAGAATCTTTAAAAAGGTTGTTCTCAAGAAGGAGATTGTTTACATCCTCTGAGTGATAGTCCCAAGTGCCGTTACTATAATTGTAAACGGCGCTGGAAACATAGAGCTGAACATAGTTAAATCCGTCGAAGACATTATTTTTAATCTGCAAATCGGAACCGTGTGCATACATTGCTCTGACAAGCTGAGAGGGCGATGCGTAGCCGCCGTCGTAGAAATAGAAACCGTCGAAAACAACGCCGGAAGCGCTGTTGTTAAAAAGAGTTACGGATGAGCCTGTAATGTGGCTCTCGTCAAATGTAAGAACAGTCTCAGCGCCGCGCTGAGTGTTGGCGGAAATGCCTGCGTTTGCTCCAAGGAAGGAAACTCTCTAGCTGATTACAAGTCGTTCTTTGTAAACTCCGGGAGCGACAGCAATAACCTGACCTTCCTCAGCATCAAGATATGCATCATAAATGCTTTCATTTTCTTTTACAACGATGTCGCCGACAACGATGTGCTTAGCAGCGGTTTTGCCGCCGTCCTCTGTTGTGGCTGTAATTGTTGCTGTGCCTGTTCCAACGGCTGTTACAACGCCGTTTTCGTCAACGGTTGCGACGCTCTCGTCGCTGGAAGAATATGTAACATTCTTATTAGTTGCTTTCTCGGGAAGAATGGTGGGAACAAGTCTCTCTGTGTCCCCGACTTTAAGTACGGTAGCTTCATTCGGGAAGCTGATGGAATCAACTTTTACTTTTGTTATATCTTTAACTGAACCTAAGAAGTTCCTTATTTCCTCAATTACCTTTTTGACGCCGTTAATGAACCTCTCTATAAGCTCTTTGAACCTAAGAAGGATATCAACCATCTCTTCATCTTTCTGAACTTCAGTTGCTGTGCCTTCAGTAGTGGGCTCATCTGCGAATGCAGCTAAACTCATAACCGAAAAAGACATTACAATTGTCAAAATAATAGCAATTAATTTATAAAACTTTTTCATTTCTTTCATCTCCTTGTCTTTTTCTGAGATAGACAAGATTATATATAAAACTGCGTTTTTTCGCAACTATAATTTTCTTGATTTATCAGTGCCCTTATTGACTTTTCGTCAAAAATCGACACACAAAGTTTATAATATATTTAAGGTTCACAAAAATTTAAAGCTATTTAATAAATTCAACAAACTATTGCAAAAACTTTTGCTGTCTTTATGATAACGCAGGTTATAAAAAAAAGAAAATAATAAAATTTTTCCAATTATTAATCTAAAATTTAGGCAAACAAAAAAGCGGTTCATTACGAACCGCTTAATTTGTTTTAGATTTAATTAATCACCGACTTCGATAACAACGCCGGAGCCAACTGTACGGCCGCCTTCACGGATAGCGAAGCGGAGACCTTCCTCGATAGCGATGGGTGAAATAAGCTCAACGCTCATAACGACGTTGTCACCAGGCATGCACATTTCAACGCCTTCGGGGAGCTGAATTACGCCGGTAACATCAGTTGTTCTGAAATAGAACTGGGGACGATAGTTGGAGAAGAAGGGCTTATGACGGCCGCCTTCATCCTTGGTAAGAACGTAAACCTGACCCTTGAACTTGGTGTGAGGCTTAATGGAGCCGGGCTTTGCAAGAACTTGTCCGCGCTCGATTTCGTTTCTCTGAACACCGCGGAGGAGTGCGCCGATGTTGTCGCCAGCCTCTGCATAGTCAAGGATCTTACGGAACATTTCGATACCGGTAACAACAACTTTTCTGCTCTCATCAGCAAGACCAACGATCTCAACTTCCTCACCGATCTTGAGCTGTCCGCGCTCAACTCTACCTGTAGCAACTGTGCCGCGGCCTGTGATTGTGAAGACGTCTTCAACAGGCATAAGGAAGGGCATGTCGGATTTACGGTCAGGTGTCGGGATATAGTTGTCAACAGCGTCCATAAGCTCATAGATGGGCTTGAGCTCGGGAGCGTTGGGGTCATTGCCGTTGTACTCAAGAGCCTGGAGAGCTGAACCTCTGATGATGGGTGTATCATCGCCGGGGAACTCATAAGCGTCGAGAGTCTCGCGGATTTCCATCTCTACGAGGTCAAGAAGCTCGGGGTCGTCAACCTGGTCAACCTTGTTCATGAAAACAACGATGTAGGGAACGCCAACCTGACGAGCAAGGAGAAGGTGCTCTTTTGTCTGTGCCATCGGGCCGTCTGTAGCTGCGATAACAAGGATAGCGCCGTCCATCTGAGCTGCGCCGGTGATCATGTTCTTAATGTAGTCAGCGTGGCCGGGGCAGTCAACATGAGCATAGTGACGGGTTTCGGTCTGATACTCAACATGTGAAGTGTTGATTGTGATACCGCGCTCTTTCTCCTCGGGAGCCTTGTCGATGTTGGCATAGTCAACGAACTGGGAGGTACCCTTAAGAGCAAGTGCCTTTGTGATAGCAGCTGTTAATGTTGTCTTACCATGGTCAACATGGCCGATGGTGCCGATATTTACATGGGGTTTCGTTCTGTCAAATTTAGCTTTTGCCATTTTCGAATTTCCTCCTTAAGGTAAAGTCGTTAATCCTATTATTCGCTATTCTATCAATAAAAACCATTAATTTCAAGTACTTTATTACTTGATTTGCATTTATTTATAAATTCTTGAACCTTTCACCGATGATTGATTCAGCGATGGATTTGGGCACTTCTGTGTAGTGGCTCGGCTCCAATACATACTGTCCTCTGCCCTGCGTCTTTGAACGCAAATCGGTTGCATAGCCGAACATGGATGAAAGCGGAACGAACGCATGAACATGAGTTGCTCACACTCTTGTTTCCATCTTGCGCATCTCACCGCGGCGGGCATTGATGTCGCCGATAACATCGCCGATATACTCATCGGGAACAATGACGGTAATCTTCATGATGGGCTCCATGAGAACAGGACCTGCCTTCTTCATGGCATCTTTGAATGCCATTGAAGCGGCAATCTTGAATGCCATTTCGGAGGAGTCGACTTCATGGGAAGAACCGTCGAAAAGCGTGACCTTAACATCAACTACATTGTAGCCTGCGAGGACGCCCGTCTGCATCGCTCCCTTAATGCCTTCCTCAACTGCGGGGATATACTCCTTGGGAATTACGCCGCCCACAATCGCGTTGACAAACTCAAAGCCTTTGCCCGGGTTGGGCTCAATCTTGATCTTAACATGGCCGTACTGACCGTGACCGCCTGTCTGCCTTGCATACTTGGTATCGGAAATAGCTTCTTTGGTGATTGTTTCTCTGTATGCGACCTGGGGTCTGCCAACATTGGCCTCGACCTTGAACTCGCGCAGCATACGGTCGACAATAATCTCAAGATGAAGCTCGCCCATGCCAGCGATGATTGTCTGACCTGTTTCGGGGTCGGTGTAGTATTTGAAAGTCGGGTCTTCCTCAGAGAGCTTCTGCAGCGCGATGCCCATTTTCTCCTGGCCTGCCTTTGTCTTAGGCTCAATGGCGACGCGGATAACGGGCTCGGGGAACTCCATGGACTCAAGGATGATCGGGTGGCGCTCATCGCAAAGGGTGTCGCCCGTTGTGGTGAACTTAACGCCTACAACCGCGGCGATGTCACCTGCGTAGCATACCTCTATGTCCTGTCTGTGGTTGGAGTGCATCTGCAGGATTCTGCCCATTCTTTCGTTTTTGCCCTTGGTTGAGTTGTAAACAGTGCTGCCCGATGTTACTGAACCCGAATATACGCGGAAGAAGCAAAGCCTTCCTACATAGGGGTCGGTAGCAATCTTGAAAGCAAGCGCTGAGAAGGGCTCGTTGTCGGAGGAATGCCTTACCTCTTCCTCCTGGGTGTCGGGGTTGATGCCCCTGATTGACTCAACATCTGTCGGAGCGGGCAGATAATCGACTATCGCGTCAAGGAGCTTCTGTACGCCCTTGTTCTTGTAGGATGTACCGCAAACCACGGGCACCATGTCATTATTAATGGTAGCCTTTCTGATGCATGCCTTGATTTCTTCAATAGTGAGCTCTTCTCCCGAAAGGTATTTTTCGAGGAGTTCGTCGTCCTGCTCTGCCACATGCTCTAAAAGCTCAATCCTGTACTTATCTGCGAGCTCTTTATAATCTTCGGGGATTTCCTCAACTTTGATATTAAGGCCCAAATCGTCATAGTATACGGTAGCGTTCATTTCAACGAGGTCTATTACGCCTCTGAAACTGCTTTCAGAACCTATGGGAAGCTGAATTGGAACGGCGTTGCACTTAAGCCTTTCCTTCATCATGTCGACAACTTTATAGAAATCTGCTCCCATGATGTCCATCTTATTTACATACGCCAGTCTCGGAACCTTGTATCTGTCCGCCTGACGCCAAACAGTTTCAGACTGAGGCTCGACTCCGCCCTTGGCACATAAGACCGTTACAGAGCCGTCAAGGACACGAAGGGACCTTTCGACCTCAACTGTGAAGTCAACATGGCCTGGTGTGTCTATGATATTGATTCTGTGACCTTTCCAAAAGCATGTGGTAGCGGCAGAAGTGATGGTAATACCTCTCTCCTGCTCCTGAGCCATCCAGTCCATAGTGGCGGAACCATCGTGGGTCTCGCCCATCTTATGGTTAACGCCAGTATAGAAAAGGATTCTTTCGGTTGTGGTCGTTTTTCCGGCATCAATATGTGCCATTATTCCAATGTTTCGTGTTAAATCCAGCGGAACCTGCCTTGGCATAAAAACCTCCAAATATACTTATAAATAGCGTGATTACCAGCGGTAGTGAGCAAAAGCCTTGTTGGCCTCGGCCATCTTGTGGGTGTCTTCACGCTTCTTGAATGCGCCGCCCGTTGAGTTAACGGCATCCATGATTTCGTGAGCAAGTCTTTCCTTCATGGTGCGTTCAGAACGCTGGCGGGCATAAGTTACGATCCACCTGAGACCCAGTGTCTGACGCCTCTCCGGACGAACATCCATCGGTACTTGATAGGTAGCACCGCCTACGCGGCGAGCCTTAACCTCAAGCAGCGGCATGACATTCTCCATAGCGGCCTCAAAGACCTCAAGCGGCTCCTTGCCTGTCTTTTCTCTGATGATGTCAAAGGCGCCGTAAACTATCTTCTGAGCAACGCCTTTCTTGCCATCATACATAACATTGTTGATGAGCTTTGTTACAAGTTTGGAATTGTAAAGCGGATCAGGCAAAACATCTCGTTTTGCAACCTTGCCTCTTCTTGGCACTTCGCTTCCCTCCTTCATAATGAAATGATATCACAGGTACTCGAGTGACATACTTCCCGTCGGCGCCAATGCAGTTTAACTTACAAAGAGGACTTGTAATATATTATAAACACGCATTGGTGAATTTAATTCAGCCTGCAAGAAGAATTGTCCCGATAATGCGGCTATTTCTTAGCCTTTGCCTTTTTGGTGCCGTACTTGGAACGACCCTGCATTCTGCCGTTAACACCCTGAGTATCGTATGTGCCGCGGATGATGTGATAGCGAACGCCGGGGAGGTCCTTAACACGGCCGCCCCTGATAAGCACTACGCTGTGCTCCTGAAGGTTGTGACCTTCACCGGGAATATAAGCCGTAACTTCTATTCCGTTGGTGAGCCTTACTCTGGCGATCTTTCTGAGAGCTGAGTTAGGCTTCTTGGGAGTATCGGTCTTAACTACTGTGCAGACACCTCTCTTCTGGGGAGAGTTCTGGTCAAGAAGAATGTTCTTCTGAGAGTTAAGACTCTTGCCGAGTGCCGGGGACTTGGACTTTTTCTCCACGGATTGTCTACCGTGACGAACCAGCTGATTAAAGGTTGGCAAACCTTGCACCTCCTTGCGTGATTTAATATATTTCAAGGCATAACCTTAAAACCGAAATGATTAAGATAGGTGACATTTTTTGCAAACTTCTTCTGCACAATACAAAATCTTATCACAAGAATGCAAATGATGTCAACTACATTCTTTAGAATTCGCATATTGTCTAAAATGCTGGAAGTTACTTACACAAAAACCATTAAAGTAACTATAATTATTCCCTAAAATCAAAAAAATAAACTAAGCAAATTTATATTTTAAACGCATTTTCACAATTGCAGCGAGAAGCGGAATGCTCCTCGCTGCAAAATTATTAAATTAATGTTATCTTAGGTCGGCAAGATCCGCAAGGCTTGTGAGCCTTATAGTTTCGGAAGACCCTTCGGAGGAAGCGGAGCTTTCCTCATCGGCAGTCTTCTTATGCTGCGGAACGACCTTTACATCGCCGTAGCATTTCATGCCGGTACCCGAAGGCAGGAGCTTACCGATGATGACATTCTCCTTAAGACCGAGCAGCGGGTCTGTCTTGCCCTTGATAGCGGCATCGGTAAGAACCCTTGTGGTCTCCTGGAAGGATGCTGCGGAGAGGAAGGATTCGGTAGCAAGCGATGCCTTTGTGATACCAAGGAGAACCGGCTGACCGATTGCGGGCTTAAGGTCCTCGCCTGTTTCGGCGGCTCTTCTCTCAACGGCTGCGTTTGCCTCGTAGAACTCTCTGCGCTCGACTGTGGCGCCGGGCAGGAGGTCTGTTGAGCCAGGGTCAACAACCTTAATCTTTCTCATCATCTGACGGACGATAACCTCGATGTGCTTGTCGTTAATCTCAACGCCCTGGAGTCTGTAAACGCTCTGTACCTCTTGGATGAGGTAGTTGTGAACAGCCTGAACGCCGAGAACTTCAAGCAGGTCGTGAGGATTGATGGAGCCTTCTGTGATTACATCGCCCTTCTTAATGTGCTGACCTTCTTCAACACACTTTCTGTAGCCGTAAGGAATGAGGTATTTCTCCTGCTCTTCCATATTGGTTACGACCACATACTCTGCCCTCTTTACCTCTTCGAATGATACAACGCCGTCGATTCTTGAAATGATAGCAAGGTTCTTCGGCTTTCTTGCCTCGAACAGCTCTTCAACACGCGGCAGACCCTGTGTAATGTCGTCTGTTGAAACAACGCCGCCGGTGTGGAATGTTCTCATTGTGAGCTGTGTACCGGGCTCGCCGATTGACTGTGCGGCGATAATGCCGACTGCCTCGCCGACTGTTACAGTTTCGCCCGTTGCAAGGTTGGTACCGTAGCATTTTATGCAGACACCATGTTCGGAGTTGCAGGTAAGAAGTGATCTGATTGTAACTTCTTCGATGCCTGCTTCGACGATTCTCTTAGCGTCGTCGTCTGTCATCGGTCTGTCGTTGCCCATGAGCAGCTCGCCCGTTTCGGGGTGAATCAGCGGCTCAAGGAGGAAGCGGCCGACAAGACGCTCTTCAAGGCTCTCAATTACTTCGCCTTCCTCGCCTGTTATTGCTCTGACGGTAAGGCCTTCCTTGCAGCCGCAGTCGTACTCGCGGATAATAACATCCTGAGCGACATCGACAAGTCGTCTGGTAAGGTAACCTGAGTCAGCCGTTCTGAGAGCTGTGTCTGCGAGACCCTTACGGGCGCCGCGGGAGGAAATGAAGTATTCGAGAACATTAAGTCCTTCACGGTAGTTGGACCTGATGGGGATTTCAATTGTACGGCCTGCGGTGTTTGCGATAAGACCGCGCATACCCGCAAGCTGGCTGAGCTGGCTTGTGGAGCCGCGGGCGCCGGAGTTAACCATCATGAACAGCGGGTTGTACTGGTCAAGGCTGGTGGTAAGCTCTGCGGTAACCTTCTTTGTGCAGGTCTCCCAAACCTTAATTGTAAGCCTGTAGCGATCAAGCTCGCTGCATTCACCCATGAGGTAGCTCTGGTTGATTCTTTCAACCTCGCGCTCAGCCTCTGCTATATAATCCTTCTTCTTTGCGGGAATAACCGCGTCGCTGACAGCAACGGTAATTCCGCTCTTGGTTGAGAATTTGTAGCCTAAAGCCTTAATCTTGTCAAGAACTGCGGCGGATTCGGACATGCCGTGAACCTTGATGCACCTGTCGACTATCTTGCTGAGCATCTTCTTGTCAACAACAAAGTCGATTTCAAGGTCGAACATCTTTTCGGGGTCGCTTCTGTCAACAAAGCCGAGGTCCTGCGGAATGGGCTCATTGAACAGAACTCTGCCGAGAGATGTGTTTATAAAGCCTGTGCGGATTTCTCCGTCGATTTCTTTTGTAACTCTTATCTTAACTCGGGCATGAAGGTCAAGCTCGCCCTCTTCATAGGCCATTATTGCCTCTTCAACATCCTTGAATACCTTGCCCTCGCCCTTTACGCCTTCTTTAATAAGCGTAAGGTAGTATGAGCCGAGAACCATGTCCTGAGAAGGAACGGTAACGGGCTTACCGTCGGAGGGCTTGAGCAGGTTGTTGGATGCAAGCATGAGGAAGCGTGCCTCTGCCTGAGCCTCTGCGGAAAGAGGAACATGAACGGGCATCTGGTCGCCGTCGAAGTCGGCGTTGAATGCCGTACATACCAGCGGGTGGAGCTTGATTGCCCTGCCCTCTACGAGTACGGGCTCAAATGCCTGGATACCGAGTCTGTGGAGCGTAGGTGCGCGGTTGAGGAGAACGGGATGGTCCTTGATGATGTTCTCAAGCGCGTCCCAAACCTCCGCGCCGCCTCTTTCAACCATCTTGCGCGCGCTCTTGATATTCTTTGATATATCAAGCTCAACGAGCCTCTTCATAACAAAGGGCTTAAAGAGCTCAAGAGCCATCTCTTTGGGCAGACCGCACTGATAAATCTTAAGCTCGGGACCTACAACGATAACGGAACGGCCTGAGTAGTCGACGCGCTTACCGAGGAGGTTCTGCCTGAAGCGGCCCTGCTTACCTTTAAGCATATCCGAAAGGGATTTTAAAGGTCTGTTGTTGGGGCCTGTTACGGGCTTGCCGTGTCTGCCGTTGTCGATAAGGGCGTCAACGGCCTCCTGCAGCATTCTCTTTTCGTTCCTGACTATAATGTCGGGAGCTCCAAGCTCAAGGAGCTTTTTAAGACGGTTGTTTCTGTTGATTACTCGCCTGTAAAGGTCGTTAAGGTCGGAGGTCGCGAAGCGTCCGCCTTCAAGCTGAACCATGGGGCGAAGGTCGGGCGGAATAACGGGGATGACATCGAGAATCATCCACTCGGGACGGTTGCCCGACTGCTTAAATGCCTCAACAACCTCAAGACGCTTTAAGAGGCGCGCTCTTTTCTGTCCGGTTGCGGTTTCAAGCTCTTCTCTGAGCTCTTCGGACAGTTTGTAAACATCGATTTCGCAGAGAAGCTCTTTTATAGCCTCGGCGCCCATTCCTGCGCGGAAAGAGCCCTCGTCGTACTTCTCTACCATATCTTCATATTCTTTATCGTCGATAATCTGATATTTCTGAAGGGGTGTGTCACCCGGATCGATAACTATATATTTTGCGAAATACAGTACCTTTTCAAGCTCTCTGGGAGAAATGTCAAGGATAAGACCCATTCTTGACGGGATACCCTTGAAGTACCAGATGTGGGATACGGGAGCAGCCAGCTCGATGTGTCCCATTCTCTCGCGGCGGACCTTGCTCTTTGTAATCTTAACGCCGCAGCGTTCGCAGACCTTGCCTTTATAGCGGATTCTCTTATACTTTCCGCAATGGCACTCCCAGTCCTTGCTGGGGCCGAAAATTCTTTCGCAGAAAAGTCCGTCCCTTTCAGGCTTTAAGGTTCTGTAATTTATAGTTTCCGGCTTTTTAACTTCGCCGTATGACCAGCCTCTGATGACATCGGGAGATGCGAGACCGATTTTTATAGATTCAAAATTGAGTTCATTGTAATTGCTCTCGTTAAGCATTTGACCGCTCCTTTTTAATTTAAAGTGTTACGGTTCTTTTGCCGAGCCGTAAAGGTCTCAGAGGGGGCAATATCAGCCCCCGAAACCAATTACAGCAAATCGCTGTCATCAAGATCGGAATCGATATCATCGAGTGAAAGGTCGAAATCATCCGGGAGGACTTCGTCTTCGTCGCCTATAAGGTCGGCGTCCACATCATGATAATCCTCGTCCTCAAGGCTGTCATCCGTGATATCATCAGGCTCCATGAATTCGTCGTCAGAGTCGACCACATCTTCGTCCGAATCTTCATCGTCATCGTCGAACCTGTCGACATCAATAATTGAGGTATTGTCATAACCGCTGACCATGAAGTCCAGAGCGTCTCTGTCGTCAGGCTTAATGGGTGAGCCAACATCAAAGCCAGAGGTGATGGAGCCTTCTTCATCGTCATAGTCCTGCTTCAGGTCTATTACATTGTTCTCTTCGTCAAGAACGCTGACATCAAGGCAGAGAGACTGAAGCTCCTTGACAAGAACCTTGAATGACTCGGGGATACCGGGCTTCGGAACATTTTCGCCCTTTACGATAGCCTCATAGGTCTTTACGCGGCCGACAACATCGTCGGACTTAACTGTGAGGATTTCCTGAAGTGTATAAGCGGCGCCGTAAGCCTCAAGAGCCCAAACTTCCATCTCACCGAAACGCTGGCCGCCGAACTGGGCTTTACCGCCGAGGGGCTGCTGGGTAACCAGTGAGTAGGGACCTGTGGACCTGGCGTGAATCTTGTCGTCAACCAGGTGGAGGAGTTTAAGGAAGTACATTGTGCCTATGGTGACCGGGTTGTCAAACTTTTCACCCGTTCTGCCGTCATACAGTTCAATCTTACCGTCTGGGCTGAGACCCGCCTCTTTAAGGGCATCGACGATGTCATTTTCGTTCGCGCCGTCGAATACAGGGGTCATGACATGCCAGCCGAGAGCCCTTGCGGCGTAGCCCAAGTGAACCTCAAGAACCTGACCGATGTTCATTCGGGACGGAACGCCGAGGGGGTTAAGAACTATATCAAGCGGTGTGCCGTCGGGCAGGAAGGGCATATCCTC
>Ga0116179_1001916_pt1 | contig 15240 bp, 11 predicted proteins | sample AD_UKC071_MetaG_FD_89751 | JGI IMG/M metagenome (GOLD analysis project Ga0116179, IMG submission 89751) | Active sludge microbial communities of municipal wastewater-treating anaerobic digesters from USA - AD_UKC071_MetaG | ecosystem: Engineered > Bioreactor > Anaerobic > Digestate | place: USA...
CAAGCCGGTGCCGTTTGCGCAGGCGGTGGTGGGTGGCCGGTCGGTCGGCGTGCCCGGCGCGGTGCGCATGCTGGAAGCGGCGCACCGGCTGCACGGCAAGCTGCCCTGGGCAATGCTGTTCGAGCCGGCCATCGGCCTGGCCGAACGCGGGTTTGTCGTCAGCGCCCGGGTGCACCAGCAGTTGCAGGGCGAGACGGCGTTGCAGGCCGACGCCCAGGCGCGTGGCTACTTCTTCCGTGCCGATGGCAGCCCCGTGCCGGCCGGCACGCTGCTGCGCAACCCGGCGCTGGCCGCCGTGCTGCGCACCATCGCCGCCCAGGGCAGCGCCGCGCTGCACAGTGGGCCGGTGGCCGACGACATCGTGCGCCGCGTGCGCGGCCATGCCACCGCGCCGGGGCGGCTGGTGGCCGCCGACCTGGCGGGTTATGTGCCGCTGCAGCGCGAGCCGATCTGCACCGACTGGCTGGCCAACTACCGCGTCTGCGGCATGCCGCCGCCGTCGTCGGGGCACCTGGGCGTGATGCAGATCCTGGGCATCCTGGAGCGCCTGCCGGCGCTGCCCGATCCGCTGCGCGGCGACACGCCCGGGGTGCCATCGGCCGACTGGCTGCACGCCTACACCGAGGCCGCGCGCCTGGCGTTCGCCGACCGGGCCCGGTACGTGGCCGACCCGGACTTCGTGCCCGCACCGGACGGCGGCTGGGGCAGCCTGCTGGAGGACGCCTACCTGCAGCAGCGCGCCGGCCTGGTCGGCCAACGCAGCATGGGCCGGGCCGAGGCCGGCACGCCCGGCGGCACGCGGGTCGCTCGATGGGCGTTCGCGCCCATGCCCGACCAGCCCGAGCATGGCACCAGCCACATCAGCATCGTCGATGCGCAAGGCCGGGCGCTGGCGATGACCACCACCATCGAGGCGGTGTGGGGCAGCCGGGTGATGAGCGATGGCGGCACCGGCCTGCCCGGCGGCTTCCTGCTGAACAACGAACTGACCGATTTCTCGCTGGCGCCCGCCGACGCCCAGGGCCGGCCGGTCGCCAACCGGGTGCAGCCCGGCAAGCGCCCGCGCAGCAGCATGAGCCCGACCCTGGTGTTCGACCGTCGCACCGGCCAACTGCTGATGAGCCTGGGTTCACCCGGCGGGCCGGCAATCATCCACTTCACCGCCAAGACCCTGGTCGGCAGCCTGCAGTGGGGGCTGGATGCCCAGCGCGCCATCGACCTGCCCAACTTCGGCAGCTTCAACGGGCCGACGGTGCTGGAGGCGGGGCGCTTCCCCGAGGCGACGTTGGAGGCGCTGAAGGCCCGCGGCCACCAGGTGGTGCTGACCGACCTGCCCAGCGGCCTGCAGGCCCTGCAACGCACGGCCACCGGCTGGTTCGGCGGTGCCGACCCACGCCGCGAGGGCGTGGTGATGGGGCGGTAGCCCGTGGCCCTGTCGGGCCCGGTGGTCGACGATGACCTGCGGCGCCTGCGCGATGCGCTGGTGAACACGGGCCTGCGCCAGGTGCTGCTGCACCAAAGCCCGGGCGGGGATGCCTGGACCGGCCAGCGCCTGGGCCAGGAGATCCGCCAGGCCGGGCTCAACACGCTGATCTCGGGTCGGTGCGCTTCGGCTTGCGGCGACATGTTCCTGGGCGGTGTCGAGCGGCGCCTGAGCGACGGCATGCCGGTGCGCGGGAACCGCCTGCTGCTGCACGGTGCCTGGGACCCCGCGACCGGCCGCACCCGGCCCGACCTGGCGCCCGGCCTCGCGACCCATGTGCGGCGCATGACCGACGGAAAGTTTCCCGACGCGCTGATCGAGGCCACGGTCAATTCAGCCCTTTCGCAGGACTTCATGGAATTCGCGATCACGCCGCGCATGCGGCGCACGCCGTTTCCGCGCGGTGTCTTCCAGTGCCTGGTCGGCGCCGACCAGCAGCGGCAGTGCAAGGAGCTGGCCGGCCACAGCGCCCTCAGCACGGGTGTGGTCACGCATGCCGAGATCGTCACGCTCGGCCTGGAGCTGCGCAACAAGCTGGCGTCGCTGCGCACGCCACCCTGAGCTGGACGGTCAACCCGGGTCAAGCCGAACGGGCCGCAGGTGCAGGCGTCGGTCGCCGCACCGCGCCGCTGGCCACCAGCGCGTCGATGCGCGCATCGTCGAAGCCGAGTTCGCGCAGCACCTCGACGCTGTGCTCGCCCAGCCGCGCTGCACCGCGCTGCGGCACCTGGGCCTGGCCGTCGAAGAGCGCTGCGCTGCGGGCGACACGCACCGGTTCGCCGTCGCCGTTGGCCACCAGCACCGCGCAGCCGTTGTGCTGCACCTGCGGGTCGGCCAGCAGGTCCAGCCGCTCGTTGACGCGGCCCAGCGCGGCGCCTTCCTCGCGGCAGCGCCGCTCCAGCGTGGCGGTGTCCATCTGCGCGAACAGCGGCGCCAGCACGGCGCGCACCTCGGGCCCGTGCTGGTAGCGCGCCACCTGGCTGGCGAAGCGCGGGTCCTGGGTGATCTGAGGCTGGCCGAGTGCGTTGCACAGGGCCTGGAACTCGGCCTGCTGCGGCACCATCGTCGCCACGTACCCGTCGGCGGTGCGCCAGGGGCGCTGGGTGGCGCCGAACTCGGGGAAGGGCTTGGGCGGGTGGTCGACCCACACATGGTTGTACATCGCGTCGGGCCACTGGAAGGCAACGGTGGCGTCGAGCATCGCCACCTCCACCCGCTGGCCGCGGTGGCCGTTGCGGGTGCGCTGGAACAGCGCCGCGGTGATGGCCTGGGCGGCAGTCAGCGCGGTGACCTTGTCGCTCACCGTGCTGGCCAGGATCACCGGTGCGCCGGTGGCCGGGTCGCGCTGCGAGCAGGCCAGGCCGCCCAGGGCCTGGATCACCGCGTCGTAGGCCTTGTCCTGGCCGCGCGGGCCGTCGGCACCGAAGCCGGTGATCGACACGCGGATCAGCGCCGGGAAGCGCGCCGCCAGGTCGGCATCGGCCAGGCCCAGCCGCGCCATCACGCCGGGGCGGAAGTTCTCGACCAGCACGTCGGCCGTGGCCAGCAGGGCATGCAGCACGGGCAGGGCGTCGGGTGACTTGAGATCGAGCGCCAGGTTGCGCTTGTTGCGGTTGGCCGCCACGTAGCTGGCCGCCAGGTCGCCCTTGGCCGGGCCGATGAAGCGCGTGGTGTCGCCCTCGGGCGACTCGACCTTGATCACCTCGGCGCCCTGGTCGGCCAGCAGGGCGGTGGCCATGGGGCCGGAGAACACGGCCGACATGTCGATGATGCGGATGCCTTGCAGGGGAGCGGTCATGGTGGGGCGGTGCGCCTGCCGGGGCGCGTGAGGCGGTGGGAGGAGGGGCGGCCGATGGCCTGCGGCATCATCGCGCATCGAAGAACACGAGGAGGAGACGATGCAGTACCCGGTGGCCGTGGCGGCGCTGTTGTCGATGGCGCTGGCGCCGGAGGTGGCGGCCGAAGGACCGCAGCCGGCGCCGGTGGTGGTGTCGGCCAGCCGGGCGGCGGCAGCGGCAGAGGAGGCCCTGCGCACCGTCAGCCGGCCCGAGCTGGCACAGGCCGTCGACGACGGCGCCGCCAGGCTGGAAGACCTGGCGTCCCAGGTGCCGGGCATGCAGGCCCTGGTGGCCGACGGCGGCCTGACGGGCAGCATCAGCCTGCGCGGCTTCGCCGTCAGCCGCTTCTACATCAACGGCCTGCGCGACGTGAACCGGCTGTTCGTGCGCGACCTGGCGACGGTGGCCTCGGTGCAGGTGCTGCGCGGGCCGGATGCACAGGCCGCCGGCTTCAACAGCCCGGGCGGCACGGTGTGGTTCGAGGGCCTGCAGCCCGCGTGGCGCAACCGCACGCGCATCAGCCTGGGCGCCGGCAGCGGCGAGGGCTGGCGCGCCGGCATCGACAGCACCGGCCCGCTGCCGCTGGGTGCCGAGTCCGGCGACACCAGCGCGCTGGCCTGGCGCGGCCTGCTGCAGTGGCACGACGGCCACAGCCAGCCCGGCGGCCTGCGGCTGGCCCGCCACACCGCGCTGGCGGCGCTGGCCTGGCGCCATCAACGCCTTGGCCTGCTGACGCTGGAGGCCGAGCAGCAGCACAACCACCAGCCTTTCCTGTTCGGCACCGTGGTCGCCGACGGCCGGGTGCGCTACGACCAGCTGTATGCGTCGACCGCCCAGCCATCGCGGCGCATCACCGGCCGCCAGGGCCTGCACTGGCGGCGCGACTGGGCGCTCGATGGCGGCGACCGCCTGCAAGTGCGCGCCGATGCCGGCGGCGCCCAGGTGCGGCGCGACGAGACGCTGATCGGCTTCTTCACCCAGCGCACGCCCACCCTGTTGAGCGGCTACTACACCCGCTACCGCGATGCCTATCTGCAGCACGACGCCCGGCTGTGGGTGCAGTGGCAGGGCACGCTGGCGGGCCTGCCGCACACGCTGAGTACCGGCTGGACGCGCTCGGCCCAGCGCTTCGTCTTCGACGGCGTGCAGAACATCGGCGGCTTCGACGTGGCGCTGGCCGCGCCCGACTTCAGCGCGGTCGATCCGGCGGCGCTGCGGCTGAGCCCGCGCTTCCGCAGCGAGGTGTCGGTCGAGCAAGCCTGGACACTGCACGATGCCCTGCAACTGCCCGGTGGCTGGGTGCTGCAGGCCGGCCTGGGCCAGCTGGCCTGGCGGGTGGATGCCGACCGCACGCGGGCCGGGCTGCGGCCGGCTGGCCGGGCCGAGGGCGGCAGCGGGCAGGTCGGCCTGGCGCGGGCCTGGCCGGGGGGCCTGGTCAGCTACCTGGACCACAGCCGCACGCTGGAGCCCAACCGCGGCACCACGCGCCAGGGCGACTGGCTGCCGCCGCAGCGGGCGGTGCAGTGGGAAGCCGGCCTGCGCTCGCCGGGCGACGCCGCGCAGGACCGCCGCTGGCAGCTGGCCGCCTACCGCATCACCCAGGACAACCTGGCGCTGCCTGACCCGCTGGACCGCAGCGCCTTCATCACCACCGGCCAGCGCCGGGTGCAGGGGCTGGAGGCCAGCGGCGCGTCGCGCTGGGGCGCCTGGCAGTGGCAGGCGCAAGCCCACCTGCTGCAGGCCGAGAACCTGCGCAAGACGGTGCCGGGCCAGGGCGACGGTTTTCCGGGCGTGGCGGGCCGGGGCGCGGCGCTGCGTGGCGAGGGGCCGCTGCCGGGCCTCGACGCCGGTGCCGACCCGGCCGGCCTGCGCCTGTGGCTGGAATGGCAGGCGCTGGGGCCGCGCTGGGCTGACCTGGCCAACACGCTGCGCCTGCCCGGCCATGCGCTGGCCGGCCTGGGCCTGCGCTGGCAGCAGGGCGCCTGGGTGGTCAACGCCGGCGTGCACAACCTGTTCGACCGCGACCACGTGGCCACCATCACGGCGCTGGACAACGTCTACCAGGGCCCGCCCCGCCGCTGGTGGGCCAGCCTGGCGCTGCGGCTGTAGCCGGCCGGGTGGCTCAGGCCGACTTCACCGCCGGGCCCGGGTTGGCGAAGGCGCTGGCCGCCAGTGCCACCACCCGCACCTGCACCCACAGCCCGGCCGACGCGGGAAAGCAGAGCTGGCCGTCGCTGTCGACCAGCTTCCAGTAGCTGATGGCGCTGCAGGGCTGGCCCGGCGCGGTGAACCACACGGCCACCTGCACCGTCTCGCCCGGCGCCACGTCGGGCAGGGGCACGGTGCGCTGGTCGGGCCGCAGGCCGGGCGACACCAGCACGCGCCCGCCCACCGTGTCGTAGATCGCCACCTCGTCGTCGCGGCACTGCAGGGCGCGGCCATGCCAGGGCACGGTGCCCACGTTCTGCAGCGACCAGATCTTCTCGAAGCGCTGGCCCGGGCCCACGGCCGTGCCGTCGGGGCAGGTGATGTCGGCGACGAAGGCGCTGCGGTCGCCGGCCCGGGCGCGGCGGTGGGTGTCCTTCATCGGCACCAGCTCGAAGACGAACTGCAGCAGGCGCATCGGGTGCACGTCCAGCACCTGGGCCAGGGCCACCACCGTGGTCAGCGACGGCAGCTTGTGCGGCAGGCGCTCCAGCTCGTAGAGCGTCTGCCGGCTGATGCCGGCGCGCCGGCACAGCTCGGTGAGCGACAGGCCCAGCTGCGCGCTGCGCTGGCGGACGAAGACGTCGAGGCGGTGGTCGGAACCCTGCGGATCGGGGGGGCGCATCGGTGTCGATTGTATGAATTTCCTGACAGCCGCCGTCCGACACTCCCGACGCGACGGCTGCGCTGCCGCAGCGGTCGAGCGCCCGGTTGCCGCTTCTGGAGTTGATGCCTTGAGCCTGAATCCGTCCCTGTCCCGCCCAGTCTCCCGCCGCCCGGCCCTGCACGCCATGGCCGGTGCCGCGGCCCTGCTGGCCATGCTGACCGCCTGCGGCGGCGGTGGCGACACCACGCCCGCCCCGGCGCCCGATCCGGCGCCGGCATCGCTGGACCTGAGCGGCACCGCCGCCGTGGGCCGGGCCCTGGCCGGCGCCACCATCACGGCCAAGTGCGCCACCGGCACCAGCAGCACCACCGCGGGCACCGATGGCAGCTACAGCCTGCGCATCAGCGGCGGCGCGCTGCCCTGCGTGCTGCAGGCCGTCAGCGGCACCACCACGCTGCACTCGGTGGCCACCGGGATCGGCCGCAGCGCCACCGCCAACATCACGCCGCTGACCGAACTGGTCGTGGCCCAGGCCAACAGCGGCGATGCCGCGGCGCTGTTCAGCAGCTTCGACGCCGCCGCGCAAGCCAAGGTCAGCATCGCGGCGCTGGCCACCGCCACCACCAGCGTGCAGACCGCCCTGGCCAGCGTGGTCGACATCGCCGGCGTGAACCCGTTCACCGACACGCTGGTGGCCGCCACCGGCACCGCCACCGGCAATGCGCTGGATGCCAAGCTCGACACCCTGGGCAGCAAGCTGGGCGCCGCCAAGGTGACGCTGGCCGAGCTGATCTCGACCATCGCCCGCAACGGCAGCGCCGCCGCCACGGTGGTGTCGTCGCAGGTGCAGCCGGCCACCAGCCACTGCGCCAGCCTGCGCAGCGGCGCCTACACCATGATCGACCCGGGCGCCGGCACCGCCGCCCTGCGCGCCCGCCGCGTCACCATCGATGCCGCGGCGCTGACCCTGCGCGATGCCGACGGCACGGTGCACAACGCCGCGGCGGTGACGGGCAAGCCCTGCCACTTCACCAGCGATGCCGGCAGTGTCAACACCGTGGTCAGCCCGGCCGGCGTGCTGGTGCACCACATCGTGCCCGGCGACGGCAGTGGCGCCCGGGTCGCGGTCAGCCTGCCGACCCAGGCCATCGCCCCGGCCCAGCTGGCCGGCACCTGGAACACGGTGGAGTTCGGCCTGGACAACGGCAGCAACCAGCCTGCCGTGAACAGCTATGCCAACGTGGTGGTGGACGCCACCGGCAAGCTGACCACCATCAGCGACTGCCAATTCCTGCAGCCCTGCACGCCGCAGACCAGCGCCCCGCCCAACGGCTTCCTGGCGGGGGCCAACGGCGACCTGATCGTCAACGACACCGACGGCAGCGCGGGCCGCTTCTTCGCCTACCGTGCGCCCAGCGGCGACATGGTGCTGGTCGGCCTTCCCCCCAGCGGCATCATCGTGGCCACCCGGCAGGCGGCGCTGGCCCTGCCGGCGGTGGGTGACACCCAGAGCTACTGGGACGTGAGCGTCAACAGCCAGGGCGTGGCGAGCAACCTGTTCGCGGACAACCGCACCGTCACCGCGGTCGATGCGGCCAGGGGCACCTACACCCGCAGTGCCAGCTACGCCGGCAACGTCGACAGCTTCAGCATCAACAGCCCGCGCAACGGCCTGCGTGCCCGCGCCACCTGCGTCAACAGCAGCGGCGCGACGGTGGCCTGCGGCATGATCGCCATGCCGCTGACCGGCATGGGCATGACGGTGTACGGCAGCAGCGTCGCGTCGTCCGGCTTCTTCGGCCTGTCGGTGGCGCGGCCGGCGGGCAGCGCCGCCACCGGCGTGCAGGCCACCAGCACGGCGGGCAGCACCGACACCGGAACCGGCACCGGAACCACTGCCGCCGTCGGCACCCTGGTTGTCAACGGCGGCGAGACCTACCCGCTGCGCGCCAGCTTGACCGTCAGCGGAGCCGGTCAGATCACCGGCGGCCAGTACGACTTCCACAAGCTTTCCGGCACGATGACGCCCTGCACGTACAGCGTCGTCAACGCGAGCACCTGCTTCGGCACCAGTGGCAGCTTCAACAACACCTCGCAGGGCGGCCCGATTTCCGGCAGTGGCTCGGCCACCAGCATCCGGCTCGTCGCCGGGCCGGACAGCTGGGGCTACACCTACACCGGCACGCTGAGCGGCGTGCGCTGGACCGGCACCTGGACCAAGGTGGCGACGGCCAACTCGGCACAGACCGGATCGGGCAGCTTCGCGGTGGACCTCGTCATCACGCAGCCGTGAGAACCACGGGCCCGGCGCGTCGCAGCCGGGTCCGTGATCAGGGAGGCGCCCGCACCAGAACGGGCGCTGGTCAAACGGAAAAGGGCCTGCATGCGCAGGCCCTTTTTCCATGGCGTGCCGGTCAGCGGCTGCTGCGCTCGTCCGGCCGCGGTGTGTCCTGGGCGTCGAAATGCTGCACCAGGGCCTGCAGCGCCTCGCGCATGCGCTGCAGGTCGGGCGCGCCCAGGGCCTGCAGGCGCTGCGCCTCGTGCGCTTGGGCGTCGGCCAGCAGCGGCGCCACATGCGCGGCGCCTGCGGCCGTCAGCGCGATGCGGGCGCGGCGGGCGTCGCTGGCGTCGGCCTGGCGTTCGATCCAGCCCTGGGCGGCCAGGCGGTCCAGGGTCTTGGTCACCGTGGGCTGCTGGGCCAGCACCTCGCGCGCCAGTTCGCCCACAGCCAGCGGCGGGCTGTCCGACAGCGTGGCCAGCACCCGCCATTCCAGCGAGTTGAGGCCCGCCGCGCGCAGGCGTGGCTCGAAGCCGCGCCAGATCGCATGGCTGGCGCGGGCCAGCAGGTAGGGCAGGTGGCGGTGGACGAAACGCTCGGTCATCGGTGGCGGAGACTGCGGGTGGCGTGCTGGTGAAAATCCTGCTTGCCTTTGATCAATGAATTTTCATACATTCGCGCCACGATGCCGCCACCGGACATTCCCGCAAGCCCGCCCGCTGCCGACCTGACGCCGCCGGCCCCGCTGGCGCTGCGGGCCGCGCTGGGGCGCTTCGCCACCGGCGTCACCATCGTCACCTGCCCCGGGCCCGATGGCGCGCCGGTGGGGTTGACGGCCAATTCCTTCAGCGCGCTGTCGCTGGACCCGCCGCTGGTGCTGTGGAGCCTGCGCCGCACCAGCGCCAGCCTGGCGGCCTTCGAGGCGGCACCGCATTTCGCGGTCAACGTGCTGGCCGAGACCCAGGTCGATTTGTCACGGCGGTTCGCCTCGCCGCAGGCCGACAAGTTCGCCGACGGCAGCTGGGGTGCCGGGCTGGGCGGTGCGCCGGTATTGGCCGGCTGCGCCGCGGTCTTCGAGTGTGAAGTCGCCAACCGCCAGGTGGCGGGCGACCATGTGCTGTTCATCGGCCGCGTGCTGCGGCTGGCCGATCTGTCTGTCGCGCCGCTGCTGTTCCAGGGCGGTCATTACCGGATGCTGGGAGAAATTCTGTGAAGAGCGAGATGACCATCGAAGCGGGCGGGCCGAGCGCCGGGCCGCTCCCAAGCCGGACCGCCATCCCCTCGGGGGATCGGCTCATGTACCCATGAGACGAGGGGCCAACATGATCGAGGCGAAGTGGATCGACAGCTTCGTCGAGGTGTTCCGCCTGTGCGGCGTGCAGGCGGGCGACGCCTGCGCGATCCTGTCCGAAACGCAGAGCCGGCCCAGCCTGGTGCAACTGAGCGAACTGGCTCTGGCCCGCCTGGGCGCCCGCTGGTTCCACGTCGTGTTGCCCACACCCAGGCAGACCGCGCCGGTGCCGGTGCGCTCGACCGGCGCGTCCGACGCCATCGGCCGGCTGGAGCCGGTGGTGGCGGCGCTGGCGGGCAGCACCTTCATCGCCGACTGCACCGTCGAGGGCCTGCAGCATGCGGTCGAGCTGCCGCAGATCCTGAAGGGCGGCGCCCGGGTGATGGTGGTCAGCAACGAGCACCCCGAGATCCTGGAACGCACTGCCCCGCAAGCCGAAGACGAGGCGCCGGTGCGTGACGCGATGCGCCTGCTCAAGGGCGCGCGGGTGATGCAGGTGACCAGCGCCGCGGGCACCGACCTGACGGTGTCGCTGACCGGCGCACGCATCGGCGGCGTCTGGGGCTTCAGTGCCAAGCCAGGCTCGCTGACGCACTGGCCGGCCGGCCTGGTGCTGGCCTTCCCGGCCGCGGGCGCGGTCAACGGCACGCTGGTGATGGCGCCGGGCGACGTCAACCTGACCTTCAAGCGCTACCTCAGCGATGCGGTCACGCTGCACATCGAGAACGACCATGTGCTGCGCATCGACGGCACGAGCGTGGACGCCGACCTGATGCGCGGCTACCTGGCCGCCTGGGGCGACAAGGAAGCCTATGCCGTCAGCCACGTGGGCTGGGGCCTGAACCGCCGCGCCCGCTGGGACGCGATGACCTTCTACGACAAGGCCGACTTCAACGGCACCGAACTGCGGGCGTTTGCCGGCAGCTTCCTGTATTCCACCGGCGCCAACGAGGTGGCGAACCGCCACACCCTGGGCCACTTCGACCTGCCGATGCGCGGTTGCACCGTCACCATCGACGGCGTGGCCGTGGTCAACGCCGGAGAACTGGCGTGACGGCGCAGCTGGTCACGAACACGCCGCTGGCGCACCTGCGCTGGGACGGCGGCGGCCCCACCGTCCTGATGCTGCACGGCGTCGGCGGCGGCCGCCAGGCCTGGGAGGTCAGCGGCACCGGCGACGCATTGGCCGCCGCGGGCTTCACCGCGCTGGCCGCCGACTTTCCGGGTTACGGGCTGTCGGCGCCGGTGCAGCCCTATGACCTGGCCGGCATGGCCGGCGCGGTGATCGACACCCTGGCCCGACTGGGCGGCGGCCCGGCCATCCTGGTCGGCCACAGCATGGGCGGCATGGTGGCGCAGGAGGTGATCGCCCGCGCGCCGCAGGCCGTGGCCGGCCTGGTGCTGGCCGGCACCTCGCCCGCCTTCGGCAAGCCCGGCGGTGACTGGCAGCAGGCCTTCCTGCAGAGCCGCTTCGCGCCGCTGGATGCCGGCCTGGGCATGGCCGGGCTGGCGCAGCAGCTGGTGCCGGCGATGGTGGCGCCGGGCACGGCACCGGCGGCCATCGCGGCAGCCCAGGCCATGATGGCTGGCGTGCCGGAGACCACCTACCGTGCGGCCGTTGCGGCCCTGGTCGCCTTCGACCGCCGGGCCAACCTGCCGAACATCCAGGTGCCGACCCTGGTGATCACCGGCGAGCACGACCGCACCGCCGCGCCCGAGGTGGCGCGCAAGCTGGCCGAGCGCATTGCCAACGCGCAGTGCCACATCCTGCCCGGCGCGGGCCACCTGCTCAACATCGAGCAGCCCGCCGCCTTCAACACCGCGCTGCTGGCCTTCCTGCAGCAGCGTTGACGTTCTTGCGTTCCTGAGGAGCCCTCGATGTCCGCCGTGCTCGACACCGCCACGCCAGCCGCCGCGCCGACGCGCTACCAGCCGTCGCACATCGCCGGCAACCCCGACAGCCTGACGCCGCTGCAGCGCGAATTGATCGCCCGCGTGGCCGCGCTGGGCCCGCGCTGGGCCGCCCGTGCCGAGCGCTACGACCGCGAGGCCAGCTTTCCGTTCGAGAACTACGACGACCTGCGTGAAGCCGGCCTGCTGGGCATCTGCGTGCCCACGCAATACGGCGGCCTGGGCGCCGATTTCGCCACCTACGTGAAGGTGGCCGCCGAGATCGGCCGCTGGTGCGGCGCCACGGCGCTGAGCTTCAACATGCATGTGTGCAGCTGCATGTGGGCCGGCTTCATCGCCGACGGCCTGGACATGACGCCCGAGCAGCGCGCCGACCACGAGGCCAACCGCGCCTTGCACTACCGCCGCATCGTGCAGGAGGGCAAGGTCTATGCCCAGCCTTTCAGTGAAGGCGGCGCGGCGGCGGCCGGTGCCGCGCCCTGGGGCACGGTGGCGCGCAAGGTCGACGGCGGTTATGTCGTCAGCGGCAAGAAGATCTTCGCCAGCCTGGCCGGCGCGGCCGACACCTACGGCGTGCTGTGCACCCTGGAGCGCAGCGACCGGGCCGGTGGCGGCAGCCGGCGCGACTCGATGTACCTGGCGGTGCCGGCCGACGCGCCGGGCGTGCAGGTGGTGGGCGACTGGGATCCGCTGGGCATGCGTGGCACGGTCAGCCGCAATCTCATCTTCACCGACGTCTTCGTGCCCGAGACGGCGCGCATGATGCCCGAGGGCCTGTACTTCCAGGCCGCCAGCCGCTACCCGCACATGTTCGCCACGCTGTCGCCCACCTACATGGGCGTGGCCCAGGCGGCCTACGACTTCACCGTGCAGTACCTGCGCGCCGAGGTGCCGGGCATGCCGCCCGTCAAGCGCCGCATGTACCCGACCAAGCAGTACGCGGTGGCCGAGATGCGCATCAAGCTGGAGGCGACGCGGGCGCTGTTCCTGCAGAACGCGCGTGACGCCCGCATCGACCCCGACAAGGACACGCGCATGCGGCTGTACGCGGCGCACTACACCATCATGGAGAACGCCAACGACCTGTGCCGGCTGGCGATCCGCACCTGCGGCGGGCAGTCGATGCTCAAGAGCCTGCCGCTGGAACGCCTGTACCGCGACAGCCGCTGCGGCAGCCTGATGCTGCCCTGGACGGCCGAGCTGTGCATGGACCGCATGGGCCGCGAATGCCTGTACGAGGCGGGCGAGAAGGACGAGGCGATCGACTGACGCCGCGCCCGTGAACCCGCTGTACCAGCGCTTCGCCGCCACCGCGGCACGCACACCCGATGCGCCTGCGGTCCAGGCCGGCGACCAGGCGCTGACGCACCGCCAGCTGCTGGCCCTGGCCGACGCCCAGGCGGCGCGCTGGCAGGCGCAGGGCCTGGGCGAGCGCCACACCATCGGCTGGCTGGGCCACAACAGCCCGGCGATGCTGGCCGCGCTGCTGGCCTGCGCGAAGCTGGGCGCGGTCTTGGTGCCGCTGAACTGGCGCCTGGCGCCGGCCGAGCTGGTCACCATCGCCCGCCACGCCGGCCTGGCCCTGCTGGACGGCACGCCCGAGCTGACCGACATGGCGGCCCAGGTGCGTGACGAGGCCAGGCTGGCCGGTGCCGCTCCGCCGCAGCCCGGCATCGCGGCGGGCGATGTGCTGCTGGTCTACACCAGCGGCACCACCGGCGAGCCCAAGGGCGCGCTGCACACCCAACACGGCATGCTGGCCAACATCGACATGGCGATCGCCGTGCAGGGCTTCGGCCCGGCCGAGCGCGTGCTGGCGGTGCTGCCGCTGTTCCACGTCGGCGGGCTGTGCATCCAGGTGCTGCCGGCGCTGGCAGCGGGGGCGGTGGTGAACCTGCATGCGCGCTTCGAACCCGGCGCCTGGCTGGCCGACGTGGCAGGCTGGCGGCCGACCACCAGCCTGCTGGTGCCCGCGGTGATGCAGGCCATCCTGGCGCACCCGGGTTGGCCGGCGGCGGATCTGGCGTCGCTGCGCTTCCTCAACAGCGGCTCGTCCATCGTGCCGGTGGCGCTGATCGCGCAGTTCCACGCCCGCGGGGTGCCGATGGCCCAGGTCTACGGCAGCACCGAGACCGGGCCTTTCTCCATCGCCCTGGGGCCCGGCGAGGCGCTGGCCCAGGTCGGCAGCGTCGGCCGGCCGGCGCCGGGCGTGCAGCTGAAGCTCGCCGGTGCCGATGGCCAGCCGGTGGCGCCGGGCGCCGTCGGCGAGATCCAGCTGCGCGCGCCCAACCTGATGCGGGGCTACCACCGCCTGCCGGCAGACGGGCCGGTCTCCGGCTTCGTCGATGGCTGGTACGCCACTGGCGACCTGGCCCATGCCGATGCGGACGGCCGGGTGACCGTGGTCGGCCGCAGCAAGGACATGCTGATCTCCGGGGGCGAGAACATCTACCCGGCCGAGATCGAGAACATCGCCGCCACCTGGCCCGGCGTGGCCGAGGCGGCGGTGATCGGCCTGCCCGACGAGCGCTGGGGCGAGGTGCCCGTGCTGGTGCTGGTGCCGCACCCGGGTGTGGTGGTGGACCTGGCCGGCCTGCAGGCGCAGTTCACTCAGCGCCTGGCCCGCTTCAAGCATCCGCGGCGCATGCTGTTGATGGACAGCGTGCCGCGCACGGCCCTGGGCAAGGTGCAAAAGGCGGCGTTGCGGGCGGCGCTGCTGCAGACCGCCGGCGCCGGCTGACCCGCGCCAGCGCTCAGCTGCTGGTCGCCTGCCGGCGGCGCAGCCAGGCGCCCAGGCCAACACTGCCCAGCAGCAGCAGGGCCCAGCTGCCGGGCTCGGGCACGGCGGTGACCGTTGCCGTCACGCCTTGCGCGCCGTACTGCAGATCCAATGACCAGCCGTTGGCCCAGGCGTTGTCGAAGCGGCCGCTGAAACTTCCACCGCTGGTGAGAAAGGCGAACTGTTCACCGACTTGCGGCGTGTAGCCGGTGAAGACCAGTCGCAGGTCGCCATCGAGCGCCACGTTGCCGCTGACGGCCAGCCAGTCGTACTGGGTGCCGCGCACCGGACCGGCCACTTCGACCAGCAGCAGGCTGTCGTCGCCCAGCGTCAGGTTGCCGGTCACCGACAGCTTGCCGGGTGAGTTGCCGGCGTTGATGGTGCCGCCCAGGTTCAGCACGTCGGCCTGCACCGTGCCGCTGCCCTGCAGCGTGCCCGCGTTCAGGGTGAGCGTGGGGGCTCTCAGCAGGCCGTTGACGACGGTGATGGCGTTGGCGCCGGTCTGCACGATGCCGGTGGCGCCGGAGGCGTCCAGCAACTGCGCGCCGGCATCCACTTGCAGCCGGCCGCTGTTGGTGAAGCTGCTGCCGCTGCCGGCGTTGACGCTGAGCACGCCGGTGGCGACCACGCTGCCCTGGTTGGCAACGCTGGTGGTCACGTAACCGGCGCCACGCAGCGTTTGGCCGCTGGCCACGGTGAGCAAGGCACTGCCGCTGATGTAGCTTCTGTTGGCGTCGGTCAGCACGGTGCTGCCGTTGCCGCTGAGTGTGGTGTCGGCCAGCACAAACACCGATGCCGAGCCGTTGGTGCCGTTGCCCAGCACGGTGAAGGTGCCGGTGTTGGCCAGC
>Ga0116179_1001926_pt1 | contig 15176 bp, 15 predicted proteins | sample AD_UKC071_MetaG_FD_89751 | JGI IMG/M metagenome (GOLD analysis project Ga0116179, IMG submission 89751) | Active sludge microbial communities of municipal wastewater-treating anaerobic digesters from USA - AD_UKC071_MetaG | ecosystem: Engineered > Bioreactor > Anaerobic > Digestate | place: USA...
TGATCCTTGAGCTTCTCAATGACCGCGGCGACCCCATCGTGGCGGCCGACCCGCAGGTTGTCGCGCTGGGCGACGTCATGGGTGAGCACCACCCGCGATCCCGCCCCCAGCCGCGACAGCACGGTGAGCAGGACGTTGCGTTCCAGCGACTGGGCTTCGTCGACGATCACGAAGGAGTCGTGCAGCGACCGTCCACGGATGTGGGTCAGCGGCAATACCTCCAGCATGCCGCGGGCCTGGACTTCCTCCAGCACGGCCGGGCTGGCCAGACCTTCCAGGGTGTCGAAGACGGCCTGTGCCCAGGGCCCCATCTTGTCGCTCTCGCTGCCGGGCAGATAGCCCAGTTCCTGCCCGCCGACGGCGTACAGCGGACGGAACACCACCACCTTGCGCTGGCTGCGCCGCTCCAGCACCGCTTCCAGGCCCGCGCACAGCGCCAGCGCCGACTTACCGGTCCCGGCCTTCCCGCCGAGGGAGACGATGCCCACCGACTCGTCGAGCAGCAGGTCGAGGGCCACCCGTTGTTCGGCGGAACGGCCGCGCAACCCGAACACCTCGCGGTCGCCGCGAACGAGCTGCACCTTCTTGTCGGCGTTGACCCGGCCGAGTGCGTGCGAGGTCCCGCCCAGCAGCCGGACCCCGGTGTGACAGGGCAGGTTCCGGGCGTCGACCAGGTCGATCTCGCCCTCGGCGAACAGCGCGGCGATCTCGTCACCGCCGGCCTCGAGTTCGGCCATCCCGGTCCACCCGGAGGTGATCACGTCCTGGGCGTGGTACTCATCGGCGGGCAGGCCGACCGCACCGGCCTTGACCCGCAGCGGAATGTCCTTGCTGACCAGCGTCACCCGCTTGCCCTCCGCGGCGAGGTTGGCCGCGCAGGTCAGGATCCGGGCGTCATTGGTGTCGGTGCGGAAACCGGCCGGCAGCACCGCGGGGTCGCTGTGATTGAGCTCGACGTGCAGTGTGCCGCCCTGATCGCCGACCGGGATGGGCTGATCCAGGCGACCGTGCTCCAGGCGCATGTCGTCGAAGAGCCGCAGTGCCTGCCGGGCAAACCAGCCCAGTTCATGGTGATGGCGTTTGGCTTCCAGTTCGCTGATCACCACGAGTGGGACGACGACCTCATGCTCGGCGAACCTGGTACACGCCCACGGATCGGAGAGCAGAACTGAGGTGTCGAGTACGTAGGTCCGGATGTCGGTCACAGGCGCTCCCCTGGGCTCGCTGGCCGTGTTCGGAGCCGAAGGCTCACTGGCCATCGAGACCGACGCTACCCGCGTCAAGCGCCCTGCCGCCGAGTCACCGCCTGCGTGTCGCCAACTGGTCAGTGACGGCCCGACTCAGGCTGTGACCCCTCAGGCTGTGACGACTCAGTCTTTGTTGTAGCGCTTGAGCAGCGCGTTACCGCTCAGACCCCAGGCCTGGATCGCGTCGGCGACGACCTGCTCGGCGGTCTCCTGACTGAAGATGCCGGCGTCGGCGACATTGCGCAGCTTGGTTTCGCGGTATTCGAGGATGTCGCCACCGATCACGCCGAAGCCGAACGCGCGACGGTTGATGGCGCCGACGGTCTGGTCCTCGTGGTGCTCAAGGCAGTGGGCGACGAGGTTGTCGAAGAACTCCTGGTGCCGCTCCTCGTCGCGGGCGATCCGCGCGACCAGGCTCTTGAGGATCGGCTCGTCGATCTTGGCCTCGAGGTTGCGCAGGTACACCGCGTGGGCGCGTTCGGTGAGTGCCATGAACACCAGCGTCTCGATCTGGGTGTACTTGTTGGCCAGATAGCCGCGCATGACGTGGGCGATGCGGGTTTCCTCATCGGCGACCGGGTCGAAGTTACGAGTGACGACCAGGTACTCGCGGATGGCGATCGCGTGCAGGGTCTCCTCGGCCGTCCACCGGCCCAGCCAGCGGCCCCACTTGTCCTCGAGGATGAAGTGTTCGACGAGTTCGCGGTGGTAGCCGGCGAGGTTGTCCTTGGTGATCAGCAGGACCTCAAGGGCGTCGACGATCGCGGTCGGCAGGGTGGCCTGCGACGGATCCCAGTCGTCACCGCCGAGGAAGGCGAAGTTGCGGCCCTGGTCGAACGGGACGTAGTCGTGGGCGTACCACTCGTCGGCGGAGTCCAGGTAGCGGGCCAGATTGTCGGCGACAACCGGCTCAAGCTCAAGGGTCAACGCATTTGCGACAGGTTTCTGTGCCATGCGGTAACTGTAACCGATGTTAACGGGTGTTTGAAAATCGCCCGGTCGGCGTTTCGCCCTGGCTACAGCGTCAGGCCGGGGTAAAGCGGATTGGCGTCGAGTAGTTCCGCCGACGCCGAGCGCACCCAATCCGCGGTGGCGTCGACCAGCGTGTACTTGGCCTTGGACGGTCCGTTGGGGCCACTGGCGGCGGTCGTATTGGACAGCACCTCGACGACCAGTTCCGCGACCCGGTCGAACTCGGCCGCACCGAACCCGCGGGTGGTCAGTGCCGGGGTGCCGAACCGGATTCCGCTGGTGTACCAGGCCCCGTTGGGGTCGGCCGGGATGGAGTTGCGGTTGGTGACGATGCCGGCGTCCAGCAGTGCGGCCTCGGCCTGCCGGCCGGTGAGCCCGAAGGACTGCACGTCGAGCAGCACGATGTGGTTGTCGGTGCCACCGGTGACCAGCGTCGCACCGCGGCGCATCAATCCGTCCGCGAAGGCCTTGGCGTTATCGGCGACGCGCTGGGCGTAGGCCTGGAAGGACGGCTGACGGGCCTCGGCGAAGGCCACCGCCTTGGCGGCCATGACGTGGGACAGCGGGCCGCCCAGCACCATCGGGCAGCCCTTGTCGACGGCGTCGGAGTACTCCTCGGTGGCCAGCACCAGTCCGCCACGGGGGCCGCGCAGCGACTTGTGCGTGGTGGTGGTGACGACGTGTGCGTGCGGCACCGGATCCTCGTCACCGGTGAAGACCTTCCCCGCGACCAGACCGGCGAAGTGCGCCATGTCGACCATCAGGGTCGCGCCGACCTCGTCGGCGATCTCCCGCATGGTCGCGAAGTTCACCCGGCGCGGATAGGCGGAGTACCCGGCGACCAGGATCAACGGCTTGAACTCCCGGGCGGCGGCGGCGATGGCGTCGTAGTCCAGCAGGCCGGTCTTCGGGTCGGTTCCGTAACTGCGCTGATGGAACATCTTGCCGGAGATGTTGGGCCGGAAACCGTGGGTGAGGTGGCCGCCGGCATCCAGCGACAGGCCCATCAACCGCTGACTTCCGAGCTTGGCGCGCAGTCGCTCCCATTCGGCCTCGGACAGGTCGTTGACGTTCTTCACCCCGGCGTCGCCGAGCGCCGGCGCCTCCACCCGGGTGGCCAGGATCGACCAGAACGCCACCAGGTTGGCATCGATGCCGGAGTGCGGCTGGACGTAGGCGTAGCGGGCGCCGAACAGCTCCCGGGCGTGCTCGGCGGCGATGGATTCGATGTCGTCGACGTTCTGGCAGCCGGCGTAGAACCGGTGGCCGACGGTGCCTTCGGCGTACTTGTCTGACAGCCAGGTCCCCATCGTCAGCAGCACCGCCGGGGAGGCATAGTTCTCGCTCGCGATCAGCTTCAGCGACTCGCGCTGATCGGTGAGTTCCCTGCGGGTGGCCGCGGCGATACGCGGTTCGACGCTCTCGATGACGCTCAGGGCCGCGCGGTAGGCCGCGCTGGCGGTGGCGGCATAAGCGGCGCCGGGCGCCGCATGACCGGCAGGGTCGGCGCCGGGCGCCGCATGCAGGGTGGCATCGGAAGTCATGCCCAAAGCGTAATCGGCGTATCCCCGCGGCCGGGTATCGCTGGCTCTACCGCAGCGCGGAGGGGATCAACGGCTCGTCGAGCAGCGTGCCGAACCGCTCGGTCAGGCCCACCCCGGCCGGCCGGTCGTCCAGCCAGGCCCGAAGCAGGCGGTAGCCCTCCACATAGGTCGAGGTATAGGCCCGCCACAGCGGCGAGCACACGAACTTCAGACTCTGCCGTGCCCGGGTGTCGTCGACCAGCAGCCAGCGCCGCAGGAACGCCGCCACCTCGTCGGTGTCGCGGTGCTCGTCGTGCAGCATCAGCGCGGCATCCTGTCGGACCTCGGCCAAACCGGCGGACGCCGTCGCGATCGCCTCGGCGCGCTCGCCGTCGAACCGGAGCCCGAGGTCGGCGTAGATCTCCTGGGCCCAGCGGCCCCAGCCCGGGCCGACAGCGGCGTGCAGCGCCAGGTCAGCCAGACCCTCTGCCATCAGGCACTGCGGGGTGTTGACCAGGAAGATCGTCTGCTCGGCCTGGCCGAGACCGGCGACCAGCCGGGCTTCCTTGCGGCAGTGCTCGGTGTGGTGCCCGGGATAGGACTCATGGGCGACGAGCCGGGGCAGGTGGCTCATCGGCTGTCTGAGGTCGGCGTTGACGGCGACCCGGGAGCGGTAGCCACCCTCGTAGTAGTTGAAGCCCGACCACGGCTTGTCGGTGACCACCTCATAGGCGACGGTCTCCTGATCGGGCAGTGGATAGCGGGACCGGACGATATCGCGCAGCGCGCTGGAGAAGGCGTTGATCGCCTCGGCGAGGCGCTCGGGCGGGATCTCCTCGGCCTTGCGGTGGGCGGCCATCCGGTCGGCCAGCGGACCCTGGCCCGCCAGCGCCTCGTCCAGCAGCGCATGCGCTGCCCGGTAGCGGTCCTCGTCCCCGCGGGTGATCTCGACGTCGAAATAGGCCTTCACCTCGTCGACGAACCCGATCTCGGCACCGGCGAACTTCCTGGCCGCGCAGGCCAGTGCGCGCAGATGGGCCGCGATGAAGTCGGCCCTCTGGTCGGTGAAGCCGCCCTCGCGCGGCACGGCGGGCAGAGCGGCCAGCAGCCGGTCCGCCTGGACTGCCAGCACCGCCGGATCGGGAGCGGGTTCGTCGGCGACCACGCGGCGCAGGTGCGGGTCGCCGGTGAACGAGTCGACATAGCCGTCCTCGATGCGGTCGAAGCGCAACCCGAGCAATAGGTACTCGCGGATCAGAAGATCGGATTCCACGCCCCAAACCCTAGGGGGGCTCCCCGACATGAGCGCGTTCCGACCAACTGCAAGACTGGTCCGATGGCGCGGCTGAGCGAATCGAGCCCGTACGTCGAGTTCGACCGGCGCGAATGGCGTTCGCTGCGGATGTCGACCCCGCTGAAGCTGACCGAGGAGGAACTCGTCGGGCTGCGCGGCCTCGGTGAGCAGATCGACCTTCTCGAGGTCGAAGAGGTCTATCTCCCACTGGCCCGGTTGATCAACCTCCAGGTGGCCGCCCGCCAGGGTCTGTTCGCCGCCACGGCGGAGTTCCTCGGCGAGCCCACCCAGAATCCGGACCGACCGGTGCCGTTCGTCATCGGTGTGGCGGGCAGCGTGGCCGTCGGCAAGTCGACCACCGCTCGCGTGCTGCAGGCTCTGCTGTCCCGCTGGGAGGACCACCGTCGGGTGGATCTGGTGACCACCGACGGCTTCCTCTACCCCAACGCCGAGTTGACCCGCCGGAATCTGATGCACCGCAAGGGTTTTCCGGAGTCCTATGACCGCCGGGCGCTGATGCGCTTTGTGACGGCGGTGAAGTCCGGTTCGGACACCGTGTGCGCTCCGGTGTACTCGCACCTGATCTACGACATAGTCCCGGGCGACCGGCATGTCGTCACCCACCCGGACATCCTGATCCTGGAGGGCCTCAACGTCCTGCAGACCGGGCCGCGGCTGATGGTGTCGGATCTGTTCGACTTCTCGGTGTACGTGGACGCCCGGATCGAGGACATCGAAACCTGGTACGTCGAACGCTTCCTGGCGATGCGGGCCGGCGCCTTCGCCGACCCGGCGTCGCACTTCCATCACTACTCCGGACTGACCGACATGCAGGCGGTGGCCGCCGCCCGCGATATCTGGCACTCCATCAACCGCCCCAACCTGATCGAGAACATCCTGCCCACCCGGCCGAGGGCCACCCTGGTGCTCCGCAAGGACGCCGATCACTCGATCAACCGGTTGCGGTTACGCAAGCTCTGAGCGGCCTTCACCGGTAATCCCCGGAACTATCCGTTCGGGGTGGCGAACACGAACAACGCCATGAACGCGAGGTTGATGAAGTAGGCCGCCTCAACCAGGCCAACGGTGATGAAGAACGGCGTGAACAACCGTCCCTGCGCCTCAGGTTGGCGGGCGATTCCGGAGATCAGGGCGTTGCCCGCAATCCCGTCTCCGATGCCGGCGCCTATCGCGCCGCCCCCCAAAATCAGCCCTCCACCGATCAGCGCGCCAGCGGCGATCATGGGATCCATGGTTGCACTCCCTTCTCGTGGTGCTTTTCAGACCTGCGTGGACATCCGGCGAAGACCGCGGTACTGCGCCGCAGCCATGGCCGCGGTGTAGGCGCCGGCACCGACCGCCGACAGGACACCCACCGTGGTCAGCGGTGGCGATGCGATGACGGCAGCGGCGACGGCAAAGAGGGTGAAGGCGGCGTTACCGCCGGCCACCGAGGTGCCGCCGGACCGGACGTTCCGCGCCCGGGACAGCACCAGGAACGCCGATCCGCACAGCACGGAACCCGCGCCCAGCACAACGGTCACGGCCGCCGACATTCCGGTGGCGGCCGATAGTGATTCGGCGGCGGCGAGGACCGCGACACCGGCCGCGGCGCTGACCGTGCCGTCGATGCGCAGTGCCCGGCGCAGCAGGGCGTCCGGCATTTCGGGGAGGGGGGTGGTGGCCTTCACGGGGATCTCCTGTGGGTCGAAGGTGTCTGTCACCCTCAACCCTGCGGAAAGCGCGCTGCCAGATCGATGCGTGCTACTGCCAACTACTGCCAATTGCGGCCGGATCCCGCAGTTCGGCCGCGATCAGCCGGGCGGCGGCGTTCTGCCAGTTGTGCAGCGAGCGCTGCGGCACCTCGGTAACCATCCACTGCCAGGCCTGCCGGGCGACGGGGTCCAAGCCGGCTGCGGTGGCGTTCTGGGCGTAGGCGCGCACCCCGGCGACGTAGGGGAAATAGAGGGCGTTGTAGTACCGCCACTGTTCGGTCGTCCCGAAGTCCCCGTCATTCCGGGGCTTGAGCCGGTCGATGTGCTCGGCCAGTAACGCCCGCAATTCGTTGGCGCGCTCCAACGGCTGGTCGGGGGCGGCGCGAGCGGCCAGTCTCGCATCGATCTCGGGCAAGTCGGTCAGTGGGCTGGCGACGAGCTTGGCGAGGTCGCCGTAGTGGCTCAGGGCACGCCGAGTCAGCCGGACGAATGTCTCGTCATCGAGACCGTCCAGCGGGTTCGGCGAGCGGGACGGCAGCGCGGTTTCGGCGTTGCGAAGCGTGGCACGTTCGGCCCGCAAGGCGGGGAACCGGGCGAACGCCACCCGGTCGAGCAACCCGGCCAACGGGTCGGCCAGGACGGTGATTCCGATCGCCACCGCCACGACGGTGAACAGCAACACCGTGAGGATGCCGCGACCGTCCTCACCCACCACCGCCACACCGAGCAGCAGTTGGCCACCGAAGACGACGACGACAGCAGCAGTACCGAGAAACGAGCGCAGCATCGCCGAGCGCAGTGCCTGACCTTCGTCGAAGGCATCCCAGAGCGCCACCGCGAATCCCAGCAGCAGAATGTCGAATCCGGTGGCCGCCAGCGCTATCCAACTCGGCACCAGGCCCAGCGGAATGACGATGATCGCATTGCCCAACGCGAAGAACAGCGTCGCCACCGCCAGCACGCCCGCCACCCGGGCGGGCTGACCGACCCTGCGCACGGCAAGGATCATGGCGGCCAGCGTCGAACCGGAGATGACAGCGAACACCAGCCAGTGCCCGCCGCGCAGGGGGCCGTCGACGCTGCCGGCCCAGTTCGCGCCCAGGGCCGCGGCCGCGGCCACGACGGCCGTCAACAGGACGTCCCGTCCTCGGCCGCCCCCGGCATCGTGGGGCCGTGCCAGTTCCATCAGCACCGCGAACCAGGCGACTCCGGGCAGTACGACGAGGTAGATCTCCACCCGTCCGAGAGATTCGGCCGACACCTCTCCTGCCATCCGGATGGCGTCGAGGGCAACGACCGTGGCAAACCCGCACAGACCGACGGCCGCCAACACAAGTGCGGGCTTGCGGGGGTCCCGCACAGCCAGATACAGGCCCATCCACCAGCTGAGCGCGAAGACCACGGCGGACAGCGCGGTCACGACCCCAACCCCCGGCTATACGCCGTAGCGCCGGTGCCGGCGGCTGTAGTCACGAAGCGCGCGCAGAAAATCCACCCGCCGGAACGCCGGCCAGTGCGCCTCGGTGAACCACATCTCCGAATAGGCGCTCTGCCAGAGCAGGAATCCGCTGAGCCGCTGCTCACCGGACGTGCGGATGACCAGATCGGGGTCGGGCTGACCGGAGGTGTAGAGATTCTCCGAGATGCCGTCGATGGTGACCGCCTCGATCATCTGCTCCGGGGTGGCGCCGTTGGCCACTTCCTTGCCCAGCAGGGCGCGCACCGCATCGACGATCTCCTGCCGCCCGCCGTAGGCCACCGCGACGTTGACGTGGAAGACGGCTTCGGCCGCCGTGCTCGCCGTGCTGTCCACGGCCTCGCGCAACCGGCGGGCCGTCTCATCGCCCAGCAGTTCGAGATCCCCGACGGTGCGCACGCTCCACCTATTGACCGGGGAGCAGATCTCCTCGACCACCTCGGTGATGATGTCGATCAGACAGGACAGTTCGGCCGGATCGCGCCGCAGGTTCTCCGTGGACAGCAGATACACCGTCGCCATTTCGATCCCCGCCTCGGCGCACCACCGCAGCATCTCGGCGATCCGGTCCGCGCCGACCCGGTAGCCGTAGCTGACGTCGGCGTGACCAGCATCACGAGCCCATCGGCGGTTGCCGTCGCATAGCACCGCGATATGCCGCGGAAGTGTGCATTTGGCATCGGCGAGCTCATGCCGCAAGCGCATCTCGTAGAGCCGGTAGGCCGGTTCCTTGAGTCGTTGCGGAATGATCTCCACGGCTACTGAGACTACTGTGGCGGGCGTCCGCCCAGTCCCGAACCGCGGCCACGGCCGCCGGGTAGGAATCGTCCCACCGTCCGGCCATGCAACGCAGCGGTGTCCGACCACGACGGTGTCTGACCACGATGCGCGAAAGGGGAGGCGACATGTCGACCGACGTCACACCACAGCCCCAGGCGGTGGACACCGCCGCCGAGGACTTCCCCGAGGCGGTCGTCGACGGCGTCGCCCAGTTCCTGGGCAAGCCCCGGGCGCGCGGCTGGATTCACGTCTACTCCGCGATCGTCGCGACGATCGCGGGGGCGGCTCTGGTGTCGGTGTCGTGGGCGGTGGACTCCACCAGGGCCGGGATCGCCACCCTCATCTACACGCTGACCATCGTGGCGATGTTCACCGTCAGCGGCACCTACCACCGGGTGAACTGGCAATCCACGCGTGCGCGGACCTGGATGAAGCGGCTCGACCACTCGATGATCTTCGTGTTCATCGCCGGCAGTTACACCCCGTTCGCACTGCTGGCACTGCCCGAACAGAGCGGGTGGACGCTGTTCTGGGTCGTGTGGGGCGGGGCGCTGGCCGGGGTGCTGCTCAAGATGTGCTGGCCCACCGCTCCGCGCTGGGTGGGTGTCCCGCTGTACCTGCTGCTGGGCTGGGTGGCGGCGTGGTTCATCGGCCCGATCCTCGACGGGGCCGGGGTGACCGCGGTGGTGCTGTTGATCGTCGGCGGTGCCCTCTACAGCGTGGGCGGGGTGCTCTACGGGCTGAAGTGGCCCAACCCGTGGCCGGAGACTTTCGGCCATCACGAGTTCTTCCACGCCTGTACGGCGGTGGCGGCCACCTGCCACTACATCGCGATGTGGTTCGCGGTGTTCTGACCGGTTCAGACCGGGGTGACGTCGGCTGGCGACCAGTAGGCCTTCATCGAGGCGATCCTGCCCTCCCCGTCGAACACCATCACGTCGATCGGTTCGATCCGAATCCGGTGTTCGCCGTGGCCCACCGTGATGGCGAACATGAATGCGGCCTCGTGGCCGGCCACCCGCAGCGTCAACAGTTCCGTTGCCCGCTCGGCACTTTCGATGTTCTTGTAGAACCCGCGGATGGCGTGCTTGCCGATGTGCACCTCACCACCGACCGGGTCCTGGACCGTGGCGTCGTCGGCATACAGTTCGACGATCTCATCGGCGGTGCCCGTGGCCACCAGGTCGAGATAGCGGTGGACGACGCGGGTGATCTCCTCGGCACTGACCATGGCCGCCACGCTACCCGGGCACTCCGAGCGCGGCCGCAAGTTGCTCGACACCGGTGACCGGCAGGTCGCACACCCGGCCACGGCAGATGTAGGCAGCCTCCGCACCACCCACCGGGCCGCGTCCCTCCAGCAGCGGCATCGAGTCGGCAGGGCCACCCACCACCACGGTCCCGCCCGGGGCGATCCGGCGGGCCGCCGCCAGTAGTGCCGACTGCGGGTCACCGGTGGATACCGCCACCTGCAGCGGACCGCGGACCGCGGCCTCGGCCACCGCCAGCCAGTGGCCCGACGACCGCGGTACCTTGGCCAGCAGCACCGAATGTGCCAGCAGGGTCTCCGCGGCGGCCTCCGCATAGCGACTGCTGCGCTCGTCGCCCACCAGGTGGGCGGCGGTCAGCAGTGCCTCGGCGATCAGCGAGGCCCCCGCCGGGGTGGCACCGTCGACCGGGTCGGCCGGCCGCACCATCAGTTGCTCGGCGTCGTTGGCGGCGTCGAACCAGCGCCCGGGGCGGTCCGGGTCGGCGAAGTGCCGCAGCGCGAGATCGATCAGTTCGGTGGCGGCCTCCAGCCAGGCCGGTGCACCGGTGAGTTGGTGCAGGGCGAGCAACCCGGTCGCCAGCGCGGCGTGGTCCTCCAGGATCGCCGCACTGTCCCCCACCCGTCCGCCGAGGCTGGTGCGGCGCAACCGGCCGTCGACCAGGTGCAGGCCGAGGATCGCGGTCGCGCAATGCTCGGCGGCAGCCAGCAGGGCCGGATCCTCCAGCGCCACACTGGCTTCCGCCAGGGCGGTGATGGCCAGCCCGTTCCACGCGGTGACGACCTTGTCATCGCGGGGCGGCTGCGGGCGGGTCCGCCGCACCGCGAGCAGAGCGGCGCGAACCCGCTCGAACCGTTCCGCGTCGCCGACGCGCGGGTCGTGCTCGGCGGGACGTTGCAGCACGGACGCACCGTGCTCGAACGTCCCGGACACTGTGACACCGAAAACCGTTGCCGCCCAGGCTCCGTCGTCATCGCCGAGCGCCCCGCGAAGTTCCGCGGGGGTCCATACGTAGGTGGATCCCTCGGTACCGGCCGCGTCGGCGTCCAGCGATGAGGCGAACATGCCCCCGGCACCGAGACCCCCGGCAGAACGATCCCCGAGGAGGAAGGCCGCGGTCTCCACGGCCACCCGCCGGGCCAACGGGTCGCCGGTCCGCCGCGCCCAGTGCGCGTAGACCCGCAGCAGCAGGGCGTTGTCGTAGAGCATCTTCTCGAAGTGCGGAACCACCCAGTCGGCGTCCACGCTGTAGCGGGCGAAGCCGCCCGCCAACTGGTCGTAGATACCGCCGCGGGCCATCGCCTCGCAGGTCCGGCGCACCCCCGCCAGCGGAACCGGGGACGCGGTGCGTTCGTGGGCTCGCAGCAGCCCTTCCAGCAACGCCGAGGGCGGAAACTTCGGTGCCGGGCCGAACCCGCCGCGGACGGTGTCCTCGTCGCGCAGAACCGCGTCGACCGCCCGGTCACACAGCGACGCGGTGATCTCCGGCCCGCCGCCCGGCACCCCGGACGTCATCCGGCGCAGCTGGCCGGCGACCTGATCGGACGCCTGCTCGACCTCGCCGCGTCGGGTGCGCCAGGTCTCCCCGACCGCCGCCAGTAATTGGAGGAACTGCGGCTTCGGGTAGTAGGTGCCGCAGAAGAACGGGCGGCCGTCCGGGGTGAGGAAGCAGGTCATCGGCCAGCCGCCCTGCCCGGTCATGGCGACGGTGGCGTTCATGTAGATCGCGTCGAGGTCGGGACGCTCCTCACGGTCGACCTTGATGCAGACGAACTCGTTCATCGCCGCCGCCACCACGGCGTCCTCGAAGGATTCGTGGGCCATCACATGGCACCAGTGGCAGGCGGCGTAGCCGATCGACAACAGGATCGGCACGTCCCGGCGGCGGGCCTCATCGAGGGCTTCGGCACTCCACTGCTGCCAGTGCACCGGGTTGTCGGCGTGCTGGCGCAGATAGGGGCTGGTCGCCCCGGACAGGGTGTTAGCCGCCGGCGCCACGCGGCGCAGCCTCGCTATCAGGGCCGCCGGCCTCCCGCGTGGCCGCGGCGTCGGGACCGCCGGCCTCCGGCGCGGCCGCTGGGGCCGATTCGTCAGATGGCGAGCCGGACTCGGCCGCCTCCGGCGCATCGGACGCCTGGGTATCGAACGAGGCCGGCACCTTCTTCAGCTGCCGGCTCATCGACCGCCACAGCAAGAACGCGGCGACCAGCAACAAAAGCAAGACCAGCAGACCGACCGGACTGGCCTTGCCGTAGTCCGGGCCCCGGTTAGGCTCCTCCGCAAGCAGGACCCCCACCAACAGGTAATTCACTCAAAAACCTCGATTCCGGCGAACAGATCGTCCTCGGGCAGTGTGGCAGGTACCCGGGACCGGGCAAGTTCGAACTCCTCGGTCGGCCAGAGTCGCTGCTGCCATTCCATCGGGGTGGCGAAGAAGAACCCGTCGGGGTCGATCTGGGTGGCGTGTGCCCGCAGGGCTTCGTCGCGACGGTCGAAGTACGCCGCGCACTGCACCCGGGTGGTCACCCGGTTGACATGCGGGTCGCTGTCGGGATCCCAGTTGGCCAGCCACTGGGCGAACGGACCCTCCTGTCCGTTGCGGGCGAACTCGTCCTGGAGCATCTGCATCCGTTTCCGGAGGAACCCGTGGTTGTAGTACAGCTTGCTCACCGCCCACGCCGGGCCGGCTTCGGGGTGGGCGTGCGGGTCGGCTGCCTCCTCGAACGCGGCGACCGAAACCTGGTGGCAGCGAATGTGATCGGGGTGCGGGTAGCCGCCGTTCTCGTCATAGGTGGTCATCACGTGCGGTCGGAACTCGCGTATCAGGGCGACCAGTCTGGACACCGGCTCCGCCAACGGAACCAGGGCGAAGCACCCGTCCGGCAGCGGCGGCAGCGGGTCGCCCTCGGGCAACCCGGAGTCGACGAAACCCAGCCACCGGTGTTCGACACCGAGGATCTCAGCGGCTCGGGCCATCTCCTCGCGCCGGATCTCGGCGATCCGGCCGTGAACGTCCGGGGTGTCCATCGCCGGGTTCAGGATGTCGCCGCGCTCGCCGCCGGTGAGGGTGACCACCATGACCCGGTGACCCTCGTCCGCATAGCGGGCAAGGGTGGCCGCGCCCTTGCTGGACTCGTCGTCCGGGTGGGCGTGCACCGCCATCAGTCGCAGTTCGGTCACATCGTCCCCAGGGTGTTCATCTGCCGGGCCTATAGTTTCTGACCTGATAGTCCCACTCCGGGCGTGGGTACTTGAAATCCAGGCCCGCCCGAGCCAGACCGGCCAACGGGACGACCGCCGGAGGATCCGTTGGACAAGCCCGCCTCGCGCTACGGCAGCCCGTCGCTGTCCGCCTCGACCCGCCGTCGCATCGTGACCGTTCTGGCTGCGCTGGTGGTGCTGGCCGGCCTCGGCGCGGCCACCGTGGCCTACCAGCGCTACGAGGCCAACGACGTCGAGGGCGAGGCCGCCGCCTTCACGGTGCTCGACGACCGGACGGTATCCATCACGATCAGCGTGACCAGGAAGAATCCGGAGCAGCCGGTGGTGTGCATAGTCCGGTCCCGTTCCCAGGACGGGGCCGAGACCGGCCGCCGCGAGATCGTGGTGGGTCCGGCTCGGGCCAAGACCATCCAGGTGACGACGACCGTCGCGTCGTTCCGGACCCCGTACGTCGGTGACGTCTACGGGTGCGGAACCGAGATTCCCGGCTACCTCGCCCGCGGCTGACCCGCAGGTGACCCAGCAAACGGGGGCACCCAAAAGACAAGCAGCGACGAGAAGCGCGGTGCTACACTTTCCGGATACACGGTTCCTGCTGGGAGCCGTGTATTGCGTCATTAGTGCCTGAATACCGGCTGGTGACTGACGGTACACGCGGAGGCAGCCCTCCGCATTCCCAGCAGCGAACATCAGTTGATCCGCGCGGGTCGCGGGAAAAACCATTGAGGAGCGCGACGAGATGCCCGATACCCAGGTGGTCTGGCTGACGCAGGAGTCCTACGACAAGCTCAAGACCGAACTCGATCAACTGATTGCGAACCGCCCCGTCATCGCCGCCGAGATCAACGACCGGCGCGAGGAGGGCGACCTGCGGGAGAACGGCGGGTACCACGCCGCACGTGAGCAGCAGGGCCAGGAGGAGGCCCGGATCCGCCAGCTCCAGGAACTTCTCAACACCGCCAAAGTGGGCGAAGCACCCAAACAGTCCGGTGTCGCCCTCCCCGGCTCGGTGGTCGAGGTCTACTACGACGGCGACGAGTCCGACACAGAGAAGTTCCTGATCGCCACCCGTCATGAGGTGTTCGGCGACCACAAACTGGAGGTGTATTCGCCGAACTCCCCGCTGGGCGCCGCGCTGCTGAACGCCACGGTGGGCGAGACCCGCACGTACTCACTGCCGAACGGCAAGACCGCCACGGTGACGCTGACCAGCGCTGAGCCTTACCACTCCTGACCTCGCCAGACACCCTCGGGACGACGATGGCGCGCATCGCTGAGGATCTGCTGCTGACGCTGCTGGACAACGAGTCGGCGCAGCCGCAGTTACAGCGGACCGCGCTCGGGCGGGTGCTGGCCGCCGCGCTGATCCTCGACCTCGCCCTCGGCTGCCGGGTGCGGCCCAGTATTCCGGGCGAGCCCGCGCCGTCCGGAACTTTGGTCGCGTTGGCCGGACCGGTGCCGATTGACCCTGCTGTGCGCCCCGCACTGGCCATTCTGGAGCGGGGGCCGCTGACCCCCGCCGCGGCGATCGCGACGTTGCGCAAACGCGCCGAGGACGACGTCCTCGATCAGTTGCTGCGGACCGGGCAGATCCACCAGATCCAGTTGTCGAAACAACGTCGGTTGCGGCGCAACGTCTACGCCTGGCCGATGCACGACCGGACCCGGATCGACGGCA
>Ga0116179_1001931_pt1 | contig 15155 bp, 10 predicted proteins | sample AD_UKC071_MetaG_FD_89751 | JGI IMG/M metagenome (GOLD analysis project Ga0116179, IMG submission 89751) | Active sludge microbial communities of municipal wastewater-treating anaerobic digesters from USA - AD_UKC071_MetaG | ecosystem: Engineered > Bioreactor > Anaerobic > Digestate | place: USA...
CCGCAAGCGCCAGGCTCGGGTAGCGGCCCTACCCCTCCGCCGTCTGATGCGCCCACCGGCCCGGCCACCCCGGGAGACCTTGAACGCGGTGGTGGGCATGCTTCGCCGCGTCCAGGACTCCCCGCTGGGGGCGGGCCGCCTGGACCCGGCCGTCGCGATGGCACTGCTGCACCAGGCCGCGGCGCAACGGAAGACCCTGCTGATGGGATACATCGACGCCGCCGGCGTCGCGACTCAACGGGTCGTGACGCCCGTCTCGCTGCACGGCGGTCACCTGGTGGCCTTTGACCCCGCGCAGGGCCGGATGCGCGAGTTCGCCGTGCACCGCGTCACCTCGGTCATGTCGGCCGACTCGGGATAATGGTCTCAACGGGTGAACCATCGGTGCGCGGCGCGGTGGGCACAGAGCGCAGCGATGCGGAGGAGTGGCGAACCAAATGACCGACGGACCGCTGATCGTTCAGTCCGATAAGACGGTGCTGCTCGAGGTCGACCACGAGCAGGCCGGCGCCGCCCGTGCCGCCATCGCCCCCTTCACCGAACTCGAACGCGCGCCCGAACACGTCCACACCTACCGGATCACACCCCTGGCGCTGTGGAATGCCCGCGCCGCCGGCCATGACGCCGAGCAGGTCGTCGACGCGCTGGTCACCCACTCGCGGTACGCGGTTCCCCAGGCTCTCCTTGTCGACATCGTCGATACCATGGGCCGCTACGGCCGACTGCAACTCGTCAAGCACCCCGCCCACGGCCTCACGCTGGTGAGCCTTGACCGGGCCGTTCTCGAAGAGGTGCTGCGACACAAGAAGATCGCACCGATGCTGGGCGCGCGCATCGACGACGACACCGTGCTGGTGCATCCCAGCGAGCGTGGCCGGATCAAGCAGATGTTGCTCAAGATCGGTTGGCCCGCAGAGGATCTCGCCGGCTACGTCAACGGCGAGGCGCACCCGATCAGCCTGGCTCAGGACGGCTGGGAACTACGCGACTACCAGGAGATGGCCTGCGAATCGTTCTGGGCCGGTGGCAGCGGTGTGGTGGTGCTACCGTGCGGCGCGGGCAAGACGATCGTCGGCGCGGCGGCCATGGCCAAAGCCGGTGCCACCACACTGATCCTGGTCACCAACACCGTGGCGGGACGGCAGTGGAAGCGCGAGTTGATCGCGCGGACGTCGTTGACGGAGAACGAAATCGGCGAGTACTCCGGCGAACGCAAGGAGATCCGCCCGGTCACCATCGCCACCTACCAGGTGATCACACGCCGGACCAAGGGCGAATACCGCCACCTGGAACTCTTCGACAGCCGCGACTGGGGGCTGATCATTTACGACGAGGTGCATCTGCTGCCGGCCCCGGTCTTCCGGATGACCGCCGATCTGCAGTCCCGGCGCCGACTGGGCCTGACCGCCACCCTCATTCGCGAGGACGGCCGCGAGGGCGATGTGTTCAGCCTGATCGGGCCGAAGCGTTACGACGCCCCGTGGAAGGACATCGAGGCCCAGGGCTGGATCGCCCCGGCGGAGTGCGTCGAGGTCCGGGTCACGATGACCGATAACGAGCGCATGCAGTACGCCATCGCCGAACCCGAAGAGCGGTACAAGCTGTGCTCGACGGCGCGCACCAAGATCGCGGTGGTGAAATCCATTCTGGCCAAACATCCCGGCGAACCGACCCTGGTCATCGGCGCCTACCTCGACCAGTTGGAGGAACTCGGCAAGGAACTCGGCGCCCCAGTGGTGCAGGGATCCACGAAGAACGCCGAACGGGAGGCGCTGTTCGACGCCTTCCGGACCGGCGAGATCAAAACACTGGTGGTGTCGAAGGTGGCGAACTTCTCCATCGACCTTCCGGAAGCCTCGGTGGCGGTTCAGGTTTCGGGAACCTTCGGCTCCCGGCAGGAGGAGGCACAGCGACTCGGCCGACTGCTGCGGCCCAAGCACGACGGGGGTGGCGCGGTGTTCTACTCAGTCGTCGCGCGGGACAGCCTCGACACCGAGTACGCGGCACACCGCCAGCGGTTTCTTGCCGAGCAGGGCTACGGCTACATCATCACCGACGCCGACGACCTGCTGGGACCAGCTCTCTGACCCGCGGTAGGCGAATCCTTAGCTAAACGAGCAAGTTCCAGCGGCCGGCCCGGAGAGGCGGTACGTTCGACGAAATGTGATCGTCGTCATAGGGGAAGCTGCATGAACAGTTCGAAGTTCGTCGGTCGTGTCGGAGGTTTGGCCGTTGCGCTGGGGGGGGAGCAGCCATCCACGGAACAGCCGTCGCATGGGCGGACAGTTCCACGTCCGACGCTTCGCCCACACAGAAAAGTGCAGCTCAGTCCACCGGCGTAGGTGCGGCGAACGCCGGCCCGCGGGCATCGGCATCCACCCGCCCGGGCGGTCGCGGCGGCGAGAAGGCGGCACCGCCGAGCCGGGACGGACTGGCCGCGCCCGCATCCGGCGTGCGGACCCAGAACACCAGGGCACAAGCGACGGCGTTACCGGCAGCCGCAAGCTCCGTCGCCAGAGCAGCAACCATCACCACACCGCCGGTAACGCCGCCGGTTGCAGCAGCAGCCGATCCGATCGACGTACTGCCGAGCACATCTGCGGACTTGCTGCTCGGTTCGACACTGCTGGCTCAGTCCCGCCGGGAGTCGGTTGCCACCACTTCACCGGCACCCGCCGCAGCGTCCCCGGCCACTCCGGCCCTCAGCACGTCGTCGATCGAAACGGCTTTGGTCCAGCCGGCCGCTGCGGAGAACATCGCCCTGATCATGGGCGGCAGCGGCACACCGATTCCGTCGGAAACCTATATCGAACTCGCGTTCACGAAGTACGTCATGCCCCACGCTCCCCTCGGAACCATCCCGGAGCAGCTGGTCACCCCCGAGGGGCTCTACCCGATCACCCCGTACCCCTACGTGAAGGTGCTGCCGCTGAGCATTTCGGTCGACCAGGGCAACCAGATCCTGTACGACGAGGTGGTCCGGCAGCTCGGCGAAGACAACACGCTCACCATTTTCGGCTACTCGCAAAGCGCGATCATGTCGTCGTTGGTGATGGATCCGGGCAACACCGGCTGCGTCAACACCCCCACCTGCGGGATCGACCCGGACTCCCCGGTCAACTTCGTGCTGATCGGCAACGAGATGAACCCCAACGGCGGTTTCCTGTCCCGGTTCCCGGGTCTGAACCTGCCCAGCCTGGGAATCCCGTTCTACGGCCCCACTCCGGAGGATTCGTTCCCGGTGGCGAATTACATGCTGGAGTACGACGGGTTCGCGGACTTCCCGCAGTACCCGGGCAACTTCCTGTCCAGCCTCAACGCCGCGCTGGGGATCGGTTTCGTACACGGTACCTACCTGCAACTCACCCCCGAGCAGCTCGCTACGGCCATCGAACTGCCGACCAGCTCCGAGACCCAGAAGTACTACGTCATCCCGACCGAGAATCTGCCGTTGCTGGCGCCGTTGCGCGCCATTCCGGTGATCGGCGCCCCGATCGCCGACCTGCTGCAGCCGGCCCTGAGGGTGATCGTCAACCTCGGATACGGCGACCCGAAGTACGGCTGGTCACAGGGCCTGGCGAACGTCGAGACCCCATTCGGTGTCTTCCCCGACGTCGACTGGGGTGAGACGATCCAGCTGTTCTTCGAGGGCGTCGCGCAGGGTGTCAACGACTTCGTCAGTGCCGTCAGCCCCGGCGGAAGCATGTGGCAGGAACTGTCGACCCATGCCACCGGGGCGGTCACGGCGTTGGCCGCGCTCCCGACCCTGACGGCGGACGGCATCATCCCCGCCATCCAGAACACCGTTACCACGGTGACGGAGTTCATCTCCAACGCTGCGGCGTCCCTGTACGCAGCGCTGCTGCCCACCGCCGACATCGTCAACGCCATCGTGACGATCCTGCCCGGCTACGCCGTCAACATCTTCTTGGAAGGTATCGAGCAGGTGCTCAACGGCGACATCCTCGGCGGTCTGATCAACGCGTTGGGACGTCCGGTGGCAGCCAGCATCGGACTCGTCACCACCGCGGCGCTGATCGAAGTTCTGGTGATCGTCAATGCGATCACCGGAATCTTCACCCTGGAGTGAGACCCGCCCGCGCCGATCGGGCGCGGCGCGCCGAAGGCCCCCGAGACTCCGTTGTCTCGGGGGCCTTCGCGGATTAGAGCCGACGGGCTACTTCAGCAACGACGCCGGGGGGTTGAAGCGGTCTCCGTAACGCTCGGCCAATTCCTTGGCGCGGGCCACGAAGGCTTCCTTGCCACCGGGGTAGCCGGTGATGAACTGCGCGGCGCCACCGGTCCACGGCGGGAAGCCGATGCCCATGATCGAGCCGATGTTGGCGTCGGCCGTGGTGGTGATCACGCCCTCGTCGAAGCACTTCTGGGTCTCCAGAGCCTCGGCGAACAGCATCCGGTCGATCATGTCCTGCAGCGGCGGCTGCGAGCTGCCCGAGTTGAACGTCTCGCGCAGGCCGGGCCACAGCTGGGTCCGCTTGCCGTCGACGTACTCGTAGAAGCCCGCGCCGGAGAGCCTTGACGGACGGCCGATCTCGATCATCTTCTCCACCACCGCCTCGGCCGGGTGCGCGACATGGACGCCTCCCGCATCTTCTACGCCCTTGCGGGTCGCGACGGCGATCTTGTGCATCAGCTCCATGTTGAGCTCATCCGAGAGCTGCAGCGGCGGGGCCGGGTAGCCGGCCTGCGAACCCGCATGCTCGATCGACGCGGGCTCCACGCCCTCGCCCAGCATCGCCAGCGCCTCGTTGATGAAGGTGCCGATGACGCGGCTGGTGTAGAAGCCGCGGCTGTCGTTGACCACGATCGGGGTCTTGCCGATGGCCAGGGTGTAGTCGAACACCCGGGCCAGCACCTCGTCGGAGGTCTTCTCGCCCTTGATGATCTCGACGAGCGGCATCTTGTCCACCGGCGAGAAGAAGTGGATTCCGATGAAGTCCTCCTGCCGCTTCACCCCGGTCGCCAGACCGGTGATGGGCAGCGTGGAGGTGTTCGATCCCAGAACCGCGTTCGGGTCGACGATGTCCTCGATCTCCTGGAACACCTTGTGCTTGAGTTCCTGGCTCTCGAACACCGCCTCGATCACGAAGTCGACGCCGGCGAAATCCTTGGCGTCGGCGGTCGGGGTGATCCGCCCCAGCAGCGCGTCGGACTTCTCCTTCGTGGTGCGCCCACGCTCGAGGGCCTTGGCCTCGATCTTCTCCGAGTAGCCCTTGCCCCGGGTCGCGGCCTCGATGGTGACGTCCTTGAGGACCACCTCGAAGCCGGCCTTGGCCGACACGTAAGCGATGCCGGCGCCCATCATGCCCGCGCCCAGCACGCCGATCTTCTTGATCGGGGTCTTGCCGATGCCCTCCGGCCGTGACCCACCGGCGTTGATCGCCTGCAGATCGAAGAAGAACGCCTGGATCATGTTCTTCGCGACCGGACCGGTCACCAGGCTGGTGAAGTACCGGCTCTCGATGCGGCTGGCGGTGTCGAAATCCACCTGCGCGCCCTCGACCGCAGCGGCCAGGATGGCCCGCGGCGCGGGCATGTTGGTGCCCTTGATCTGCTTGCGCAGCAGCGACGGGAACGACGGCAGGATGGCCGCGAGCGCCGGGCTGGCCGGGGTGCCGCCGGGCATCTTGTAGCCCTGGGCGTCCCACGGCTGGGTGTGCTTGTCCGGGTTGGCCTTGATCCACGCCTTGGCGGCGGGAACCACGTCCTCGGCCGAGCCGACGAGTTCGTCGACCAGGCCGACGTCCTTCGCCTTCTTCGGGTTGAACCGGGTGCCCTGGGACAGCACGTTCACGAAGGCGTTCTGGATGCCGAACATCCGGACGGTGCGGGTCAGGCCGCCGCCGCCGGGCAGCAGGCCCAGCGACACCTCGGGCAGGCCGATGGCACTGCCCTTGACGTCCGCGGCGATGCGGTGATGGCAGGCCAGGGCGATCTCCAGGCCGCCACCGAGAGCCGCGCCGTTGATGGCGGCGACGACCGGCTTGCCCAGGGTCTCCAGCTTGCGCAGATCAGCCTTGATGCCCTCGACCTCGGCGAAGATCTCAGCGGCGTTCTCCGGTCCGGCGTTGATCATCGCCTTGAGGTCACCGCCGGCGAAGAAAGTCTTCTTCGCGCTCGTGATGACCACACCGGTGACCGAGTCAGGCTCCTCCGCGACAAGCCGTGCCAGCTTCTCTACGGCGTTGTGCATCGACTCCTTGTAGTGCTCGTTCATCACGTTCGCCGAGCCGGTCGGGTCGTCGAGGGTCAGGGTGACGATGCCGTCGGCATCCTTGTCCCACTTGATGGTGTTTTCTGCCATGGTCTTTCGCTTACTCCTCAGATTTTCCGCGGGCCGTCAGACGCGCTCGATGATGGTGGCCACGCCCATGCCGCCGCCGATACACAGGGTGATCAGCGCGCGCTTCGCTCCGCGCCGTTCCAGTTCGTCGACCATGGTGCCGGTGATCATCGCGCCGGTGGCACCCAGCGGGTGGCCCATCGCGATGGCGCCGCCGTTGACGTTCAACTTCTCGTTGGGGATGTCGAGGTCCTTCTGGAACTTCAGCACCACCGAGGCGAAGGCCTCGTTGATTTCCCAGAGGTCGATGTCCTCGGGCTTGAGCCCGGCCCGGTCCAGCGCCTTGTGCGCGGCCGGAGTGGGGCCGATCAACATGATGGTCGGGTCGGCTCCGCTGGTGGCGGTCGCGACGATGCGGGCCCGCGGAGTCAGGCCGTTGGCCTTGCCGGCTTTCTCGCTGCCGACCACGACGAGGGCTGCACCGTCGACGATGCCGGAGCTGTTGCCGCCGGTGTGGACGTGGTTGATCTTCTCGATCCAGTGGTACTTCTGCATGGCCACGTCGTCGAATCCGGCCATCGCGGCCAGGCCCTCGAAGGCGGGCTTGAGCTTGCCCAGGCTCTCGACGGTGGTGCCGGGGCGCATGTGCTCGTCGTGGTCGAGGATCAGCAGACCGTTCTGGTCGCGGACCGGCACGATGGACTTGGCGAAGTAGCCGCCCGACCAGGCCGCGGCCGACCGCTCCTGGGACTGCGCCGCGTAGGCGTCGACGTCCTCGCGGCTGAAGCCCTCCAGGGTGGCGATCAGATCGGCGCCGATGCCCTGCGGAACGATGTAGGCGTCGTAGTTGGTGGCCGGGTCGGACATCATCGCGCCGCCGTCGGAGCCCATCGGGACGCGGCTCATCGACTCGACACCACCGGCGTAGACGAGGTCGTCCCATCCGGAGCGCACCTTCTGGGCTGCCGTGTTGACGGCTTCGAGTCCGGATGCGCAGAACCGGTTGAGCTGGAAGCCGCCGACGGTGTCGGGCATGCCCGCGGCGATGACCACGGTGCGGGCGATGTCGCCGCCCTGGTCGCCGACCGGCGAGACGCAGCCCAGGATGACGTCGCTGACCATGTTCTCGTCGATATTGGGATGACGCCTGCGCAGTTCGTCGATCAGACCGGTGACGAGATTGAGCGGCTTGACCTCGGTCAGGGCGCCGTTCTTGCCCTTTCCGCGTGGGGTGCGGATGGCCTCGTAGATGAAGGCTTCTTCGGACATGTGGATTCCCCTAAAGTCCTCTAGGTTTCGGATGCGGGTTGAGTTCCGGCACTCTGCAGCCTAGTCGCCCCTACCGGCCGGTAACTAACGACCCCCGGCCAACCTGTTGGTTGGGAGACTCAGGGTGGTGGAACGCCGAGTTCGTAGACGAGATAGTGGTAGCTCTCGTCACCCACCTGGAAGGTGTCCACCACAGCGGCGTTGAGCTTGGTGGTCGTGGTCCGGAGCGATCGCGGGTTGCGCGCGGACACGAACAAAATGCCGATCTCGTACTCGGCACGGTAGGCCGCTTTCGTCACCGCGTTGAACCGCCCGTAGAGGCCATGACCCCGGAAGCGCTCGTCGATACAGACCGGTCCGCGGAAGGCGTAGCGGTACGACGAGATCCGGCGACCCCGGTACTCAAGAGTGTCGGACAGCGAGACCATCCGCTCGACGATCGGCGACGGGGTTCTCTGACCCGCCTTGGGCGGGGGTGCGATGACGATGAACCCGACCACCTGCCCGGCGTCGTCGACCGCGACGTGCAGACCTCCTGCCGCCGCGATCCGCTCGAAGCTTCCCTCGGGCTGGATGATCGACAGGAACCCATCGGCCCGCTGCTCGGGCGAGAGATTGCCGGTGAAGTACCGCGATTCGAGCGAGCGGACCCCGGCGACGTCGTTGACGGTGCCGAGACGAACGGTGGGTTCCTGCGGGTCCACCGGCCGATTATGGCCCAACTCCCAGCGGTTTCCCGCCGATTAGGCTTGATCGTCATGACTCGATCCGACGGTGTACCGCCCGCGACCGTGCACCGCCTTCGGCCCTTCTCGGTCAATGTCTTCGCCCGGATGTCGGCACTGGCCGCGAGCCTGGGGGCGGTGAATCTCGGCCAGGGGTTTCCCGACGAGGACGGGCCGGCCGCGATGCTCGAGGTCGCCCGGCAGGCGATCGCCGACGGCATCAACCAGTACCCGCCCGGACCGGGGATCGCCGAGCTGCGCGCGGCGGTCGCCGGACAGCGGGAACGCCGCTACGGCGAGCGGTTCGACCCCGAGTCCGAGGTGCTGATCACCGTCGGCGCCAGCGAGGCCATCGCGGCGGCGGTCCTGGGTCTGGTCGAACCCGGCTCCGAGGTGATCCTCATCGAGCCGTACTTCGACACCTACGCGCCGGTGATCGCGATGGCGGGCGCCCACCGGGTGGCGGTGCCGTTGGTGCGCGACGGGCGTGGTTTCGCCCTGGACGTCGACGCCGTACGTGCCGCGATCACCACCCGGACCCGGGCGATCATCGTCAACTCCCCGCACAACCCGACCGGGATGGTGTTCTCCGCCGACGAGTGCCGCGCCCTGGCTGCCCTGGCCGTCGAGGCGAACCTGCTGGTGATCTCCGACGAGGTCTACGAGCGCCTGACCTACGACCGACGCACCCATCTCCCGCCGTCGACCTTTCCCGGGATGGCCGAGCGCACCGTCACGATCTCCAGTGCGGCGAAGATGTTCAACTGCACCGGCTGGAAGATCGGCTGGGCGTGCGGTCCGGCCGATCTGGTGGCGGGGGTGAGGGCGGCCAAGCAGTACCTCAGCTATGTCGGCGGCGCGCCGTTCCAGCCGGCGGTGGCCCATGCGCTCAACCACGAGGACGACTGGGTGGACCGGCTGCGAGATTCGTTGCAGGCCAAGCGGGAACGTCTGGCGGCCGCGCTGGCCGGACTCGGCTTCGAGGTCCACGACAGCGGCGGCACCTACTTTCTGTGCGCGGACCCGCGACCGCTGGGGTTCGACGACAGCACCGCGTTCTGCGAGGAGTTACCGCAGCGGGCCGGAGTGGCGGCGATCCCGATGTCGGCGTTCTGCGAACCCGGCGCCGGCGCGAAGGACTGGAACCACCTGGTGCGGTTCGCGTTCTGCAAACGCGACGACACCCTCGACGAGGCGATCCGCCGCCTGCATTCGCTGGGCCCTGCCTGACCGCCCTTGGCGACTACCCGCCCTTCTTGACCTTGAGCACCTGCTTGCGCAGTCCGTCCGTGGCGGTTTCCATCGCCCCCTTGAGGGTCCGCTTGAGCAGGAAACCCGGAATCGGTACCGACGGATCGACCGCCAGATCGAAGCGGACCCTGGTCTTGTCGCCCTCCGGGGTGAGCGTGTACGTCGCGTCCTGAGACCGCAACTGGCCGGCTTTGATCAGCGTCCAACTGGCGGTGTTCGCACCCCAGCTGTACTCGACCTCCTGCTCGTCGGTGAGCCCGGCGGCCTTGACCTTCATCTTCACCCGCTTGGGCCGACCACCGTCGAACGTCTCGAGCACCTCGGCCTTCTGATACTGCGGTGACCAGGTGGGTGCCGACTCGACGTCGGCGATGACGTCCAGGATCTCCTCCGGGGTTGCCTCGATGACCACTTCGCGGGAATCGTTGACTGCCATGTCCTGACCATAGCCAGGCCCGGTAGAGCTACGGCAGGGTTTTCCGGTACTCGGCGACGACGGGCTCGAGTTCATCGGGCGTGGCGCCGTGCAGGATCACCGCGTCGGCGCCGTAGCCGAACTCCGCGCGGATGCGCGCCACGCACTGGGCCGGCGTACCGGTGGCGGACGGCTCCAGCCACTCGTCGGGGATCAGGGTGGCGATGTGCTCGATCTGCCCGGCGCTGGCCTTGTGATCGATCCCGCCGCCGATGGACCGCACCACCTCGTCGGCCCGGAACCGTTGCAGCACAGCGGGATCCCAGCCGTTGGTGGTGACCATCAGATCGCCGTAGCCCTGCAGGTAGGTAGCCAGCCGGGCGACGGTCTTCTTCAGCCGCAACTCCTCGGGCAGGTGGTCGCCGATGGTGGCGAAGCACGACCACACCCGCACGTCGGCCGGGTCGCGGCCGGCCTCCTCGGCGGCGTCCTTCACGGTGCGAACGCAGCGCGCCACCGTCTCCGGGGTGAAGTAGGTGTGCAGGATGACGTCGTCGAACAAACGGCCGCCGAGGCGCAGGGTGTTGGGGCCGAACGCCACCAGCGCCAGTCGGATGTCCTCATCGAAGTCTGGGTCGAGAACCAGGACCGGATACCTGCCCAGCGGACCGTCGTGGTTGATGATCACCTCGCCCCGCCACAGCCGCCGCATCACCTGGGCGAAGTCGGCCATCTGTGCGGTGGTGACCGGTTCGATGCCGAAGGCGGAGTAGATCGCGCCGATGCCGCGGCCGATACCGAGGGTGAATCGGCCGCCGGAGAGCCGGTGCATGGTGGCCGCCCACGATCCGGTGATGAGCGGGTGGCGGGTGTTGTGATTGGTCGCGGCGGTGGCGATCCGCATCCGTGAGGTGACCGCACACGCCGCGCCGGTCAGCGACGCGGCCTCCTTGACGTTCCACCGTTCCGAGATGAACGCCGTGCCGAAGCCGAGTTCCTCGCCGCGGCGGGCCTCGTTCACCAGTGCGGACGGCCCCTCGCCGCCTGCGCCGGCCAGCAGGTAGTAGCCCAACTCATCGAGATTTCGGCGCGATTTCATGCGCCCAGCGCTCGTTTCCGCGCCGAAATCGCCGGGGTCCGGGGTCATGTGCGCTCCACTTCGATCGGCACCCCGGTGAGCCAGGCCATTCCGGACAGGGCTTCGACGTCCTCGGGGGCGTTGGAGGTCAACTCGTTGACGTTGGCCCCGCCGACGGCGTTGGCCAGCCGCCAACCGCCGCGGCGGTGACCCCAGCCGTGCGGGATCGCGACGGTGCCGGTGACGATGTCGTCGGTCAGGGTGACCGGCAGCGCGATCTTGCCGTAAGGCGAGCGCACCGCAATCTCATCGCCGTCGGCGATACCGCGGCGGGCCGCGTCGGCGGTGTGCATCAGCGCCCGCGGGCCGCGGTCGCCGCGCATCAGCAGCGGGGCGTTGTGCAGCCAGGAGTTCTCCGAGCGCACCTCGCGCATGCCGATCAGCCGCAACGGGAAGCCCTCGGGATCGTCGCGGCTTTCCAGGATGTCAACCTCCGCGCCGATCTCGTCGTGCCGCAGCCGGATCCGACCATCCGGGTCGGTGACGGCGTTCTTGAGCACCCCGGTCCGGATCTGCTCAGCCACCACGCGGCCGTGCGGGTGATCACCGGTCAGTCTCGCGAAGGACAGCCCGCCGCGGCGCAGGCCGAACAGGTCCCCGCCGCGGGAGATCCGGATCACCGCATCGGCCACCGGGCGCGGGCTCAGCCGCCGGCCCAGCACCCGGGCGCCGGTGCGCAGCGCCGCCAGTGCGGCGAACACCGGCGTGCGGGTGGCCATCCTGCTCATCAGGTCGTCGATGATGTCCCATTCGTTGCGGGCCTGTCCGCGCGGCGCCACCACCGCCTCGGTGGCCTGCCGGAACGGTGTCGCGTGGAAGGTCTGAAACGGCAGCGGAAAATCGTCGCGCTCGTACATCGTGGTCACCGGCAGGACGTAGTCGCAGGCCGCCGACGTCTCGGTGACGTAGATGTCCAGCGCGACCGACAACTCCAGTTCGCCGATGGCGGTGCGGAGTTCGTCGCCGTTGGGAACCGAGAGCACCGGGTTGCCGGCGCTGACGATCAACGCGCGGATACGGCGGTCCCCCGGGGTGGTGATCTCGGAGGCCAGCATGGTCGCCGGTTCGGTGCGGATGATGTTGCCGAACCCGCCGATCCGGGACCGGTGGCGACGGTGGTCGAACCGCAGCACCGCCCCCAGTGCCTGCATCACCCAGCGTTCGCCGGGGAAGCCGAGTTCGCCGAACACCGACCCGCCCGGGACGTCGAGGTTTCCGGCGCACAGGTTGACCGCGTCGATCAGGTAGGAGGTGAGCATTCCGGACCGACCCGCGCACGTCCCGATCCGGCCGTAGACCGCCGCACCGGGGGTGCCGGCGAGGTCGCGGGCCAACGCGCGCAGGGTGTCCGGGGCGATCCCGGTGGCGGCCCCGGTCGACTCCGGGGTGAACGGCGCGCACCGCTGCGCCAACCAGTCCACCCCGTCGGCCTGGCTGCCGACGCGGCGCAGGTCGACGAGGTTTTCGGCGAACATCACCTGCAGCAGAGACAGCAGCATCAGCGCATCGGTGTCGGGGGTGATGCCGAGCCATTCGAACTGCGCGGCGGTCTCGGTGCGGCGCGGGTCGATCACGATCACCCGCCCGCCGCGGCGGACCACCGCGTGCAGTCGTTCGCGGATGCGCGGGGCGGTCAGCACGCTGCCGTGGGAGACCAGCGGGTTGGCACCGATGACCACCAGCAGCCGGGTCCGGTTGAGATCGGGGATGGGCACCGCCGACGGGATGCCGTAGAGCAGTTGGCTGGCCATGAACCGGCTGTGGGTGTCCTGCGAGGACGCCGAGTACAGGTGGGTGCCCAGGCCAAGACCGTGGCTGAACAGCATCATCGCCAACGGGTGGGCGTAGCTGAACGCCGCCGGGTTGCCGAAGTAACAGCCGATCGCCCCGGACCCGTGCCGACGGTGGATCTCGCCGAGCCGGGCGGCGATATCGGACATCGCCTCCTCCCAGCTGACCTCCTCGTAGCTGCCGTCCTCCCGGCGCCGCAGCGGGCTGGTCACCCGGTCGGGGTCGTTGACCACCTCGGTGAAGGCGATGCCCTTGGGACAGGCGAACCCGGTGGATAGCGGATGGTCCTTGTCGGGTCGCAACGCCACCAGGCGACCGTCCTCGACCGTTGCCACCATGCCGCACAGCGATTCACAGATCCGGCAGTATGTAGTCTTCTGTTCGGCCTTCTGCTCAGTCTTCTGTTCGGTGGTCATCTCAGATCCGATAGTCGTCCAGCAGGCGCTTGCTGATGATCATTTTCTGGATTTCGCTGGTGCCCTCGCCGATCAGCAGGAACGGGGCGTCGCGCATCAGCCGTTCGATCTCGTACTCCTTGGAGTAGCCGTAGCCGCCGTGGATCCGGAAGCTGGCCTGGGTGACCTCCGCGCAGTATTCGCTGGCCAGATACTTGGCCATCCCGGCGGCCAGGTCATTGCGCTGACCGGAGTCCTTGAGCCGGGCCGCGTTGACCATCATCAGATGCGCCGCTTCGACTTTGGTGGCCATCTCGGCGAGTGCGAAGGCGACAGCCTGGTGCTCGGCGATCGGCTTACCGAAGGTGGAGCGCTGCTGGGCGTAGCGGGCGGCCAGTTCGAAGGCGCGGATACCCACCCCGCAGGCACGCGCGGCGACGTTCACCCGGCCCACCTCGACGCCGTCCATCATCTGGGCGAACCCCCGGCCGGGCACACCGCCCAGCACGTCACCGGCCGAGGCCCGGTAGCCGTCGAAGATCAGTTCGGTGGTGTCGATGCCCTTGTAGCCGAGTTTGTCGAGCCTGCCCGGGATGGTCAGGCCGGGGGCGACTTCGCCTAAGCCGGTGGGCTTTTCGATCAGGAAGGCGGTCAGGTTGCGGTGCGGCTTTTCCGAACCCTCGTCGGTGCGGACCAGGACGGCCACCAGGGTGGAACTGCCGCCATTGGTCAGCCACATCTTCTGGCCGGTGATGGCGTACCCGTCACCGTCGCGGACGGCACGGGTGCGGATCGCGGCGACATCGGAGCCCAGTTCGGGTTCGGACATCGAGAAGGCGCCGCGGGTCTCGCCGGTCGCCATGGCCGGCAGGAAGCGTTGCTTCTGCTCCTCGGTGCCGTGCTGGCGGATCATGTACGCGACGATGAAGTGGGTGTTGATCACCCCGGACACGCTCATCCAGCCCCGCGCCAGTTCCTCGACGCAGAGCGCGTAGGTCAGCAGCGACTCCCCCAACCCGCCGTACTCGGTCGGGATCATCAGTCCGAACAGGCCCATCGCCTTCATCGCGTCGACGATCGCCTGCGGATAGGTGTCGGAACGCTCGAGTTCCTGGGCGTGCGGGATGATGTCCCGTTCGACGAATTGCCGCACAGCGGCGACGATTTCAGTCTGGAACTCGGTGAGCCCGAGAGTCTGGGCCAGCCGGGTCACGCCGGCACCCTCTCGAATACCGCGGCCAGTCCCTGTCCACCGCCGATACACATGGTTTCCAGCCCGTAGCGGGCTTCCCGGCGGTCCAGTTCCCGTGCCAGCCTGGCCAGCATCCGACCGCCGGTGGCCCCGACCGGGTGCCCCAGCGAGATACCGGAACCGTGGATGTTGGTTCGATCACGGTCGGCGGTGGTGAACTTCCACTCCCGCATCACCGCCAGGGCCTGCGCGGCGAAAGCCTCATTGAGTTCGATCACGTCGATATCGCTCAGCGCCAGGCCGGCTTTCGCGAGGGCGGCGGCGGTGGCGGGCACCGGGCCGATGCCCATGATCTTGGGTTCGACCCCGGCCAGTCCCCAGGAGACCAGCCGGACCAACGGCCGCAGTCCCAGTTCGGCGGCCTTCGCCGGAGTGGTGACGATGCACATCGACGCGGCGTCGTTCTGGCCGGACGCATTGCCCGCAGTGACCGTTGCCTCCGGATCCTCCACGGCAAGAATCGGTTTCAACTTCGACAAGGTCTCGACGGTGGTGCCGGCCCGGGGATGCTCGTCGGTGTCGACCACCACGTCGCCGGAACGCTCGGACACCGTGACCGGGATGATTTCCTCGGCGAACACACCGGTGCGTTGGGCCTGGACAGCGCGGCGGTGC
>Ga0116179_1001933_pt1 | contig 15150 bp, 8 predicted proteins | sample AD_UKC071_MetaG_FD_89751 | JGI IMG/M metagenome (GOLD analysis project Ga0116179, IMG submission 89751) | Active sludge microbial communities of municipal wastewater-treating anaerobic digesters from USA - AD_UKC071_MetaG | ecosystem: Engineered > Bioreactor > Anaerobic > Digestate | place: USA...
AACTGCTCGTTGCGATTGGCAGCCTGCGGAGTGTCATTGCATCAGCGGATATTGGTCTTGCGACTTAACAGCCCGATTGGTCTTCTGGAGGCCAGCGGTCTCGCTGGTTTGGCTGAGCCTGCCGTACAGCTGACTTCCAGAAGCCCCTTGAAGCGCTCAAGTCCGAGGTGGACAAGCAGTACGCCAACAAGTACCTCTACGACTTCGGGGGGCGCTGGCAGCAGGCACTGGAGCCCACCGGTCTGTGGAAGTCCTCAGCTCTTGACCCGCAGGCCAAGTTCTTTCAGCGCCATGTCGCCCCGGTTGTGAAGGATGGGCGCACCAAGGCGGTCGTGATCATCTCTGACGGCATGCGATACGAGATTGCCCACGAACTCGCCTCCAGGATCCGAAGCCAGGACCGCTTCGATGCATCGCTGTCGGCAATGCTCGGATCATTGCCCAGCTACACCCAACTGGGCATGGCCTCGCTCCTTCCGCACTCAACTCTGGAGCTGGATCCAACTGCTCTACCCGTGCTGGCAGACGGGAGGCCCACGAACGGCACACCGAAACGGGACAAGATCCTCCAGGCGGTCAAGGGTCACGCGATCAGCGCCGCCGCCGTCCTAGCGATGCCTGGCGACGAACTGCGTGAGCTGTACAAGCAGCACCAGATCTTCTACGTCTACCACGACCGGATCGATGCGGCCGGAGACAAGGCGGCGACCGAGAGGACCGTGTTCGAGGCTGCGGACGAGACGCTCCGTGAGCTGCTGTTCCTGGTCAAGAAGTGGACGAACGCCAATGCAACCAACATCCTGATCACAGCAGATCACGGCTTCCTCTACCAAGACATTCCGCTAGAGACGTCCTACTACGTCTCCGAGTCCCCTCAGGGTGACGCTGTCACGAGAGTCAACCGTCGCTACGTGCTGGGCCGGTCGCTCAAGGCGTCACCGTCGTTCATGACGTTCACGTCGGCCCAAGCAGGTCTCGATGGTGACATCGACATCCAGATCCCGAAGTCGATACACCGCATCCCGCTGCCCGGCGCCGGCACGCGCTACGTCCACGGTGGCGCATCCCTCCAAGAGATCGTCGTCCCCGTGGTGACAGTCAACAAGAAGCGCAAGAGCGATATCCGCCTCGTGAACGTGGACCTCATGCCTGAAACCGACAAGATCACCACGGGACAGCTCGCGGTCAGGTTGCTTCAGCGCGAACCGGTAACGGACAAGGTTCAGCCGCGCCGGGTCCGCCTCGGACTTTACGTCGGCGACACACTGATCTCCGACCAGCCGAACCTCACCTTCGACAGTCCATCTGAGGACCAGCGCCAGCGCTATCAATCAGCGACCCTCTACCTCACCCAGGACGCCGACGACTTCAACAACCACCCGGTCGAGTTGAGGCTCGAAGAGCCCATCCCGAATACGACGCAGTGGAAGCCGTTCTCGAAGGGCCACTACACCATCAAGCGTTCGTTCACGACGGACTTCGACTTCTAGGAGACTCCTGCGATGACCGAACAGAACGACCTTGCCGACGCTTTCGCCGATCCCCCCGACGAGGTTGACGACTCAGCAACCGCGTCGGATCCACCCGTGAAGTCGCCCCTCGATCAGAAGATCAATGAGGTCTTCGCCGGCGCGGTCGTGCGCAAGGACTTGGTCAAGGCCGTCAAGGGCAACGCCATCGTGCCCTCGTTCGTCCTCGAGTACTTGCTTGGCCAGTACGCGGCTTCCGACGACGAGGCGACGATCCAGTCCGGCATCGACAGCGTCCGCAAGATCCTCGCTGACCACTACGTCCATCGAAATCAGGCCGAGCTGGTCAAGTCAAACATCCGTGAGAAGGGCCGCTACCGGGTCATCGACAAGGTCCAAGTCCACCTCAACGAGAAGGACGACACCTACGAGGCGACCTTCGCGAACCTCGGCATCAGCCAGGTGCTCGTCCCGCCAGCCACCGTCAACGCGCACCAGAAACTGCTCGTCGGCGGGGTCTGGTGCATCTGCGACATCGAGTATCAGCACAGCGAAAACGCCCGCGTGGTCCCCTGGATCCTAGGCTCGATCAAGCCGATCCAACTCTCCAACTTTGACTTCGACAACTACACCACCGGCCGCAGCCAGTTCACCACTGACGAATGGATCGACCTGCTGATCCAGTCCATCGGATTCAACCCCGAACTCTTCGGCCGCAGAGCCAAGCTCATCCAGCTCGTGCGATTGATCCCGTTTGTCGAGCGCAACTACAACCTCGTCGAGCTCGGCCCGAAGGGCACCGGTAAGTCGCACATCTTCTCCGAGTTTTCCCCCCACGGCATGTTGATCTCCGGCGGCGAGGTCACTGTCCCCAAACTCTTCGTCAACAACGCCAACGGCCGTATCGGGCTCGTCGGCTACTGGGACGTCGTCGCCTTCGACGAGTTCGCCGGCAAGAAGAAGCGCACGGACAAGGCGCTCGTCGACATCATGAAGAACTACATGGCAAACAAGACCTTCAGCCGCGGCGTCGAAACCCTCGGCGCTGAAGCGTCGATGGTCTTCGTGGGCAACACCTCCCACAACGTGCCCTACATGCTCAAGCACTCCGACCTCTTCGACGAGCTTCCTGAGAGCTACCACGACTCGGCCTACCTTGATCGTCTGCACTTCTACATTCCGGGCTGGGAGGTCGATACGATCCGCAGCGAGATGTTCTCCGACGGCTACGGGTTCGTCGTCGACTACATCGCCGAAGTCCTCAAGTCGATGCGTGACGCCGACTACTCCGACCGTTACCAGCAGCACTTCACGCTGGGATCGGACATCTCCACCCGCGACCGAGACGGCATCCACAAGACCTTCTCCGGCCTGATGAAAATCCTGTACCCGCACGGGGAGGCGACGAAGGAGCAAATCGAGGAAATCCTCCGCTTTGCGGTCGAAGGCCGCAAACGCGTCAAGGACCAGATCCTTCGCCTCGATTCCACGATGGCGGACGTGAAGTTCGGGTACTCCGACCACGCCGGCGAGTGGCGCGCCGTCACGACACTGGAAGAGGACGAATACCCGGCCTACTACCACCAACGGGGCGCCGCGGCCGGTGCTGAGGTGCCGTCCGACGATGACTCTGGCCTCTCGGCGGCGGCGACGGTTCCCGCGGTTAAAGAACCACCGAAGCCTCAGCCACTGTTCGAGGGGCACCGCGAGTTCCAGGAGAACCAGCGGGGCGTCTCCTACGAGAACCTGCTGCTTCCATACCTACGCGAGGCCACGGACATCAGGATCGTCGACCCCTACATCCGCCTACCGCACCAAGGGCGCAACCTTGTCGACCTGCTCGCACTGGTCGCGTCGGCCAAGGACCCGGCCGACGAGATCGCGGTCAAGCTCGTCACCAAGGAGGACAAGGGTGAGTTCCAGCAACAGCACCTGCTGATGCTCGAGGACATCCAGGACGGTGCGGCTTCGGTGGGGATCAAGTTCAACGTCGAGTGGGACGAGACCATCCACGACCGCTCGATAACGACCGATACCGGTTGGAAGATCCTCCTTGGCCGCGGCCTCGACATCTTCCAGAAGGGTTCGGGCAGCCAGTTCGACATGGGTGCCCGACGCCAGGAGTTCCGTCAGCTCTTCGCTTTCGGCATCACCTATATCAGCGAGGCGAACTGACGTGCCAACACCACTCGAAAAGCAAGTTCTTGAAGACTATGCCGAGGAGCTGTCTGCATCCGCCGAAGTCACCACGAGTCTGCAAGCTGCACTCATTGAGGCCATCAGCGGCGACAAGGTCCCCTCCGCCGATGCGATCCTGGCGATCGTCAAAGCGAACGCAGGAGACCAATCCGTATGATCCAGTTCGAACGAATCCAGATCGAAGAGTTCCGAGGCATCCGGTCCATCGACCTCTCGCTGTCTTCAAAGTCTTTTGTTGTGTACGGCCCGAACGGCTCGGGCAAGAGCGGGATCGTCGACGGGATCGACTTCGCTCTGACAGGAAGCATCGCACGCCTCACGGGCGAGGGGACTTCTGGCGTGACTGTTCAGCGGCACGCCCCACACGTGCACAAGCGCGATGATCCCGGTGCCGCGAAGGTCTTGCTGACGGTCAAGGATACGGACACCGGCGCGACGGCAGTCCTCAGCCGCACCGTGAAGAACGCTGGGACCTTCACACTCACTCCAGACACTCCCGAAATGCGAGCTGCGCTTACCCAGGCGATGGAGCACCCCGAGCTCTCGCTATCGCGGCGCGAACTCATCAAGTACATCGTGGCCAAGCCCGGCGAACGCGCCGCCGAGGTGCAGGCGCTGTTGAAGCTCGAACAGATCGATTCCATCCGGAAGTCACTGAAGTCAGCGTCGAGCAAGGCAACCGCCGAAGAACGGACGGCCTCATCTGAGCAAGGCCTTGCCGAACAGAGTTTCCAACAGCACCTCGGGCTGACATCCCTTCTGTCGTCCGAAGTATTACGCGAAATCAACGCGAGGCGCACGACACTTCAGCTCAGTGCCCTGGAGGAGCTCACGGTCGACACAGACATTCTGGCAGGTAGTGCTGACGCCAGAAAGACAACAACGATAGACCTGGCGACAAGCAGGATGGAGACGGCAGCGCTCCAGGCAGTCGTGGCTGACGACCTGCCGATACGCGAGGCGTATGTTACTCTCTCCGCCAATGTAGAAGAGTTCCGAGAGAACCCGGCCATGATGGACGCGATCCAGCACCGCGGGCTGCTGGAGCTCGGTCTATCGGCGGCATCGGAACCGCGTTGTCCGCTATGTGACCTTCGCTGGGAGAGCACTGATCAGCTCCGCTCGCACATCGAACAGCGCATAGCCGAGACAGCTGCTGCGGCGGAAGTACGCCAGAAGGTTCTTGCGGCAGGCACGGAATATGGGAGCCACATCCGTCGCACGAGAGAAGCAATTGACCGTGTGCTGCCGACTGCTCAAGCTATCGGTCCCGAGACGCTTCCGCACTTGTTGGCCTCCTGGAGGGACCGTTTGCTGAAGCTGGAAGGGCTTCTGACGTCTTTCGGAGCAATTACCGCCGAGGATTCAGCGGTCTCGGAGTGTGCTCATGCGCCCGAGGTTCCGACCAAGACCGAACTCGAAGCACTCGCTCAGGCGCTTCGAGACATGCCGGATGAGAGCGCTGAGGTGGCAGCACGGTCCTTCCTCAACATCGCAAAGGACAGGTGGGCGCGGGTCCGTTCGGCCAGGGCAGCCCTGACTCAGGCGAGCAAGGTTAACGCGTCGGCGACAGCAGCATATGACCTGTACGCACGAACCGGCGACGCTGCGCTCACCCATCTGTACAAGACCGTGGAGGCCGATTTCAGCCGCTACTACCAGTTCGTCAATTCAGATGACGAGGGTGCGTTTCGTGCAGAGCTACTGCCTAGTTCTGGGAGCCTCGATCTCAAAGTCGACTTCTACAAGATCGGCATGTTTCCCCCGGTTGCTTACCACAGCGAAGGACACCAAGACGGTATGGGCGTCTGTCTGTACCTGGCACTCGTCAAGCAACTCCTTGGTCCCAAGTTCCGCTACGCGGTGCTCGACGATGTAGTCATGTCCGTTGATGCCAGTCATCGTCGAAGGTTTGCCGAACTACTTCAAGGCGAGTTTCCTGATGTGCAGTTCATCATCACGACGCATGACGAGGTCTGGGCTCGGCAGATGCGAACGGCGGGACTTGTGACAAGCGCCTCCATGGCACGCTTCTATGGTTGGTCGGTCGATAGCGGCCCCACATATGGCGTCGGCGACGCCTGGAGTGATATCGAAACTGCGATCTCGGTCGGTGATATCTCGGGGGCGGCGGCGAAGCTCCGGCGGGCTCTTGAAGCCAACCTCGCGGACATAGCTGAGGGCATCCGTAGCCGCGTCACCTACCGCAGTGACGCCTCCTACGACTTGGGCACGTTCCTGGCCTCCGTGACCGGGCGCCACAAGGAACTCCTGGCGAAAGCTAATGAAGCCGCGAAGGCTTGGAATAGCCAGCCTCAACTCCTGGCGGTGCAGCAACTACAGGCGCGGCGCAGCGCCGTGATTTCGGAGCAAAACGCTGAACAGTGGCTACTGAACAAACTCGTTCATAACAACGACTGGGCGAGCGGCACGGAGGGCGACTTCCGACCCGTGCTGGAGGCGGCCAAGGAGTTTCTGGAACTATTCGAGTGCACTAACCCCGCCTGCGGATCGTGGATTGCGCTCTCCGGCGACGCCCTTCGGTGTGCGTGCCAGACCTACAATCTTAACTTGCGGAAGAAGTAGCAAGTCCATGTCGCGCTGCATCACGTTGGGTTTCGATTTGGGCGCGGCATGTGTTGTGGTCCGCTTGAATGCTGAATGGCCGGCCACCGGCCCCCGCTCAAGTGAGAGCGTTTGACTGAGTCTTATCAGTTGTCGGATGTCGATGTTCAGTCCATGGTGGACTCGAATGAAGGTCGATCGGTGGGTAGGCGCTGTGGCATGTGCGCCTTGGGTGGGGATCAGGCTGTGCCTGGTGTGCACGTTCTGGTGTGCCTGCATGCCAATGAGTGGCGCCATCGCAGCAGGTCAGCGACTTTCGGGAACTACCCACCAACGGGTAGTTCCCTGGACTACCTGTTTTGGTTTCCCGAAACTCCCGGCCGGAGGTCATCCGGTCGGGAGTTTCGTCGTTGTGGACGCGGTAGCCCCGTCGGCGGTGGCCGGACGATGTTTCTGAGAGTTTCGATCTGGCGTGGGACCGCATTCGTGACAGAAACTCGGTAGGAAACTCGACCACGTCGGGGATGCCTTGCGGCTGGTGGCCGAGGGAGCCGTGCCTGCCTCCCTTGAGACCGAGACACTCGACTTCAAACGAGACCCGCACACCGTGACCGGGCGAGGAGCGCCAGGCAACCCACAGGCGCGGCTTGTCGAGGTGCTGGTTGACGCCGTTGTGTGCTTCACGAACGCACGTGGAGGGCGCATCGTCCTGGGAGTCGACGACCGTGTCCCTGGCCCCGGCGCCTTCATCGGCACGAACGCCGATCCCGCCACTCTCCGGAACCGGATCTACGGCAACACCAGACCGCAGCTCACCGTGCCGATCGACGAGATCCAGTTTGGTGGCAAACGGCTCCTGGTCATCACCGTGCCCGAGGGGCTCGACCTGGTGACGGACAGCAAAGGCAAGGCACTCGCACGCTTGGGGACCTCTTGTGCCCCCCTCACGGAAGATGCACGGCGCGCCCTGGCGCATGAGCGACGAAATCCCGACCTGACTGCGCGGCCGTCCGACCGATCGTGGAGCGACGTGTCCCCCGCCGCCATGCGACAAGCGAGGAGCCTCCTTGCGCAGCTGGTCGACCTACGCAGTCAGATGGCCGATCTGGATGACGCAAGCCTGCTGCGGGCGCTCAATCTCCTTGATCGCGACGACCGCCTGCTGATCGCAGGCGAGATCTTGTTCTGCACGCCCCACCACGACATCCTCGACTTCCTCACTCGCCCTGCAGCAGGTGCTGAGCCTTCCGTGCGTCGCATGCGTGAGCCGCTCGTCTTGCTCCTTCCCCAGGCACTCGACTCGGTGCGCGCCACGATCGACCCAGAGATTGCGCATATCCCCCTGGCGGGAGGCCAGGAGATCGCGCTGCCGGACTTCTCCCCGATCGCGGTCGACGAAGCAGTGACGAACGCTTTGGTGCATCGTGACTACACCCGCCCGGAACGCGTCGTGATTGACCACTCGCCGAACGTCCTGCGGGTCTGGTCGCCCGGAGGTCTGCCCTTCGGAGTGACCGAAGACCGGCTTCTCAGCACAGTGTCGACCCCGCGTAACGTCACCCTGATGGCTGCGATGCAGCAACTCGGCCTCGCCGAGCGAGCCTCGCGCGGCATTGATCGGATGTTCCGCGAGCAGGTTCGGGTCGGACAACAGGTGCCGGGGATTAGAGCTGACGAGTACTCCGTCGAGGTCTACTTCAGCAGCGGTGCTCCTAACCGGGCATTCGCCGGCTTCGTTGCGACCCTACCGCGCAACCTCCGCGAGAACGTTGACGTGATGCTCTCCCTCGTCCACCTGTGCCAGCGCCCGACACTGACCCTTGCTGACGCTGCGCGGCTACTCCAAGTCACTGACGTGGAGGCCAAGGACAGGCTCGACGCGCTGGGCGTTGGCTCAGACGCCCTCATCGAACGTGACGGCGACGCTCGCCGGGGAGTGCGCTGGCGCCTGAGGTCGTCCGTTGCCTCGGCGCTGGGGACGGCGGTGCAGCACCGTGCGCGGGCGGACTCAGCGCGACCTCGGGTGGAGGCTCACCTCAGGGAGTACGGCTGGATTACCAACAAGACGCTTCGCAACATGTTCGACCTCGACGTCCAGCAGGCCACCCAGATGCTGAATGAGCTGCGCGCAGCAAACGTCCTCGTCAAGGACCCTGAGGGACCGAAGCGGGGACCAGCCATCCGTTGGCTCCCCTCCCACCGACCGAAGTAGGCCACGGAGCCGAATGCCGGACTCACTCCGTCCGAGTGCCAGGTGGTACACGCCATCGAGGTGACCGGGCCGCGTCGTAGAACGTGAACAGCTCCGCCATCGGCACAGGGCCCCTCGACACGGTCGTCGGGTCACGGCCCTCGACCGAGAAGGGCGGCGGCCACAGCGCGAAACCCCTGATCCAGCGCAAGCGCCGCCGTATCCGAGGATCTGCACACTCCACCGGGGCGACAGAATCCTAGAGAGCGCCGCTTGGTCAACCCAAGCTGTCGCCTTGCCACCCATTCACCACTTGCGGGCGGAACCCTTCGACCTCTCTATGGTGTAGCGCTCCGCATTGGCAGACGACTTCGCCGACATTGCCTGATCCAGGTCGATCCCTAGCACGTCCACGAGCCGGAGCAAGTAGGTCATCACGTCCGCAACCTCGTCCCGAACCGCATAGGCCTGAGGTCCGGACATCACCCCGATCGACTCGTCCGGAGTGAGCCACTGAAAGATCTCCATGAGTTCGGCGGCCTCTCCGACGAGGGCCATCGTGAGGTTCTTGGGCGTGTGGAACCCCTCCCACTCCCGATCCTGCGCGAAGTCACGGATCTTGGCCTGCCACACGTCCGTATCCATGACCCCACCTAATCAGACGGCATACGGTGCTCAAGGCCTAGGCTGACCTCGTCAGTTGCGGCCCGACCGGCTTCCGCGCTCCATTGGACACGCCACTACCCGCACGAGCTTCTTCGTGCTGCAGGGGTGGATCCGGTGGTGTTGTTGCGATCGTCAGTTGTTGGCTTCTCCGCTTTCGAACAGCACCTCGCAGACCGGTTGGCTGAGCAGCTCGCGCTTTCCGCAGGCAAGGCCCCCTCTCCCGGAGAGCGAAGGGCCTGGACCCGTAGCCTGCCTGCCCTCCAGTCGGTCCTCCTCGACGCGGGACTAGACAACGTGGAGATGCTGATCGAGTACCAACTTCCGCTGTCCAGCAAGCGAGTGGACGCTGTCCTCGCTGGCGTCGACCCGCGCACCGGAGGCCCGTCATATGTCGTGGTCGAGCTCAAACAGTGGAGTGAGGCCCACCGCTTCGAAGACAGCGAGCACCTCGTAGCAGTCGAGCAGTATCGTCGTCGCGGTGTCTCCCACCCACTGATTCAGGTGCGCGACTACTGCGACTACCTCACCAACTTCGTTGCTGCGCTCGGGGACCCAACGACGCGACTGAGCGGCGCGGCATACCTGCACAATGCAACCGAAGCGACAGTGCAGGACCTCCGCGACCTCCCTGGAGACGCCCATGGACGCCTCTTTACGGCGGAGCGCAAGGGTGACTTCGTCTCATTCCTCACCGAACGCCTCGCGCCCGGACACTCCGGGGTGCCAGCCGCGGACGCCCTTCTGGCCTCGCGCATCGGACCGTCCACGCAGTTGCTCGACGTCGCGGCGCGAGAGGTGCGAGAGCGCACGATGTTTGTCCTGCTCGATGAGCAGCGCGACGCCTATGAGCATGTGCTCCATGCGGTGGCCAAGGCGAGGCGGGGGGCGACCAAGACTGCGGTGATCGTCTCGGGTGGGCCCGGGAGCGGCAAGAGCGTCATCGCCCTCTCGCTGCTCGGGGAACTGAGCCGGCAGGGTCGCGCGGTGCTCCACGCCACGGGCTCACGGTCCTTCACGCAGACCCTGCGCAAGGTGGCTGGCAACCGGGCTCCGCAGGTCGCGAAGATGTTTACCTACTTCAACAGCTACGCGGCTGTCGAACCCAACACCCTTGAGTGCCTCATCCTCGATGAGGCTCACCGCATCCGACAGACCTCGGCCTCCAGGTGGACAAAGGCGTCGCTGCGGACCGGTCGGCCTCAGGTTCTTGAGTTGCTGGAGGCAGCACGGGTGCCGGTGTTCCTGCTTGACCAAAACCAGGTCGTGCGCCCAGGTGAGCTGGGAACGGCGGAGGACATCGCCGCACACGCCCGCGAGCTCGGGATGGAGGTCATTCAGATCGACCTCGACGGACAGTTCCGATGTGGCGGGTCGCGGGTCTATGTGGAGTGGGTCGAGCGATTGTTGGGTCTGGCTCCTGGCGGACCGGTGCCGTGGACGCCAGATGGCCGGTTCGATCTGTCCGTCTCGGCGTCTCCTGAGGCCATGGAAGGCGACCTCGTACGCCTGCTCGGTGAGGGCGATGGCGCGCGAATGGCTGCCGGCTATTGCTGGCCTTGGAGCGATCCCCGCCCAGACGGCAGCCTCGTGCCGGACGTTTCCATTGGCGGATGGAGTCGTCCGTGGAACCTCAAGAGCGATCGCTCCGTCGGAGGAGCTCCGCCGTCGTCCCTCTGGGCGACGGACCCTGCGGGATTCGGCCAAGTCGGATGCGTCTACACCGCCCAAGGCTTCGAGTACGAGCACGGTGGCGTCATCCTCGGCCCCGACCTCGTTTGGCGTGAGGGCGGCTGGGTTGCCGTCCGCGAGGCCAACCGCGACCCTGACTTCCGCAATCGCACCGCGGTGTCCGACGCGGATTTCGACCGGCTGGTACGCAATGTCTACAAAGTGCTGATGACGCGGGGGCTACGCAGCATGCGCCTCTTCTCCACTGATCCCGAAACGAACACGTTCCTCAGGTCCCTCGTTCAGCAGGGTCAATAGCCGGGGGTCACCTCACGCTGAACCCTTCCTGGCGCCACCCGAGCTCGCCGCAGTCGATCGCGCACCTCCCGCCATCAGGTCCCACGCCACCACGACGTGGCCGGGTGGTCACGTGTTGCCACCGGGGTCACCCAGCCCGGTCGAAGACGCACAATCCGGGTATGCCGTGTCAGCAGCCTCCCAGGAACCGCGGCCAGCGGTGGTCAGGAGGATGCCGCCGCGCTCCAAGACAAGAGCAGCTCATGACCCCGGGCAGCGTCAACGAGGCGCCGCTCAGGGCACGCCGAGCAATTCGACGTCTATAGTCCGAAGCACCGATTGGGCCGACGAGGAGAAGCACACGGATGGCAGAGACGACCGAGTCGCCGCTGACCAACCCGGTGCTCAACGGCCCCTACGACCCGCCCCAGCGTCACTTCGAAATCGGCTCCAAGGGACCCACCGGCGTGATCCGCGAGGGCCGCCGTCCGAGCGAGTCCTTCATCCCTGTCGCGCCCATCAGGAAGCGACGAGGTCGGCCCCAACCAGGCGCCGCGACCGCTGAGGCGGTCCCCGAGCAGTTGACCCTCGCCCTCCTGGAGGAGCGACGTCAGGAAAACACCCTGATCAACGAGCTCCGCCAAGACGTCGCGAACTGGCGAGAATCGGGCTACCCCGGCGTCACAGCCACAAGCGCCAAACTCCTCCGCCACTGGGCCGATCCACATCGTGAGAACCGCATCCTCTTCGCCCAGCGAGAGGCCGCTGAGACCGCCATCTTCCTCAGCGAGGTCGCCGGCCGCACGGGCAGGTTCCGCGACCGCCGGAAGGTCATCCGTGATTTCAACGACGAGCACAATGAGGGCATCCCCCGCATCGCGCTCAAGATGGCGACCGGGTCAGGCAAGACCGTCGTCATGGCGATGCTCATCGCCTGGCAGACCCTCAACAAGGTGGCCAGCCCGAGCAACCCGCGCTACGCCAAACGCTTTCTCGTCATCACGCCGGGCATCACCATCCGGGATCGCCTGAGAGTGCTCCAGCCCAACGATCCGCAGAACTACTACCGCCTTCGCGGCCTCGTCCCACCAGGCCTGGAGGGCCTCCTCGGCAAGGCCCAGATCCTCATCACCAACTACCACGCGTTCCTGCTCAAGGACGCCAAGGAGATCAAAGGCGTCGCCCGCACGACCCGCCAGATCCTCCTCGCCGGGAAGAAGGACGACCCGTTCAAAGAGACCGAGGCCGCGATGGTTTCTCGCGTGCTCCGGGGTTTCGGGGGCGGCAAGCAGTCTGGCGAGATCGTCGTCTTCAACGATGAGGCTCACCACTGCTACATGGACAAGCCCATAACGGCTGAGGCAACCGCAGCTGGCATCGAGGCAGGCGACGCCGAAGACACCAAACGCAATGAGGACGCCCGGGTGTGGTTCAAGGGCATCCGCGCGATCCAAGAACAAGTCGGCGTCAAGGCCGTCTACGACCTGTCCGCGACCCCCTTCTACCTCGGCGGCAGCGGCTACAAAGAGGGCTACATCTTTCCCTGGACCGTGAGTGACTTCTCGCTCATGGACGCCATCGAGTCCGGCATCGTCAAGGCCCCCCGCATCCCCGTGGACGACGACACCACGGTCGACACAGTGACCTTCCGCAGTCTCTGGGAGCTGGTCGGCAAGGACCTGCCCAAGCGCGCACGCGCTCAAACCAATGTCACCAGTTGGGTCATGCCGGCCGAGCTTGAGTCAGCCCTGCACAGCCTCTACCGCTCCTACGAAAAGGCCTATGAGCACTGGCACCAGGCGCTCGCCCCACTGGATGAGCCCCCGCCAGTGTTCATCGTGGTCTGCCCCAACACCGCCGTGTCCAAGCTTGTCCACGATTGGATCGCGGGCACCGACATCACCAGGGATGACGGCTCGTCCATTCACTCTCCAGGTCATCTGCCGCTCTTCGTCAACACCGACCCCGAGTCGGCGACAAGCCATCCCAAGCCACGCACGATCCTCGTCGACTCTGCCCAGCTGGAGTCCGGGGAGACGATGAAGGACGACTTCAAGCAGGCCGCTGCGGCGGAGATCGCCGCCTTCAAGCAGGAGTACCGCCTCCGCAACCCCGGCGCCGACGCCGACACCTTGACCGATGAAGACCTCCTTCGCGAGGTGATGAACACGGTCGGCAAGCGCGGGATGCTCGGCGCAGACGTCCGCTGTGTCGTCTCGGTCGCGATGCTCACCGAGGGCTGGGACGCCAACACGGTGACCCACATCCTCGGCATCCGCGCCTTCAAGTCCCAGCTGCTATGCGAGCAGGTCGTCGGTCGGGGTCTCAGACGCCGCTCGTATGCCGTGAACGACGAGGGCCGCTTCGAGGCGGAGTACGCCAATGTTTACGGCGTGCCCTTCATGTTCATCGGTGGCACGCCACCCAAGGACACCCCACCGCCGGTCCCCGCGGTCGAGGTCATCAGCGTGCCTGGGCGAGAGGCGCAGCGGATCACCTTCCCCAAGCTCGATGGCTATCGCCTAGAAGTGCCGGACGAAGAGCTCTGGCTGCCCGATGAGGTGCAGCCCTTTGTCATCGGCCCCGGCACCGTGCCGTCGTGGACGCAGTCCGCGCCCATCGTCGGCACACCTGAGCTCATCGAAGACGAGATCGCGCAGATCCGCCCCCGAGCAGTGGCCTTCCAGCTCGCCAAACGATTGGTCAACCATCACTTCGCGCTGGGCGAGACCATCGTCGACGGCGAGGTCAAGGCCGAGCCGCGACCCTGGCTTTTCCCCCGCCTGGTCGACCTCTGCACGACCTGGATCGACCGGGCGGTCCGCGTCGAGGAGGGCTGGCACCTCGGCCACCTCGCGAAGTACGCCCAGTGGCAGGCAAGAGCCTGCGACGCCGTGTATGCCGCGATCACCCGTGCCGAGGGCAACCGCCGGCCCTCGCTTCGGCCGATCCTGCGCAGACACGACCCGCACGGCTCGACGGGCAGCGTGCGCTTCTCCACCCGTAAGGCGGTGCTTCCGACGAGCGCCGATCGCAGCGAGATCAGCCACGTCGTGCTCGACGGAGTGGGCGGCAACACCTGGGAGCAACTGCTCATGCAGGAGTGCGAGCACCATCCCCAGGTCGCGGCCTACGCCAAGAATGACCACCTCGGCTTCTCGATCCCCTATATCCACGAGGGCACATCCCACGATTACGTCCCCGACTTCCTGCTCCGCCTCAAGCGGCGCGATGGAGAGGACGTTGACCGGGTGCTCATCGTCGAGGTCTCGGGTGGCCAGAAGTCCAAGCACTCCCCGGGCTCGGTCCGCGTCAAGGCGACCACCGCCCGACAGTCGTGGTGCACCGCCGTCAACAACCACGGCGGCTTCGGCCGCTGGGGTTACGTCGAGATCACCGACCCCCTCGACATCAAGCCCGCGCTCGCCGAGGCCATTGCCGCCCTGTATGACGACGGCCCAATCATCGGTGACCCCGACTGGCTCGACCTGAGAAGGAACTGATCGCGTATGCCGCCCCGCGCCAAGAAGCCGTTCGGTCCGGTCCCCATCGAGTCGGTCCAGCACAAGGACAAACGCACCAACCTGCCGACCGCAGACCAACAGGACCTCGTCACCCCTGAGGTCGAGCAGGCCCGACAGATCGTCGTCGCGCGGGACGCGACCCTCGACCCGCAACTGGTGTGGCGCGGCAAGTTCCCGGGTGACGACCCCGCGAACGCCGAGGACCTCGTTGCCGATGCTCCGCCGATCTATGTGCAGGAGAAGATCGACCCGCGGGTGCTGGTCGAGAACCTGCGCCGGACCACGGAGCGACCCGAGGACGAGCCGGAATACACGCTCTTCGACTCCTTCGACGGTCTCGAAGACCTCGACCTCATCGACTTTTACCAACACCACGCCAACTGGTCCAACCGGATGATCCTCGGCGACTCGCTGCAGGTCATGGGGTCACTCGCTGAGCGCGAGGATCTGCGCGGCCAGGTCCAGATGATCTACATCGACCCGCCGTATGGCATCAAGTTCGGCTCGAACTGGCAGGCCTCAGCCCGCAAGCGGGATGTCAAGGACGGCAAGGTCGAGGACGCCGCGCGAG
>Ga0116179_1001934_pt1 | contig 15147 bp, 12 predicted proteins | sample AD_UKC071_MetaG_FD_89751 | JGI IMG/M metagenome (GOLD analysis project Ga0116179, IMG submission 89751) | Active sludge microbial communities of municipal wastewater-treating anaerobic digesters from USA - AD_UKC071_MetaG | ecosystem: Engineered > Bioreactor > Anaerobic > Digestate | place: USA...
CCGAGCCACCCCCACTGGTGAACCGCGACGGTGGCGCCGAAGGCCGCGGCGATCGACAGCAGGAAGCCTCCGGTGGCGATGAGCGGCACGACGAGCGAGCGGAAGACGAGCAGCAGGATGAGGACCGACAGCCCCACGACGACGGCGAGGTAGGCCGGCAGCGCCGCGGCGAGTCGCTCGGATACCTCGATGTTCGCCACGGTCTGGCCGGTCAGGCCGAGCTTGATGTTCTCGCGCCGTTCGAGCTGGGATGCCGTGAACTCGACGCGGTGGAACGTCTCGGCCGTCGCGGGGTCAGCAGGCCCGGTGGTGGGCACGACCTGGAAGGCCAGGGTCGCCTGGTCGGGGCTGACCCCGAACGGCACGACGCTGCGCACGCCCTCGATGACCTTCAGGCGGGTGGCGATCATCGCCTGCACGTTGGCCAGCGACGCCTCATCGGTCGGTCGCAGCTCCTCGGGCAGGGTGGTCACCGCGACGATCGGGCCGTTGATGCCGGGCCCGAACTGCTCTCCGACGGTCGTGTAGGCGGTGTGCGCCGTGGTGCCGTTGGGTTCGCGACCGCCATCGGGCAGGCCGAGCTGGATCGAGCCGACCGGGATGGCCAGCACCCCGAGCACGCCCACGACGGCGAGCACCGTGAGCCACGGGCGCAGGGTCACGAGGCGCACGAACCAGCCGCCGTGCTCCTCGTCGGTGCCGTCGTCGGGCGTCGTGCGAGAGTTCGGGTCCCCGGACGTGGCGAACCCGGCGGCGCGCCAGCCGCGACGCGAGATGACCCGCGTGCCCATGAGTCGCAGCAGCGCCGGTGACACCGTGACGGCGACGAGCACGGTGACGGCCACGGTGAAGGCAGCGACCAGGCCCATCTCGGCGAGAATCGGCAGCCCGGACAGCACGAGGGCAGTCAGGGCGATGACGACGGTCAGACCGGCGAAGACCACCGCACTGCCGGCCGTGCCGACCGCGCGAGAGATCGACTCGACGAGGTCCTGCCCGTGCAGCAGCGACGTGCGGTGGCGGGTGACGATGAACAGCGCGTAGTCGATGCCGACGGCGAGGCCGAGCATGAGGGCGAGGGCGGGGGTCATCTGGTTGAGCTCGGTCACGGCCGTGAAGGCGATGGCGCCGCCGAGGCCGACACCGACACCGAGCAGGGCGACGAGCAGGGGCAGGCCGGCGGCGATGAGGCTGCCGAGCACGGCCACGAGCACGAGGAGGGCCACGGTGAGGCCGATGATCTCGCCGGCCCCGATGAGGGCGGTGTCCTGGGTGATCTCGACGCTGTAGTCGGCGTTGACTCCCGCAACGGCCAGGGCGGCCTTGGCCGAGTCCGGGATCATCGCCCGGTTCTCCACCGGCACGCTCTGCGCATCGGTGTCGAACTGCACCTGCGCGACGGCGTAGCGGCCGTCCTCGCTGACCAGGCGGGTGCCTTCGGTGGCCCGGCTGATCGCGACGCCGTCCTCGTAGGCCGCCCGGCCGGCAGCCAGCTCGGCGATGCCCTTCTCGAGCTCGGCCCGACCCTGCTCGAGCTCTGCACGGCCCTGGGTCAGCTGGGCGCGCAGCCCCGGGATGCTCGGGTCCTGCGGGTTGGTCTCCTCGAGCTGCGCCAGCACCGCCTCGCCGGCAGCCAGCTGCCCTTCACCCTCGGCCAGCGTGGCCTGCCCCTCGTCGATGCCCTGCTGGCCGGCGTCGAGCTGCACCTTCGCGTCGGCGAGCTGGGCCTGGCCGGCGTCGAGCTGGTCCTGCGCCTCGAACGGGTTGATGACCCGGCTGACGTTCGGGACCTCACCCCATGCCGCGAAGACGTCCTCGACGGCGGCCCGCTGGGCGGGGGTGAAGGCGGTGTCCGAGCTGAGCACGACCGTGCCGAACCCGCCGGCCGCCTCCGGGATCTCCTCGCCGAGCTGCTGGCGGACCTTCTCGAAGTCAGCGCCGGGGATGGTAAACCCGTTGCCCAGCGGCTGGCTGATCGTGGCTGCCAGGGCCCCGGCACCCACGAGGACGACGAGCCAGAGGACGAGCACGCGCCGGGCATGGGTCGCGCACCAGCGGCCGAGTCGGTACAGGGCGGTTGACATCAGTGGTCCTCAGGGGTGGGGGTCGGGGTTGCCGGGTCGAGCCCGGTGCGAAGGTGGGTGAGGGCTCGGGCCACCGCGGCGGACAACTCGCCCTCGGGGGCTTTGGCCCAGACACGGAAGGCGGCCTCGGCGGCGCCGAGCATCGTGGAGGCGTAGGTGGCGACCAGGAGGTCGTCGGCGCCCGGTGGCAGGCGGCGGCGCAGCCATTCCTCGAGCCAGTCCAGCCAGGTGTGGGCCTCGACGAGGATCAGCCCGCGGGCGTGCGGCGACGACTCACCCGCAGCCGAGAGCACGCCGATCCGCTGGAGCAGTTCGACGTCACCGGGGTCGGTGATGACGGTCACGGCGCTGTCGAGCACGTCCTCGTCGGCCGGGCGGGCGTCGAGTCGCTCGCCGACGGAGTCGAAGAAGGCGGCGACGCTCGCCGTGAACACCGACTCGACCGAGGGGTAGTAGTTGAAGAAGGTGCGGCGAGAGACTCCGGCACGGTCGGCCACGGCATCCGCCGTCACCGCGTCGAACCCGACATCGCGCACGACGGCGTAGGCCGCCTCGGCGAGGTCGCGCGCGGTGCGCTCGCGCTTGCTCGCCCGCATGCCGGAGCCCGCAGGTGAGGCGGTGGCCGGGGATGACATGGCCTCACGGTAAGTGCAATATGCACAGGTGTGCAAAACACTCGACGAGCCACTGCGACGGGCTGCCGGGGCCCCACGGCCCGTGAGACCCTGACCCCATGGCCGAGCAGCACACCCCCGCCACCTCGAGCGCCGCGCAGGAAGCCCTGGTGCGTCGCATCCGCGACTCCGTCATCGGCGAGGACCACGTGATGACGACCCCCTACGGGCGGCGACGCGTCACCTACGCCGACTACACGGCATCCGGTCGTGCCCTGACCTTCATCGAGGACTTCATTCGCGACGAGGTGCTGCCCGGCTACGCCAACACGCACACCGAGTCCAGCGGCACCGGCCTGCAGACGACCCGCCTTCGCGAGGACGCGCGGCGGATCATCGCGGATGCCGTTCACGGCGACGCCGACACGGTGGTCGTCTTCGCGGGGTCGGGGTGCACCGGGGCGATCGACAAGCTCATCGGGGTGCTCGGGCTGCGCATCCCGTCGGCGCTGGAGGACCGCTGGCACCTGACCGAGGCGATCCCGCGCGACCAGCGACCGGTGGTCTTCATCGGCCCCTACGAGCACCACTCCAACGAGATCCCGTGGCGCGAGTCGATCGCCGACGTCGTCACCATCCGCGAGGACGCCGACGGCGGGGTGTGCCGCGACGACCTGCGCGCCCGGCTGGAGGAGTACGCCGACCGGCCGCTGAAGATCGGCTCGTTCAGCGCGGCATCCAACGTCACCGGCATCGTCTCGGACACGCACGGGGTGTCGGCGCTGCTGCACGAGCACGGGGCGCTCGCGTTCTGGGACTTCGCGGCGGCGGCGCCGTACGTCGACATCGAGATGACCGCGCCGGTGGGCGGCGACCCGGCCGCGTACAAGGACGCGATCTTCCTGTCGCCACACAAGTTCATCGGTGGGCCGTCGACGCCCGGGGTGCTCATCGCCCGGCGCGAGCTGTTCGGCAACCGGGTGCCCGTCGTGCCCGGCGGTGGCACGGTCGCGTACGTCAACCCCGAGGACCACGCGTTCGTCACCGACGCCGCGCACCGCGAGGAGGGTGGCACCCCGGCGATCATCGAGTCGGTGCGCGCTGGCCTGGTGTTCCAGCTGAAGGAGGCCGTCGGGGTCGAGACGATCCGCCTGCACGAGGAGCGGCTGCTCTCGCGCGCGGTCGAGGCCTGGCGGGCCGAGCCGGCGATCGAGATCCTGGGCAACCTCGACGCGCCGCGGCTGTCGATCGTCTCGTTCGTCGTGCGGGCGCCCTCGGGTCACTGGCTGCACCACAACTTCGTCGTGGCCCTGCTCAACGACCTGTTCGGGGTGCAGGCCCGCGGCGGCTGCTCGTGCGCGGGGCCCTACGGCCACCGGCTGCTCGGCATCGACATCGAGCGCTCGCACGAGTTCGAGCGTGAGATCACCGGCGGCTGCGAGGGCATCAAACCCGGCTGGGTGCGGGTGAACTTCAACTACTTCATCTCCGACACCGTCGCGGACTACGTCGTGGATGCCGTGCGTCTCGTCGCGCGCGACGGCTGGCGGTTGCTGGGCGACTACATCTTCGACCCGGAGACCGGGCGGTGGAGGCACCGCGACGGGGTCGTGGAGCCGCCCATCCGGCTGGGGGCGATCTCGTACGCCGACGACGGGTCGATGCGGGTGCCGCGCACGGACAACCGCGGTGGGGAGGAGCTGCTGGCGCAGCACCTCGCTGACGGGGCGGCGATCCTGGCGGCGGCGATCCCGCCTGATCTGGGTTCGCACGCGTCGGGGCTGTCGGATGACTTCGAGCACCTGCTGTGGTTCGACCTGCCGACCGGGGCTCTCGGCTCGTGAGCTCTGGTGGTTCTGGTGGTTCCGTGCAGCCCGTCGGTGCGCCGGTGACCGGGTGGACTGCGCGCCCGCTGCCGGCGGGGGTGGTGCTGACGGGGCGCACCTGCCTGCTCGAGCCGTTGTCGAGCGCGCACGTGGCTGGTCTGGCCGAGGCGTGGGCCGGCACGGATGACGCGCACTGGACGTACCTGCCGATGCCGCGCCCGCACACCCCGGATGCCGTGGCGCACCTCGTCGACTCCATGGTCGGCGACCCCACGACGGTGGCCTACTGCGTGCTCGTCGACGCGCTGGCTGCCGGGGTGCTGTCGTTGATGCGCATCGACCCAGCCAACGGGGTGGTGGAGATCGGGGCGGTCATCCTCGGCACGTCGCTCGTGCGGACCCTGGCGTCCACCGAGGCGCAGCGACTGCTCATGGGGCACGTGTTCGACGACCTCGGCTACCGCCGCCTGGAGTGGAAGTGCGACGCGCTCAACGCCCCGTCGCGGCGGGCCGCGCTGCGCCTGGGCTACACCTTCGAGGGAGTCTTCCGCCAGGCCCTCGTCGTCAAGGGGCGCAACCGGGACACGGCGTGGTTCTCGGTGATCGACGGCGAGTGGCCGGCGGTGCGCGAGCGGCTCGACGCGTGGCTGGACCCGGCGAACTTCGACGCGGCCGGGCACCAGCGCAGCCGCCTCAGCGGCTGAGACACGCAGCACTTCAGATCGCGCCCGGTAATTGCTGCGTGCCATCTGAACTTCTGCGTGCGGTCAGCGCAGGCGCCAGATCGTCGTCGAGCTGAACGGGATGCCGGGGCGCAGCACGGTGTCGGGGAAGTTGGGGTGGTGCACGGCATCCGGGAACCCCTGGGTCTCCAGGGCGATGCCGGCTCGCGGGCCGTACGTCGCTCCGGACAGCCCCACGATCGAGTGGTCGAAGTGCGTGCCGGTGTAGACCTGCACCCCCGGCTGGTCCGTGAGCACCTCGAGTACGCGGCCGCTCGTGCCCCGCAGTCGAACCGCGCGGCGCAGGCCGGTCTCGTCGGCGGGCCCGTCGAGCACGAACGTGTGGTCCAAGCCCTTGCCACGCCGCAGCTGCTCGTCATCCGCAGCGAGCACGTCGCCGACGCGGCGCGGCTCGCGCAGGTCGAACGCGGTGCCATCGAGGGGTCGGATCTCGCCGGTCGGCAGGTTGACCTCGTCGATCGGCAGCATCGCGGATGCCGTGAGCTCGAGTTCGTGGTCATCGACCGTCCCGCTGCCCTCGCCGTCGAGGTTGAAGTAGGCGTGGTTCGTGATGTTGAACGGGGTCGCCCGGCCCGTCGTCGCGGTGTAGTCGATGCGGACCTGCCCGGGGGAGACGGTGTAGCTCACCCTGACCTCCACCGTGCCGGGGAACCCGTTGTCACCGTCCGGGCTGGTCAGGGTGAGGCGCACCTGGGTGTCGGTGCGCTGGGTGACGTGCCACGGCATCCGGTCGAAGCCGTTGAACCCGCCGTGCAGCGTTGTGGTGCCCTCGTTCGTCGGAATATGGAACGTCTCGTCTCCGATGGCGAAGGATCCGCCGGCCAGGCGGTTGGCGAGGCGGCCGATGGTCGCGCCGAGATAGCCGCCGGCGAAGCGGTAGGTCTGCGGGTCGGCGTGGCCGAGGACGACGTCAAGGGCCGTGGCCGGGTCGTGTCCCAGCCGCAGGCGGCGCACGGATGCGCCGGCTGCGAGCACCTCGAGTTCGATGCCGTCGGCGCGCAGCGTGATCGCCTGGGGGGCGGCCGCGTGGGGTGGGTGGAGGACGCGGGTGGCGACGACGGCATCCGGGTTGAGGGCGCCGTAGATGTGCGGGAACTGCTCTCCGGTGGCGGGATTGGCGACGTCCCAGCGCAGGGGGGCAGTGAGCCGGGCGAGGTCGATGGTGAGCAGGACGAGGTCGCCTTCGTGGGCCGCGTAGTAGCGGCTGAGGACCCCGGCGACCTGCTGCGGCGTCGAGCAGTGGATGAATCCCTCGTCCTCGAGGGTGCGCCCGAGGGTGCTCTGCCGGTACTCGCCCGCTTGCTGGGCCTGCTGCCAGTTCCGGGCCTCGGCAAGGTGGTGGATCGGGTCGGGCGCGGTCACCACTGGCCTCGGGGAGCGGTGGTGGTCAAGGTGCGCTGTGCGGTGGGCATACCCCCATTGTGGTGGGCCTGCGGGTAGGTGTCGCGGCTGTAGCGGACCAGCACGCCCGCTGCACCTGTCGAGCGGATGCCGTGGGTTTCGGGCGCCATCGCACTGGCGCAGAGCGCCGATGCACGTGTGGACCGTCGACCTGTGCTCGTGGTGCGTCCTATCGCCCAGATAGGGCGCGTCCGAAAGGGCCTGATCCCTGGCCAGTGAAGCCAGTGCGGGTGGGCTGATCGCTGAAGAGCCGGAGTCAACCTCGTTGAAGACGCGCCGCCCGGGCTGCAGAACGGGTTGCCGGCCCGCTGTACCGGGCCAGGCGGACGCTGCACGCCGGCGATAGCCGCCTCACCGACCGCCAACACGAAATGCTGATGGTCCTGTTCTCCGATGCCGAGCACGTGGAGGTCGAACCAGCGGGGGTATTCATCAGCAGATGACCACCGCGCACGGCGACCCCGACCGCACCCAGAATTGAGGCGATGACGGCACTGATCGGCCGCCTACCCGAGAGCGTCGCGACCAAGCTGCCCGAGCGACGGCGCGTGGCCCCCTGTGACCAACCGAGCCTCCGACGTCTGGGCTACTTCGAGCGCCCTGGCATCAGCAACGGCCTACCGAAACGCTCAACCGGGCGCTTCGAGCTGTAGCCTCGTCGAGGACAAGCCCGCGCCGGTTGGCATCTGTGGATATCACAGTTGACAGGGGTAGGACATCTCCACGAGTTCACGCCGGAGCTTTACTTCGGATCAGGTCTCGGATCGACAGCAACGATAGGGTGGCCAATGGCTAACAATGCCTCTCAAGAAGACATGAATCGCGACCGTGTGGAAATCCTGTCCAGCCTGCATAACACCGAGATCTCTGCCAACGTCGGTGAGTTGCAGTCTGGCTCGAGCCTTATCCTGGGGACCTTGGCGTACTTTGCCGCGACCGTTCTACTCGTACGGGACGATGACCTCGGCTTCGAGTTTCTACTCCTACTTCCACTGGGTGTGCTCTTCTTATGTGCCTACCACCTTCTTCGCACCGCCGTCGTGGTCCGGAGGGCGAAACTCGCCCGCCATTACGAGCGGGCAATGTTCGTCGCGCTCGGAGCCGAACCCGAACGTGAGTTCGCCGCGGGAAGGCTTGGCTCGCCCTATTACGGACGGGTCGACGATGTTGGCCTCCTCTTGTCGGAGAAACCCAAGGGATGGCTCGTCTCCGTCATCGTTGCCTCGTTCTCCTACTTCGGCCTATATGGGTTGGCCCTCTTCTACTCCGTCCTCGTGATTCAAGAGGCGTGGCAAAGGTCGGGCTCAGCCGTTCCCGTATTTCTGGCTGGCTTGGGCTACTTGTTGCTCTTCTTAATCTATACGGCATTCGCCGTGAAGGCCTTCTTCAAAGCTCAGCCCGACCTCGGGTCCCTCGATGCGTCCCCCTTTGACGATCCTCAGGCGTGATTTCGACCGCGCCCTCCCGCCCCTAACCTCGGCCCTTCACGATTGAGGGGATGAAACACCCCCGGAATGCACCAAAGTGCCTGTCCTGCAACGAGATACTTGACTTGCGATGGTCAAAGTAGCCGCGGCTGGAAGGCACCTGGTAAGTGAAGAGTACAGCGTGGTCGAGTGGTCTGTGCGTGTCCGGGGACGGGACCGGCGTGGTGGCTCACGCGGGGAGTGTGGCGGTGCGGATGCTGGCGGATCGGGTCGGCCTGACCGGGCACCTGTCCGGGCTCTTCGAACTTGACCGGGCACGCGGTGCCTGCGTGGTGACGCGTTAGGGCCCGTGACCTCGGTGATCATGGCTGTTGTCAAGGCAGTTCATGGTCACGAAGGTGAGGTCACGGGCTTGGTTCAGCGTACGCAAGTTCAGGCGGTCCAGGACGACACGAGCGGGCAGGACGCGACACTGCTCCTCGGGCTCGAGGGGTTGGCGGTGGCGCAGGTCGAGCTCGACGACGACGGTGCCCGGGTGGTGCACGTCGTCACCGACGACGAGAGCGCGGCGGGCTGCCCCTCGTGTGGAGTGCTGTCGACCTCGGTCAAGGGTCACGCGGTGACCAGGCCCAGAGACGTGCCGTACGGGCAGGCGCCGCTGCGGCTGGTCTGGCACAAGCGACGGTGGCGCTGCCGGGAGGCTGGGTGCCCTCGGGGGTCGTTTACCGAGTCGCTGCCGGTCGTGCCGGCCAGGGCCAGGGTGACGACCCGGCTGCGGGCGGAGTGCGGGGCCGGGATCGCGACTCGGTTCTCCTGCGTCAGCGCCGGCGCGGGCCACTACGGGGTGTCCTGGCCGATCGCGCACGCAGCGTTCGTCGCGCACGTCGACCCCGTCCTGGCGCAGCCCCTGCCGCCGGTGCAGGTCCTGGGGATCGACGAGACCCGACGCGGCAAGGTCCAGTGGGGCCAAGACCCCGACACCGGGCGCTGGTTCGTGCTCGCGGACCGGTGGCACACCGGGATCGTCGACGCCGCAGGCACCGGCGGGCTGCTGGCTCACATCGATGGTCGGACCGCCGCCAAGGTCGCCGAATGGATTGCGGAGCAGCCCGATTCGTGGCGGGCCGGGATCACCCACGTCACGATCGACCTGTCCGCGTCCTACCTGCGCGCGGTCACCGACGCCCTACCCAACGCGGTCGTCGTCGCCGACCGGTTCCACCTCGTGCGGCTCGCCAACGACATGCTCACCGAGGTCCGTCAGCACGCAACCCGTGACGTGCGCGGACGCCGCGGACGCAAGCGCGACCCCGAGTGGGCCGGGCGCCGCAAGCTCCTCATCGCCCACGAACGCCTGGACCCCGCCGCGTTCGCGAAGCTGTGGAACTCCCTGATCGATGCCGGCGACCCCGGCATCGAGATCCTGCACGCGTACACCGTCAAGGAGAACCTGCGCCACCTCCTGGCGCTGTCCGGGACCAACCCCGACCGCTCCCTCATCCGCGACCGGTTGTGGCGCCTGTACGAGCAGGCCGCCACCTCGACCTCGCCCGAGGTCCACCGCTTCGCCGCGACCATCGAGGCGTGGTGGCCAGCGATCGAGGCCGCGATCATCACCGACTACTCCAACGCCCGATCCGAGGGCTACAACCGCCTCGCGAAACACCAAGCCCGCAACGCGTTCGGCTACCGCAACGTGCACAATCACCGCCGCGCCATACGCTGGGCCTGCACTCGTCAATACCGGCGAGCCTCAGCTGCGATCAGCGAGGTGCCCGGTCAAGTTCGATGAGCCGCTTTTCGCCGTCTTCGATGCGGGCTTGCCGTAACCACTTATCGAGAGTGCCGACATGGATGCCGAAGTCCTTCGCGATTTGCGCGAGCGTGACTTCTGGATCACGGTGAAGCGCGACGCGTACGACGTCGTCTCGGAACTCCTCGGGATATTTTGCGGGCATGATGATCATCCTTCCAGGCCAGCCAACAGCTAGCCATGTCGAATGTCACCTAAACGCGCAGCAGCCCCCACTGACACATAGATCTGGGTGGTGGCGTCGTATTTCGGTGTTGACAGCATGGAAAGCCCCGCGGCGGCAAGAACACCAATTAGCGTGATCGCGACAATCGAAATCCAGTGCTTGTGCAGGATTCGAAGATAGTCACGAAGTTCCATATTGTTCTATCACCCTCAACACGTACTTCTCAGCACACGTCAGTTATTGGCCAACATATGGCCCCAAATTCCCCGTTCGGCCAGGGTGATATTTCACACACTGGCCTAAGCATCATATGTTGTCAGAGCGACTGCTTGATTCATATCTTCGTAGGTCGCTCAATTTCGACTCGGCTTTCGCTCGAATCTAGACGAGCCTGGACGTGTCTCGTTTACCTGCCGGTCGGCTCGTACTGGTCGACCGTGTCGTTCTGCAGGTGCAATGCCAGCTGCTCGAGGCTCGCCCAATCGGGGTAGACCACCGACTGCGACCCCTCCATGCCGGTGCCCAACGTCGGCGCGGTAAAGAAGCGGAGATTTTCCGTGCGAATGTCGCGAAGTGAGAGCCCGAGACCGGTGAGATACGCGGAGTCGAAGCCCGCGTCAACGGTGAGGTAGGGGGAGAACTGATCGACCGTTTCTGCGATCATTCCTGGGTTTGTGAGCGTCTCGCGAGTAAAGAGTTTTTGCATGACGCCCTTGAGGAAGAGCTGCTGGTTGCGTACCCGGGTGTAGTCGCCGTCGGTGAACGGGTAGCGGGCCCGCACGAACTCTAACGCCTGGTCACCGTTCAGAATGATCTCACCCTGATTGAAGGTGTGACCACGTGAAGTGAATGCTTGAGGGTTGTTGACCATCACCCCGCCGAGCGCATTCGTGAGGCCCTTGAACCCCTCGAAATCGATGATGGCCACGCGATCGATGCGCACCCCAAACAGGCCCTCGAGTGTTTGCACCAGCAGCGGCACCCCGCCGAACGAGAGCGCGGCGTTGATCTTGTTCATGCCGTGACCAGGAATCTCAACCCAGTAGTCACGCATGATCGACACCACCTGCACGCTCTCGCGATTCTCGGGCACGTGGGCGAGCATGATGGTGTCAGAGCGCTGGCCGCGAATCGTATCGAGGTCTTGGCCAACCGCGCCGCGAGTGTCTGAGCCAAGCAGCAGAATGTTCTGCGCCTCGGGGGCAACCGTGGCAGGGGCAGGCCGTGTCTCTTCGGCGGGGAACACCTGCTCCACCTCAATGGTCTCAGCCTGCTGGAAACTGTTGTTCAGCTTCCACAGGAACGACCCCACAATGCCACCCGCCGCGAGCACCATGACGAGAAAGACCGAGATGCCGATCCACAGGGCCTTCTTGGTGCGGCTCTTCGAACGGGTGTCGTTGGCCGCGCGCTGTGCCGACGCCTCGGCACGCGACCCTGGCGCGGGTGTCTCATCGATCAGGTTCATGTCACTCATTCTGTGTGAGGTGAAGCGGAAGTCGCTGAGGGCCCCACCCCTCAAGCTATTCAGGGTAACGCATGAGGATTACCGTCATGGTGCACAATGTGGCGGATTGAGAAAATCGCCTGAAGTTCACCGTGTACGGCGCTGCACCACCTCGGCGACACCGCCGACGATGAGAATGAGCACGGCGAGCCAGATCGCGCCGTAGGTGAACCACTCAGTGCGGGCGATGCTCTCGCCAATGAGCAGCGACGCCACCATCAGCATCGCCGGCTCAAGATAGCTGAGCAGCCCAAACAGGCTCATCGAGAGCAGACGAGACGCCATCAAATACATGAGCAACGCAAACGCGGCAAGCAGGGCGATGCCAGGAGCCGACCACCACAGGGTCGAATTCGCAGCAAGCAGAGACCCATCGGCAAACGCGACCACCGTGACCACGACCGCGAACGGCGCCATACCCATGAACTCCCACCACATGCCCCCGATATGCCCCATGCCCATCGAGCGGCGCAACACGAAATAGATGGGGTACCCGAGTGCGACGAGCAGTGTCTCCCAACTCACCCCACCCACCCGGAGCAGCTCATAGAGCACCCCGACGAGTGCGACGCCCGCAGCGATCCACTGCCACCACGTCATGCGATCCCGGTACAGGAGGCGGCCCACCACCACGAGCACGAGCGGCAACAGGAAGTAGCCAAGCGCAACCTGCATCGCACGACCGTTCAACGGCGCCCAACTAAACACCCACAGTTGCGCCGTGATCAGCACCGAAGCCGCAGCGATGCCAAGCAACAGTACCGGCTTCTTCTTCACCCGGTACGCAATCTCACGCACCAGATACCACTCGCGCGAAATCAGAATCACCGCGGTGACAAACGGCAACGTCATGAGCGCGCGCACACCCCACACCGCCTCACCCGACATGGGTTCGAGCATGGGGGTGAGAAAGTAGATCACCCCAAACGTCACCGATGAGGTGACGGAATCAACAACACCGAGCGTGGAGCTCACTCGCGCCAGGAAACGCATCCACGAGCTCGAACAAGAGCTCGAGATCGTGAAACGGGCCGCGAGGCTCCTCGGGGAGGATGCCCCGCACCCAAAAGGATCCACCCGGTGATCGACGCCCTGGTCGGCGCCGGGTTCTCAGTGAAAATGTGCTGCCGTGTGCTCGGGGGGTCTTCGCCGGGCTACTACCGGTACCGGGCACGCCCGCTGTCACGTACGCAGATGCGCAGGCAATGGCTGACTGGTTTGATTCGAGAGGTGCATGAAGCTTCACGCGGGACCTACGGGTCCAGGCGTATCCACGCCGAGCTCACGATGGGTATGGGTGTGGTGGTGAGCGAACGTCTCGTGGCTGTGCTTATGAGTCTCGCAGGTATTCGAGGTCTCCCGGGTCCGGCGAAAGTGAAGGGGCTTGAACGGGTTGATCACCAAGAACTCGCACGCATCGCTCTGGGAGTAGACGAGCCCGCCACAGGCACCCAGGTGCCCCCGCCCCTGAGTACGGCTACAAATGCTGCACCGTCGAAGAGTGCAGGGTATCGGGTGCACATCAGTGACGAGGTCGAACAGTTCTGGGAGGAGTTCTCTGCCACCTATCAGTACCCGGTCGCACCGATCGCGCTCATCATGCCAAAGTACAGTGCTTGGCGTAACCGACAAGCCGCTGGTGTACTCCCGCAGATTCCCGAGGAGAAAGGGAACCTTGGCCTCCTTGCTCGGGAGATCAAAACCCTCGCGCTGAAGGACGATGAGTGGGTGCGCATCTTCTACCGTCAAGACTGCTCTGTTCTTGCGGCGGCAAACCCGCGCACGCCACTCGAAGCGAGACTCCGCCGCGGATACCCATACACGCGGGCAGCCTACGCACGGCAGAACACGCTCGCGCAGCACGTCGAACTGATTGCATAGAAGCTGCAGCAAAGCCCGAATAGAGTAATTCACCCAGTGCATGTCTCATGACTGCACCGGGTGAATTACTGGCTCGACTACATACCTCACACGCGTGCCGCACAGGCGAGCAGGGCACGGCATCACGCAGCTAAGGCAACGAGAGGGCCATCCGCTTCTGCGCCGCCATACGGCTCAAACATGCTGAGGAACCGTTCCAGTGGGATGCGGACCGTGCACTTCGTGCGGATCGCGAAGATCACACCATCATCGATCAGTCTCGTCACCGTGCGCGGATCGACTTCAAGTAGAACTGCTACCTCGGCTCGGGTGATCACCGCTCTCCCCGACGTACGCAGAGCCTCGACCGTGATCTCAGAAGACTCCGGTAGTTCAATATTCGACATGACTTCTCCAATCTATTTCCAAATTCCATACTTTTGATCTGATTTGGAATTATAGTCATGAATGCGGGGTTTTACTCGTAAACCGCGAAACATTTTTAGAAAGCCGAAAGAGAAGGAGGGAATCACATGGCCACAAAGAGCCCGCCCACCGAGCTTGAGATGGGCCCAACAGGTCGATGCGTGGCTGACGGCATCCGAGAATACCGCCTCAAGAGCAAGCTCTCCTTTGCCGATGTAGAGAAGCGCCTCACCGAGGCAGGGCACCGGATCCACGCCCTCGGATTGCGGCGGATCGAAGCCAGAACCCGTCGCGTCGATGTCGATGACCTGATGGCAATCGCCGCGGCACTCAACGTATCCCCGTTGCGGCTGCTTCTTCACATCCCCGACGTCGGACAGGGGCAACCCTACGAGGTCGCAACCGGCGCTCCAGAAGACCTGCCATGGAACGAGGCAGCAGCGTGGGTGCGCGACGAGACAGGATTGTCCCTGGAAGAACGGATCCAGTTCTGGCGGCGCGAGGTACGCGTGCTGGAGCGAATGATTAATGATCGTACGCGCGACGTTGAGGAGCAGGCAGAAAAAGTCGCTGCGAACCCAGACGACCTTGCTCTGCTTGATCGTCACCACTGGGCTATGGGTCTCGAATCGCTGAGCCTCAGGAACCATGCCGAGGCAGTCGAGATGCTCGCGGAACTCGAAGCGAAGAGGGAGGTAGAGATGTAGATCCAGTAGTCATCACTGCTTACCCGTGTGCTTGAAAACAAACACCTTTTTCACCATCACACCCGAGCCCAGCGAGCTGGGCTACCCCGAATGACGAAAGCATTTACGGAGTAAGCACCATGAGTAAAGTCACCACAAAAAGCCCTCGGTCGCGGAGCCGACGCAAAGGATCGATCCAACGCTACGAGACAAAGAAAAGCGGTACCCGCTGGCGCTACCAGCTCTGGGTACCCCGAGACCCCGATTACCCAGATCTGGGAATGAAGAAACACAGCAAGGCGGGGTTCCTCACCGCAGACGAGGCCGACGATGCCATGCAAGAAGCCCTCGTGAAGCGCAAAAACAATGAGCGCTTCTCGGGCAGAATCCCAAAACTCGGAGCATATGCCGAGCTTTGGCTGGAAAGTCGGCCACGACTGGAAGCCTCAACGCTCAAGGGGTACCGGAAGCACATCCGTAACCACGTGATCCCACAGCTTGGTGAGGTGAGACTTGACCACCTCACTCCATCTCGGCTTGCACATCATTACCGAGACCTCGAACGGTCAGGCCGCAAGGACTATGGGCATGTAG
>Ga0116179_1001936_pt1 | contig 15132 bp, 13 predicted proteins | sample AD_UKC071_MetaG_FD_89751 | JGI IMG/M metagenome (GOLD analysis project Ga0116179, IMG submission 89751) | Active sludge microbial communities of municipal wastewater-treating anaerobic digesters from USA - AD_UKC071_MetaG | ecosystem: Engineered > Bioreactor > Anaerobic > Digestate | place: USA...
GTGTCGGTGTCGGCCGTGGTGGCCGGCTTCGTCGCGGTGCTGGTGGGCTACACCAGCTCGGTGGCCATCGTCTTCCAGGCGGCGCAGGCGCTGGGCGCCAACACGGCGCAGACGGTGTCGTGGATGTGGGCCCTGGGCCTGGCGATGGGCATCAGCTGTATCGGCCTGAGCCTGCACTACCGCCTGCCGGTGCTCACCGCCTGGTGCACCCCCGGCGCCGCCCTGCTGGCCGCCACCCAGGGCGTCAGCCTGCCCGAAGCCACCGGGGCCTTCGTGGTCTGCGCGCTGCTGATCATCGCCAGCGGCGTCACCGGCCTGTTCGAACGGGTGATGGACCGCGTGCCGATGGCCGTGGCCGCGGCGCTGCTGGCAGGCGTGCTCACCCGCTTCGGGCTGGATGCGGTGCTGGCTGTGCGCACATCACCGACGTTGGTGTTGGTGATGGTGGCGGCCTTTCTTGCCGGGCGGCGCTGGTGGCCGCGCTACGCGGTGCCGGGCGTGCTGGCCGCGGGCGTCGTCGTGGCCGCGCTGCAGGGCCGGGTGGCGCTGGGCGGGGTCGACTGGTCGCTGGCGATGCCGGTGTGGGTCACGCCGCAGTTCTCCGTGGGCAGCATCGTCGGCGTCGCGCTGCCGTTGTTCATCGTCACCATGGCCTCGCAGAACCTGCCCGGCGTCGCCGCCCAGCGTGCGGCGGGCTATGCGGTGCCGGTGTCGCCGGTCACCACCGCCACCGGCCTGATCACCCTGGTGCTCGCGCCGTTCGGCGCCTTCGCCATCAACCTGGCGGCGATCACCGCCGCCATCTGCATGAGCCCCGAGGCCCATGCCGACCCGGCGAAACGCTACACAGCGCCGGTGGTGGCCGGCATCGTCTACACCGGGCTGGGCCTGGCCGGCGGCGCGGTGGTCGGGCTGCTGGCCGCATTTCCGAAGGAACTGGTGGCGGCGGTGGCCGGCCTGGCGCTGCTGGGAACGATCGCCGGCGGCCTGGCGCAGGCACTGGCTGAGCCGCGCCAGCGCGATGCCGCGGCGCTGACCTTCCTGGTCACGCTGTCGGGCGTCAGCGTGGCCGGCATCGGCGCGGCCTTCTGGGGCGTGCTGGCGGGCATCGTTGCGCTGGCCGTGCAACACTGGCGCCCCGCCAATCGCCTGGGCTGACCCGCCATGAAGATCCTGTTCGTCGCCGACCCGCTGGAATCGTTCAAGACCTACAAGGACACCACCTTCTCGATGATGCGCGAGGCCGCGCGCCGCGGCCACCAGCTGTGGGCCTGCACGCCGGCCGACCTGGTGTGGGTGCGCGGCGCCCGGGTGGTGGCGCGTGACGCCCGCTGCATCACGCTGACCGGCCAAGCCGAGGCCTGGTTCGACGTCGTGGCCGAGGGTGAACTGGCCCTGGCCGACACCGACGCGGTGTTGATGCGCAAGGACCCGCCCTTCGACAGCGAGTTCTTCTACGCCACCCACCTGCTGGGCCAGGCCGAGCGCGAGGGCGCCCGCGTCTTCAACAAGCCCGCCGCGCTGCGTGAGCACCCCGAGAAACTGGCGATCCTGGAGTTTCCCGAGCACATCGCGCCGACGCTCGTCACGCGCAGCGCGCAAGCCATCCGCGCCTTCCATGCCGAGCACCAGGACATCATCCTGAAGCCGCTCGACGGCATGGGCGGCATGGGCATCTTCCGCGTCGGGCCCGATGGCCTGAACCTGGGCAGCATCACCGAGACCCTGAACCGCGACGGTGCGCAGACGGTGATGGTGCAGAAGTACCTGCCGGCCATCGTGCACGGCGACAAGCGGGTGCTGGTGATCGGCGGCGAGCCCGTGCCGTTCTGCCTGGCGCGCATTCCGCAGGGCAGCGAGATCCGCGGCAACCTGGCCGCCGGCGGCAAGGGCGTGGCCCAGCCGCTGAGCGATGCCGACCGCGCCATCGCCACCGCCCTTGGCCCGGTGCTGGCGGCGCGCGGCCTGCTGCTGGTGGGCCTGGACGTGATCGGCGACCGGCTCACCGAGATCAACGTCACCAGCCCCACCTGCTTCCAGGAGATCAGTGACCAGACCGGCTTCGACGTGCCGAAGATGTTCATCGACGCGCTGGAAGCGGCATTGCAGTGAGCCTGCTGCACGCGCTGCTCGACGACGCGGCGCGCTTCGGCCCCGAGTACGGCCACGACCTGGCCAGCCACCTGCCGATGGGCCTGGTGGCGCTGAAGGCGCTGGGGGCGGACGAAGCCCGGCTGCGGCGCTTCGTCGCCACCGAATCGGCCCACCTGCAGCCAGCGCCGCCGCCGGCAGCCTGGCCGGCGGGCGATGCCTGGCCGAGCCGTTTCGGCGCCGTCAGTGCCTTTGCCGCGTACCAGGACCTGTTCAGCCAGTGGCTGGCCGACGAAGGCGCGGCCGACGCGCTGGTCCAGGTGCTGCCGCAGCTGATGCCTGGCTGCGCCGCCGCCGCCTTCCACGGCGTGATCCGCACCGCCGCAGCACTGCGTGCCGGCCATGCGGGTGAACTGGCGGCGGGCCTGGCCTACTGGGCCGCGCGCCACCAGCGCCTGGGCGCGCTGCCCGTGGCCGACGGCGCGGTGGCCGACCCGCTGCCGCTGCTGCAGCGCCTGCGCGCCGTGCCATCGGACCAGCCGCTGATTGCCTTGCGCATGGCCAGCGCGGCGGCCGACGGGGCGCTGCGCCGTGCCATCGGTCGCCTGACCATCGGACCCCAGACACTGCCGCGGCTGGCCCGCCTGGCGGCCCAGGCGTATGCCGGCAGCGGCAACTTCACCGCGCTGCACATGGTCACTGCCAGCCACGCGGTGCGCCTGCTGGCCAGCCAGCTGGATGGCGAGGAGGCCGTGCACGCCGCGCTGCGGTGGTTCTGGCAGGCCTGGGTGACCGCCCTGGTGTCTGCCTGCCTGAAGCCGCTGCCGCCGGCGCCACTGCTGGCCTGGCCGGAGATCGTGCGGCGCGCACTGGCCCAGGACGACGTGCACGTGATCAAGCTGGTCGATGCCTGCCGTGCCGAAGAGGCCGCGCACGGCGGCGACGACTGGCAGCAGGCCGCCAGCCGCGCGGTGGCTGGCTGACGAACAGCAACGCGGCTGGACGCCACCTGGCGGGTCAGCCGTTGCCGGCCGGCTCCACCTTCAGCAGGTTGTCGACGCTGCGCACACCCTTGGGAGCGGCGGCCAGCACGCCGGCACGGTCGCGGGCCTGGGCGTCGGGTGCCGGGCCGGTCAGCCGCACCACGCCGTCGCTGGTGTCGACGCCGATCTTCAGCGCGCTCAGCGCCGGGTCGGCCGCCAGTGCCGTCTTGACGGCCGCGGTGATGCCTGCGTCGTCCAGCACGGCGGCTGCGCCCTCCGTTGCACGCTGCGTGACCTGCGCGCCTTGTTCGGCGGCGGCGCTCAGACCCTGCCTGGTCGCCGCGATGCCCGCGTCCACCTTCTGGCCGATGCTGCGGTTGTCGTAGGCGTTGGACACCACGAGCGCCGCCACCAAGGCGCCGATCAGCCCAGCGCCCAGCACGCCGGGCCAGATCCGGCGACGCGGCCGGTACTCGGTGGTGTGGTGGATCACGGTGGTGGCGGGTGCGACGGCCGGCGCCACGGGTTCGACCAGCGGCGGGTGCACCGCGTGCGGTGTGTCGTCGACGGGGCGGCGATGGAATTCGGTCATGGGGCCTCCTGTGCGGTTGCGGGAAGGGATGCGCCGCAGCTTGCCGTCGGCCCCGGGGTGTTGGCTGTGGGCGCGCGCCGCCAGGTGCTGTAGGAACGCTTCAGGAGCGCGCTGTAGGAAGGCGCTGTAGGAACGCAAGGCCGGAAGCGCGGCAGGGCCGCCATGGTCTGCGTTAAGCTCGTTGCCACCTTTTCCATCGCCCGCCCGCAAGGATTGCCCATGAAGACCAAAGCTGCCGTCGCCTGGAAGGTCGGTGCCCCGCTGACCATCGAGGAGGTCGACCTGGACGGCCCGCGCGACGGCGAGGTGCTGGTCGAGGTCAAGGCCACCGGCATCTGCCACACCGATTACTACACCCTCAGCGGTGCCGACCCCGAGGGCCTGTTCCCCGTCATCCTGGGCCATGAGGGCGCGGGCGTGGTGCTGGACAGCAAGGTGCCCTGGCTCAAGCCCGGCGACCATGTGATCCCGCTCTACACGCCCGAATGCCGGCAGTGCAAGTTCTGCCTGTCGCGCAAGACCAACCTGTGCCAGTCGATCCGCGCCACACAGGGCAAGGGCCTGATGCCCGACGGCTCATCGCGCTTTTCCATCGGCGGCAAGCCCATCCTGCACTACATGGGCACCAGCACCTTCGCCAACCACATCGTCGTGCCCGGCATCGCGCTGGCCAAGATCCGGCCTGACGCGCCCTTCGACAAGGTCTGCTACATCGGCTGCGGCGTCACCACCGGCGTCGGCGCGGTGCTGTTCACCGCCAAGGTGGAGGCCGGTGCCAACGTGGTGGTCTTCGGCCTGGGCGGCATCGGGCTGAACGTGATCCAGGGCGCCAAGATGGTCGGCGCCGACAAGATCATCGGCGTGGACATCAACCCGGCGCGCGAGGCCATGGCCCGCCAGTTCGGCATGACGCACTTCCTGAACCCGAAGGACCACGCCAACATCGTCGACGCCATCGTGCAGCTGACCGACGGCGGTGCCGACTACAGCTTCGAGTGCATCGGCAACACCCAGGTGATGCGCCAGGCGCTGGAGTGCACGCACAAGGGCTGGGGCCGCAGCATCATCATCGGCGTGTCCGAGGCAGGCGCCGAGATCAGCACCCGGCCGTTCCAGCTGGTGACCGGCCGCAAGTGGGAGGGCTCGGCCTTCGGCGGCGCGCGTGGCCGCACCGACGTGCCCAAGATCGTCGACTGGTACATGGACGGCAAGCTCAACATCGACGACCTGATCACCCACAAGCTGCCGCTGGAACGCATCAACGAAGGCTTCGACCTGATGAAGCGCGGCGAGTCGATCCGCACGGTGGTCGAGTTCTGATGGAGCTGCTGTCCGAGCACGCCTGCTTCGGCGGCTTGCAGCGCTTTCACCGCCATGCCTCGGCCGCCATCGGCCTGCCGATGAAGTTCGGCCTGTACCTGCCGCCGCAAGCGCTGACCGGAACGCCGGTGCCGCTGCTGGTGTGCCTGGCCGGGCTGACCTGTACCGAGGAGACCTTCGCGATGAAGGCCGGCGCGCAGCGTCTGGCCGCGCAACTGGGCCTGGCTCTGCTGACGCCCGACACCAGCCCGCGCGGCGCCGGCGTGCCGGGCGAGGCGGACAGCTGGGACTTCGGCGTCGGCGCCGGCTTCTACCTGGACGCCACGGCTGCACCCTGGTCAGCGCACTGGCGCATGGAAAGCTGGCTGCTGGACGAGCTGCTGCCGCAGGTGTGGGCGCAGGCCCCGGTGCGGCGTGATGCGACCGGCATCAGCGGCCATTCGATGGGCGGCCATGGCGCGCTGACACTGGCGCTGCGCCACCCCGGGGTCTTCCGCAGCCTGTCGGCGCTGGCGCCGATCTGTGCGCCGATGCAGTGCCCCTGGGGCGTCAAGGCCTTCAGCGGCTACCTGGGCGATGACCGCAGCACCTGGGCCGCGCACGACGCCAGCGCGCTGATGGCGGCGCAGACGGCGGCACCGTTTCCCGGCGGCATCCTGGTCGATCAGGGGCTGGCGGACAAGTTCCTGGCCGAGCAGTTGCACCCGCACTTGCTGGAGTCGGCCTGCGTCGCGGTCGGCCAGCCGCTGACGCTGCGTCGGCATGCCGGCAGCGACCACGGCTACTACTTCATCGCCAGCGTGATCGACGACCACCTGCGCCACCACGCGCAGCAGCTGGGCGCCTGAACCGCCTGCTGCAGGCCGGCCGGCGACAATGCCGGCATGGCCCTGCTCTCGCTCTCCAACGCCCATCTCGCCTACGGCCATGTCGCCCTGCTCGATGCCACCGGTCTGGCCCTGGAGGCGGGTGAGCGGCTTGGGCTGATCGGCCGCAACGGCGCCGGCAAGTCCTCGCTGCTGAAAGTCGTGGCCGGGCTGGAGAAGCTCGACGACGGCCTGCTGCAGATGACGCAGGGCCTGCGCATCCGCTACGTGCCGCAGGAGCCGGCCTTCGAGCCCGGCCACACGGTGTTCGAGGCCGTGGCCGAGGGCGTGGCCGAGGCACGCGATGTGCGCCAGGCCTATGAGGACCACGCGCCCGGTGTCGACCTGGACGCGTTGCAGACGCGCATCGAGGCGCTGGACGCCTGGAACTGGGAGCAGCGGGTGGACACCACGCTGGCCCAGCTGCACCTGGACGGCAGCCGCGACATCGCCCAGCTGTCCGGCGGCATGAAGAAGCGGGTGGCGCTGGCCCAGGCCCTGGTGGCCGTGCCCGACGTGCTGCTGCTCGACGAGCCGACGAACCACCTGGACCTGGACTCGATCGACTGGCTGCAGCAGCTGCTGTGCGGCTTTGCCGGCGCCGTGATCCTGATCACCCACGACCGGGCCTTCCTCGACGGCGTGGCCACCCGCATCGTCGAGCTGGACCGCGGCGTGCTGCGCAGCTACCCCGGCAACTTCAGCGCCTACGAGCGCATGAAGGAAGAGCAGCTGGCCGCCGATGCGCTGGCCAATGCCCGCGCCGACAAGCTGCTGGCGCAGGAGGAGGTGTGGATCCGCAAGGGCGTGGAGGCACGCCGCACCCGCAGCGTGGCGCGCATCCAGCGCCTGGAGGTGCTGCGCGCGCAGCGCCAGGCCCGGCGCGACTCCCTCGGCCAGGTGCGGCTGGAGATCGACAGCGGCGCGCCCAGCGGCAAGATCGTGGCCGAGCTGACCGACGTGGCCATGCGCTTTGGCGACAAGCTGATCTGCCAGGGCTTCACCGCCACCATCCTGCGCGGCGACAAGGTCGGCCTGGTCGGGCCCAACGGCGCGGGCAAGACCACGCTGCTCAAGCTGATCCTGGGCGAACTTCAGCCCACCGCCGGCAAGGTGCGCCAGGGCAGCAAGCTCGAAGTGGCCTACTTCGACCAGATGCGCGCCGGGCTGAACCTGGACGCGACGCTCGTCGACACCATCAGCCCGGGCAGCGAGTGGGTGGAGTTCAACGGCCAGCGCAAGCACGTGATGAGCTACCTCACCGACTTCCTGTTCTCGCCCGAGCGCGCGAACAGCCCGGTGCGCACGCTCTCGGGCGGCGAGCGCAACCGCCTGCTGCTGGCACGGCTGTTCGCGCTGCCGGCCAACGTGCTGGTGCTCGACGAGCCGACCAACGACCTGGACATCGACACGCTGGAGCTGCTGGAGGAACTGCTGCAGGGCTACACCGGCACGGTGTTCCTGGTCAGCCACGACCGGCGCTTTCTCGACAACGTGGTGACCAGCCTGGTGTGCTGGGAGGGTGACCTGGAGCCGGGCAAGTGGCGCGAATACGAAGGCAACGTCGGCGACTGGCAGGCGCAGCGGGCGCGCATGCTGGCCGCGAAGGCCACCGCGCCCGCCCCGAAAGCCGCAGCACCGGCGCCTGCGCCCGCCCCGTCACCGGCGCCCGCAGCGGCGAAGCGCAAGCTCAGCTACAAGGAACAGCGCGAGCGCGACGAGCTGCCGGCACGCATCGCCGCGCTGGAAGCCGAGCAGGCCGCGATCAGTGCCAAGCTGGCCGACGGCAGCCTGTATGCGACGGCGCCGCAGGAGGCCGCGGGCTTGAGCCAGCGCCATGCGGACATCGACGACGAACTGCTGGCTGCGCTGGAGCGACAGGAAGAACTCGATCAGTAGCCTGACCAGCCTTCGTTGGTGGCCGCCGGGTGCGTGCGGCTGACGATCAGGCCGCTTTGCAGGTAGAGCGCGTTGAGCAGGCGCATCGCCCGCTCGGCGCCCATGCCGGGCCAGCCGGTGATCTCGCGCAGGTTGCTGGTTTGGCGGCGCAGCCGGGTGATGGCCGGGATCAGCGCGCCGGGCACGTCCAGGCCGCCCAGGGTCATGCCCGGCGACACCCGGTAAGCGGCCTGGCCGGCCAGCTCGGGCAGCAGGCTGTCGCGGGCGCCGCGCAGCGCCACCGCCCACAGCAGCGGGCCCAGCGGCGTGTAGCACTCGGGGCGGTCGATGCGCTGCGCGTCGGTGCTGCCGGGGGCGCGCCAGCGCGCCGGCATCACCTCGATCACCCGCAGCGCGGCCAGTTCGCCGGCCAGCAGGTCGGCCAGCGGCACGGGGCAGTGCACCTGGCGGTCGAGCGGAAAGACGCTGACCACCAGCAGCGATCGCCCCGGCGCGCCCAGCGTGATGGCCAGCGGCTGGGTGTGGCGCACGCAGGCGGCCAGCACTTCCAGCAGCTCGCGCTGCGGCCCGGCCAGGGCATCGAAGCGCAGCAGGTCCTGCATCAGGGACGGGCTGAGCGAGGTCAGCGCCGTGGGCGGCGGATCGACCGGGCGGCTGTCGGCCGCATCCATCGGCTGGGTGGTGGGGAACATGGGGAACTCGGGCGCCAGGCTTGCAATGTCTCAGCGCACCGGCAGGTCGCCGAGGGCCTGCCGTGCAGCCGTGAAAGCCTGCCAGAAACGGGCGTCCTGCGCCGCCGCGAAGTTCACCCTCATCTGGGTGGTCGGGCGCGGCACAGCGAGGAAAAGTCGACCGGGCGCCACCAGCCAGCCCTCGGCGGCCAGGCGCGCGGCCAGCGGCTCGGTGTCCACGCCGGTGTCGACCCAGCCGAACAGGCCCTGCGGCGGCGTGACGAAGCGGCAGCCGCTGGCCTGCGCCAGCCGCACCACGCGGCTGCGCGCGGCGTCCAGGCGCTGCACCACGCGCTCGGCATGGCGGCGCAGCAGGCCCTGGTCCAGGCACCAGGCCACGGCGCGCTCCAGCAGGGGCGGCGTGGTCAGCATGCCCAGCAGCTTGCTGTCGACCAGGCGCTCGGCCAGCGCCGGTGCCGCCGCGGCCACGCCCACGCGCCAGGCCGGCGCCAGGATCTTCGAGAAGCCGGTGATGTAGACGGTGCGCTGCAGGCCGTCCAGCGCGGCCAGGCGCGGCGCATGCGGCGGCGCCAGCCAGGCGTAGGTGTCGTCCTCGACGATGGTGAAGTCGTGCTGCTCGGCCAGCTTGAGGATCTGGTGCGCGCTGGCCAGGCTCAGCGACTGGCCGGTGGGGTTGTGCAGCACCGACACGGTGACGTACAGCCGCGGTTTGTGCCGGGCCAGCAGCTCGGCCATCACCGCGAGGTCGGGGCCGTCGGCGCCGCGCGGCACCGGCAGCAGGCGCATGCCCATGCGGGCGAGGCGGGCAAACTCCACCGCCCAGCCGGGCTCGTCGACCAGCACCGCGTCGCCCGGCTGCAGCAGGGTGCGGGCCACCACGTCCAGCGCATGGGTGGCGCCGATGGTGGTGACGATCTGCCCCGGCTGGGCGGTGATGCCCAGCTCGCCGCCCAGGCGCCGGGCCATGGCCTGGCGCAGGGATTCATCGCCGGCCGGGCTGCCGTAGCGCAGGGCCTCGCCGGCCACGCTGCCGCCGCCCGGCGCACCGCCGATGGCCCGGCGCAGGGCCCGGTCGAGCAGCGGCTGGTCGAGCCAGGCCTCGGGCAGGGTGCCCATGCCGGGGCCGCTGGGGGCCGAGCCCTGCTGGAACATGCCGCGGATCAGCGCCGTGGCGTCCAGCGGTGGTGCCAGCGGCGCCGCGGGTGCCACCACGGCATTGGCCGCCCCGCGCGCCGCGGCCTGCGGTTCGCGAACGAAGAAGCCGCGCTGGCGCCGCGCCTCGACCAGGCCCTGGGCCTGCAGCTGGTCGTAGGCCGCCACCACGGTGCTGGGGCTCACGCCGTGCAGCCGTGCCCCTTCGCGCACCGAAGGCAGGCGCGCACCGGGCGACAGCCCGCCGCCGCGGATGCGCTCGGCCACGCGGGCGGCCAGCTGCTGGCCCAGGGTACCGGCGGCGGCGGCCGGCGTGCTGGTGAGGGTGTCGGGCAGGGCGGACATGGCGCTGTATCGCGTCGATTGGCAGTACAGATGCGGAAACTGTATTGCTGAGTGTACCGTTGCTGTGCTGGCCATCGGCCTAGACTGGGCCGATGACGACCTCTGCCTCCACCCTGCCTGCCGACGCCGCACGGCTGCCCGCTGAAACCCGCGGCTGGTGGCTGGGCCTGCTGGGTGTGGCGGTGTTCGCGCTGACGATCCCGATGACGCGCCTGGCCTCGGGGTCAGTCGATGCGCCGCAGCTGCCGGCGGTCTTCGTCGCCATCGGTCGGGCCGCGCTGGCGGGCCTGCTGGCTGCCGCCTGGCTGCTGGCAACCCGCGCACCGCGCCCCAGCGCGGCGCAGTGGCGCGGGCTGGCGCTCACCGCCATCGGCGTGGTGTTCGGCTTTCCGCTGTGCCTGGGGCTGGCGGTGCAGCGGGTGGACGCGGCGCATGCCGCCGTGGTGTCGGGACTGCTGCCCATCGCCACCGCCGCCATCGGCGCCGTGGTGCTGCGCCAGCGGGCGGCGCCGGCCTTCTGGGCCTGTGCGCTGGCGGGCACGGCCCTGGTGCTGGCCTATGCCGCCTGGCAGGGCGGGGCGCGGTTGCAGCCGGCCGACGGCCTGCTGCTGCTGGCCGTGCTGCTGGGCGGCCATGGCTACGTGATGGGCGCGCGGCTGTCGGCGCCGCAGGGTGACGGATCGCCGCCGATGGCGCCGCAGCAGGTCATCAGCTGGGTGCTGGTGCTGTGCCTGCCGGTGACGCTGCCGCTGGCACTGTGGACCTGGCCGACCGCGCCGGCCAGCGCCGCGGCCTGGGGCGGCTTTCTCTACGTCAGCGTGTTCTCGATGTGGCTGGGCTTCTTCGCCTGGTACCGCGGCCTGCAGCTGGGTGGCATGCTGCGGGTCAGCCAGATCCAGCTGCTGCAGCCCTTCGGGGCGATGCTGCTGGCCGTGCCGGTTCTCGGTGAGCCGCTGCAGCCGCTGACCGTGGCCTTTGCCGGGGTGGTGATGGTGGCGGTGGCCGCCACGCGGCGCCTGGCCCATGCGCCCGCCAGCGCGCCGGCGCCCCGTTGAACAATCCCGGCATCACTGATCACTCAATTGGAGACGCACCCCATGTCCCTCTGGAAGCAGGCCCGCCGCAGCGCGCGGCTCAACCCGTCGATCATCCGCGAGATCCTCAAGGTCACCGAGCAGCCCGGCATCCTGTCGATGGCCGGCGGCCTGCCCTCGGCCGACACCTTCCCGGTCGACGCCATCCGCGCCGCCTGCGACCGGGTGCTGACGCAGGCCCCGCGCGAGGCCCTGCAATACGCCGCCAGCGAGGGCTTCGCGCCGCTGCGCGAATGGGTGGCCCAGCACCTGTCCGGCCAGGGCATGCGCGTGGACCCCGGCCAGGTGCTGATCACCACCGGCTCGCAGCAGGGGCTGGACCTGGTCGGCAAGGTGCTGGTCGACGCCGGCGCGCCGGTGGCGGTGGAAACGCCCACCTACCTGGGCGCGCTGCAGGCCTTCAACCCCTACGAGCCGATCTACGCCAGCCTGGCGGGTGATGCCGACGGGCCGCTGCCCGCGTCCATCACCGCGCTGCCGCACGATGCGCCCGGCACCCGCTTCGCCTACCTGCTGCCGAACTTCCAGAATCCCACCGGCCGTGTGCTGCCCGCCGCACGCCGCCAGGCCCTGGTGGCCGCGGCGCAGGCCACCGGCCTGCCCATCGTCGAGGACAACCCCTATGGCGACCTGTGGTTCGACGCGCCGCCGCCGGCGCCGCTGGCCAGCCTGTGGCCCGAGGGCGTGCTCTACCTGGGCAGCTTCAGCAAGGTGCTGACGCCGGGCTTCCGCCTGGGCTACCTGGTGGCGCCGCCGGTGCTGTACCCCAAGCTGCTGCAGGCCAAGCAGGCGGCCGACCTGCACACGCCCGGCGTCAACCAGCGCGTGGTGCACGAGGTGATCAAGAACGGCTTCCTCGACCAGCATGTGCCCACCATCCGCGCCCGCTACGCCCGCCAGTGCGCGGCGATGGCCGAGGCGCTGGCGGCCCACATGCCCGCCGGCACCGAGTGGCAGGTGCCGCAGGGCGGCATGTTCTTCTGGCTGCGCCTGCCCGCCGGCTGCGACGCCCTGGCCCTGCTGCCCAAGGCGGTGGATGCCGGCATCGCCTTCGTGCCCGGCGCGGCCTTCTACGCGCATGCCGCCGACGCCCGCACGTTGCGGCTGAGCTTCGTCACCCTGTCGCCCGAGGACATCGCCAGCGGCGTGGCCACCCTGGGCCGGGTGCTGCGCACCCACCTGGACGACCACCGCGAGGCGGCGCCGTGACTGAGCCGACAGGCCGCCCGCTGCGACGCCCCATGCGCCGATTCTGCGGCAGCTGCCACTGCGGCGCGGTCCGCTTCGCGATCACCACCGACTTTCCCGAGCTGACCACCTGCGACTGCAGCCTGTGCAAGCGCCGCAACGCGCTGATGGTCAAGGTGCACGAATCGGCCTTCGAGCTGCTGGCCGGCGCCGAGCAGCTGGCCACCTACCAGTGGCACACCCACACGGCGGTGCACCACTTCTGCAAGCTGTGCGGCATCTACCCCTTCCACCGCAAGCGGGTGACGCCGGACCACTTCGGCATCAACGTGCACTGCCTGGACGGCTTCGACCCGGCCGGCATCCCGGTGCGGGCCACCGTTGGCGCGGGGATGGCCTGATGCCCTGCACCCTGCCCACCTTGCAGGCCGCCGCACGCACCGTGCACGCGGTGCTGCCGCCCACGCCGCAATACCGCTGGCCGCTGCTGGAAGCCGGCTTCGCCGCGCACCCGGGCGACGGCACGCAGGTGTGGCTCAAGCACGAGAACCACACGCCGGTCGGCGCCTTCAAGGTGCGCGGCGGCCTGGTCTACCTGGACCGGCTGTTGCAGGGCGGCGAACGGCCGCCGGGCCTGGTCAGTGCCACCCGCGGCAACCATGGCCAGTCGATCGCCCTGGCGGCGGCGCGCCACGGCGTGCCGGTGCTCATCGTGGTGCCGGTGGGCAACAGCCGCGAGAAGAACGCTGCGATGCGGGCGCAGGGTGCCGAGCTGGTCGAGGCCGGCGAGGATTTCCAGGCGTCGCGCGACCACGCCCAGGCGCTGGCGGCCCAACGCGGCTGGCGGATGGTGCCGTCGTTCCATCCTGACCTGGTCGCTGGCGTGGCGAGTTATGCGCTGGAGCTGTTCGCTGCCGCGCCCGACCTGCGCACGGTCTACGTGCCGATCGGCCTGGGCTCGGGCGCCTGTGGCCTGGTGGCCGCGCGCGACGCACTGGGCCTGTCCACCCGCATCGTCGGCGTGGTGTCGAGCGCCGCGCCGGCCTGTGCGCTGTCCAGCGCCGCCGGACGACTCATTGCCCACCCAACCACGACGCAGCTGGCCGATGGCATGGCCTGCAGCACGCCCGACCCCGACGCGCTGGCCATGCTGCAGACCGGCCTGGACAGCGTGGTGCAGGTCAGCGACGCAGAGATCGCCGCGGCGATGCGCCGCCTGTTCGAGACCACGCACCAGGTGGCCGAAGGCGCCGGCGCCGCCGCGCTGGCCGCGGCCTGGCAGCAGCGGGCGCAGCTCGCCGGTCAGCGCACGGCGCTGGTGCTCAGCGGTGGCAACGTCGGCCGCGATGTCTTCGCCCGCGTCCTGTCCGAATCCCCAACCGACTGAACCGCATGACCGACCGCCGCTTCTCCCAGCTCGACGTCTTCACCACCGTGCCGCTGCGCGGCAACCCGCTGGCCGTGGTGCACGACGCGCAGGGCCTGACCGACGCCCAGATGGCCGACATGGCGCGCTGGACCAACCTGTCGGAGACCACCTTCCTGCTGCCGCCCGACGACCCCGAGGCCGACTACCGGGTGCGCATCTTCACGCCCGGTGGCGAGCTGCCGTTTGCCGGCCACCCGACGCTGGGCAGCTGCCATGCCTGGCTGGCCGCGGGCGGCGTGCCGCGGGACCACGGCGTGGTGGTGCAGCAGTGCGGCGTCGGTCGCGTGCGGGTGCGACGCGATGGCGAGCGTTTGGCCTTCGCCGCCCCCGCGCTGCGCCGCACCGGGCCGGTCGAGCCGACGCTGCGTGCCCAGGTGCTGGCGGCGCTGCGCCTGGCCGACGCCCAGCTGCTGCGGCTGGAATGGGTCGACAACGGCCCGGGCTGGATGGCCGCGCTGCTGCCCGATGCCACCACCGTGCTGGCGTTGCAGCCCGACTTCGCCGCGATGCGAGGGCTGAAGCTGGGCGTGGTGGCGCCGCATCCGGCCGGCGCCGAATGCCAGTTCGAGGTGCGCGCCTTCGTGCCCGGCCTGGGCGTGCCCGAGGACCCGGTCACCGGCAGCCTGAACGCCGGCATCGCCCATTGGCTGATCGGCGCCGGCCTGGCGCCCGAGGCCTACGTCGCCGCGCAAGGCGCCGCGCTGGGCCGCGCCGGGCGTGTGCATGTGCAGCGCGAGGGTGCCGACATCTGGATCGGCGGCGCGGTGTGCCCGGTGGTGTCGGGTTCGGTTCGGCTGTGACCGATGATCACGGCATGACCGACGAACTCTTCCGCGACGACGCCAGCCTGCTGCAGTGCGGCGCCGAGCTCACCGCCGTCAACGAGGCCGGCATCGAGCTCGACCGCACGGTGTTCTATCCGCAGGGCGGCGGCCAGGCGGGTGACACCGGCACGCTGACCCGCGCCGATGGCGCGACGCTGACCGTCGTCGACACGCGCAAGGGCGCCGCGCCGGGGCAGGTCCTGCACCTGGTGGCGCCGGGCACTGACCTGGCCGGCTGGGTCGCGGGCCAGGCGGTGACGGCCGCCATCGACGCGGCCCGCCGCCAGGCGCACCGGCGCTTCCACACCGCCACCCACCTGCTGTGCGCCCTGGTGCCGCACCCGGTGGACGGCTGCAGCATCACCGCAGGCTATGCGCGGCTCGATTTCCACATGACCGAGCCGCTGGACAAGGACGTGCTCACCGCCGGCATCGCCCGCCTGGTGGCCGCGGCGCACCCGGTGACCACGCGCTGGATCACCGACGACGAACTCGACGCCAACCCCGGCCTGGTGCGCAGCATGAGCGTGCTGCCGCCGCGTGGCTCGGGTCGCGTGCGGCTGGTGGAGGTGCAGGGTGTCGACCTGCAACCCTGCGGCGGCACGCATGTGGCCAACACCGCCGACATCGGCGCGGTGGTGGTCACGAAGATCGAGA
>Ga0116179_1001942_pt1 | contig 15093 bp, 11 predicted proteins | sample AD_UKC071_MetaG_FD_89751 | JGI IMG/M metagenome (GOLD analysis project Ga0116179, IMG submission 89751) | Active sludge microbial communities of municipal wastewater-treating anaerobic digesters from USA - AD_UKC071_MetaG | ecosystem: Engineered > Bioreactor > Anaerobic > Digestate | place: USA...
CGCCCCGCCCTGGATCGGCCCTGGCCGGATCAGCGCGATCTGAATCACCAGGTCGTAGAACCGCCTGGGCTGCAGCCTGGGCAACAGGCCCATCTGCGCGCGCGACTCCACCTGGAACACCCCGATCGAATCGGCCCGGCAGAGCATGTCGTAGACGCCCGGCTCCTCCTTGGGAATGGTCGCCAGCTCCCAGGCCTCACCGGTCGCGTCGCGGATCAGGTTGAAGCAGTGCTGAATGGCGGCCAGCATGCCCAGCCCGAGCAGGTCGAATTTCACCAGGCCCATCCAGGCGGCATCGTCCTTGTCCCACTGGATCACCGTCCGCTTTTCCATGCGGGCGTGCTCGATCGGCACCACCTCACCCACCGGACGCTCGGTGAGCACCATCCCTCCGGAATGGATGCCCAGGTGCCTAGGTGCCCCCATCAGCTGCTGGGCGAGCTCGAACACCGGCTCCGGCAGTTCGCGATTGGTTGCTTCCGCGGTTGTCAGCCAGCCCCAGCGCTCCACCTGGCGGGCGAAGGCGTCGCCCTGCCCGGGGCTGTAGCCCAGTGCCCTGCTGATGTCGCGGATCGCGTTCTTCGGCCGGTACTGGATCACATTGCAGACCTGCGCGGCCCGCTCGCGACCGTAGCGATCGAAGACCCACTGGATGATCTCCTCGCGCCGATCGGAGTCGAAGTCGACGTCGATGTCCGGCTCCTCGTCCCGCAGCGCGGAGAGGAAGCGTTCGAACGGTAGGTTGTAGGCGATCGAATCCACCGCGGTGATGTTCAGCAGGTAGCACACCGCGGAATTCGCCGCCGAGCCCCGTCCCTGGCAGAGGATGCCCAGCCGCCGGGCTTCGGCGACGATGTCGTGGACGATCAGGAAGTAGCCGGGAAAGTCCTTGGCCTCGATCACAGCCAGTTCCCGTTCGATCCGCTCCCGCTGCGGCTCGGTCAGCTTCGGGTAGCGCACCGGCACCGCCGTCCAGACCAGGTGCCGCAGCCAGCTCATCGGCGTGTGTCCTTCCGGCACGTCCTGCTTGGGCAGTGCCGGCTTGGCCCGGCGCAGCGGGAAGGCCAGCGCGTCGGCCAGACTGACGGTGCGCGCGACCGCGCCGGGATAGCGGACGAACCGGGCGGCCATCTCGTCGCCCGAGCGCAGGAACGCCGTTCCGGCGGCCGGCAGCCAGCCGTCGAGTTCGTCCAGGCTGCGATTGGCCCGCACCGCTGCCACCGCCTGGGCCAGCCGGTGCTGCGCCGGCGTGGCGAAGTGGACGTTGCCGGTGGCGATCGTCGGCAGCCCCCGATCGGCGGCCAGCGCGGCGAGTACGTCGTTGTGCGTCGAATCCAGCGGACGGCCGTGGTCGGTCAACTCGACGAACACCTGCTCTGCGCCGAACAGGTGCACGAGTTCGTCCAGTTCCGCGGCGGCGGCAGCCGGGCCGTCGTCGACCAGCGCCTGGCGGACGACACCCTTGCGGCAGCCGGTCAGCACCGCCCAGTGGCCCTCGGCCCGTTCGGCCAACTCGTCCAACTGGTAGTACGGCCGGCCTTTCTCCCCGCCGGCCAGTTGCGCTGCGGTGATCGCGGACGCCAGCCGGTGGTAGCCCTCCTCGCCGGCGGCCAGCACCAGCAGGTGGGTGCTCTCCGGATCGGCCTGCCCGGTGCGCGCCGCCGATTGCTCCAATGAGAGTTCGGCCCCGAACACCGTCTTCAGCTGCATGCTCTCCGCAGCCTCGGCGAAGCGGACGATGCCGTAGAACCCGTCGTGGTCGGTGACCGCAAGCGCGTGCAGCCCCAACCGTTCGGCCTCCTCGGCCAACTGCGCCGGCCCAGACGCCCCGTCGAGGAAGGAGAACGAAGAGTGGGCGTGCAGTTCGGCATACGGCACGCCGCCGTCGGGGCGGACGATCGGCGGCGGCACATAATGGCCACGCTTGTGCGAAGTCGGCACCTCGACCTGTCCGGCATCGGTCCTACCCGGGGCACTGAGCGTCCGTTCCAGCGTTCGCCAGGTCATCGGCGGGTTGTTGAACCCCATCAGTCGTACCTGGCCTCAGCCCACCAGCCACGCTCGTCCAGCAGCAACAACCAGGCCGTCCCGGAGCCGTCGACCACCTGGAACCGGTTGGCCACCCGATGCCGGTCGGCGTCCCAGGGCCGCTCGTCGATGGGCCAGGGACCGGCCCAGCCGATCACCGTCCGGCGGCCGCCCTCGACCTCAAGCGCGACCGGCGGGTCGGTCACCGCTCCCCTGCTGTTCAGTGCGACCGGGCGTCCGCTGCCGCCCAGTAGCCGGACCGGACGGGTCTCGCTGAAGACCGTGGCCGGTAGCGGGTCGGGCACCCGACCCGGCCAGGGCCGCTGCCTGGGCGCTTCCGACTGCGGCCGGTCGCTCCAGGGCACCAGCACCTGGCGTTCGGCCAACCAGCGGCCACCGCCGACCTCTGCGGTGAGCACTCCGGTGTGCCCCAACATGCCCTGCACCCTGGAAAGCACGTGGTGCACCCGCTCGTCCGGCCCGGACCCGAACAGCCCGGGCATGTGGAAGCCCTGCGCATCCACCGCGATCGGCTCCAGCAACAGGTTCACCACGCCACTGCCGAGCTGGCGTCCGGCTGCGGCCTGCAACTGCCAACGCACCCGGTCGATCACCGCGCCGGCGTCGAACACCCCGGCGGCCAGCCAGTTCCGGGCCACCAGTTCATCCCGCTCGCCGACCAGCTCCACCCGGAGCTCGGTACACACCAGCCCGACCGCGTTCAGCCCGGCGATGAAATCCTCGGCGGTGGCCCGAGCGCTGAACGCGACCTGTTCGACCAGGTTCAGGGCCGGCTCGAAGTGGAGCCGCCGGGTTAGTTCCGGGGGTGGCGTGCGGGGCTGGACGGTGCTGGGATCGAGGCCGGACGCGAAGGTGTGCAGCCGCAGCCCCTGGGTGCCGAAGCGGTCGCGCACCGAATCCGCGGACAGTGCGGCGAAGTCGCCCAGGGTATGGACGCCGAGTCGCGGCAACAGGGTGGACAGGCCCTCATCGGCGAGCCGGCTGATCGGCAGCGGCGCCAGGAAGCCGGCCGATTCTCCGGCTGGGACGATCCGCACCGGATTGCCGGCGCGAGCGGCCTGGGCGGCGGCGAACCTGCCGTCGGCTATGCCGACCCGTCCGTCCGGGATGCCGAGCCTGGTCACCACGGCTTCCAGCAGGGTCTCGGCGGCCTCGGCCTCGCTGCCCAGGTAGTTGGCCAGCCCGCGGGCGCGGACGACGCACTGCCCCGGACGCAGCACCTGCACCCCCGGCGAAAGCTCCTCGATGCATGCCACCACCGGCTCGAACTCGCGGACGTCCCTGGCCTCGTCGGACGCGATCACCTGCAGCGTCGGGCAACGCGATTGGGCCTCGCGGCGACGTTGTCCGATCACTACGCCTTCGGCCACCGCCGCAGCCGAACAAGCGGTGATCCGGTTCGCCGCGACCGTGGCCAGCGGCACATCGATCGGCTGCCCCTCTGCCAGTGACCACGCACGCACCGACCAGGCCGGGAACCAGAGCACCAGGCAACGGGCCGGCTGCGCACCGCTCAGGATCGGCTGGGACTGGCCCGGCCGAGGTCGATCAGCTGACCTGGGAGTCATCAGCCGGCCGCTTTCAGCCTGACCGGAACGGGGGCGACTGGCGCCGCAAGGGCCAGCCGACCCTGGGGATCCGGTAACCGGAGCCGCACGCTGCGCACCCCTGCGAACCGTTTGGACGTGGCGGTGGCCACCACCTCCCGGCTGGTGAGGCAGCCGTGGCCAATCCCCAACCCGGCCCAGCGCGGCTCCGCCAGCTGCAGCCGAGCCTCGGCCCGCGGCCAGTCGCCGTGCACCAGCAGGACGCCGCCACGGTCACGCAGCCGGGCGGTCAGCCGGGCGGCGTCGCCTTCGCGGACGCGGCCACCGGGCCGGACGGCGATCACCGGCAGCACCTCGGCCAGAGCCGCGGTCACGGCCAGCCACTGATCGCCCGGATCCGGCACCAGCACCAGCCGGTCGAGCGCGATCCCCGCGGCCTGGGCAGCCTCCACCCCGAACTCGGGCATACCGACCACACCGCACCATGAACCCGCCTGCGAAGGCTCGGACAGCAATGCGGTCAGCAGCGATCCGGCCACCCCGAGGCAGTAGGTGGCCCCCTGTTTGAGCCCAGCGTCCGGCAGGAGTTTGGCGAAAGCGTCCGGCACCGGAAGGCAACGCTCCGCCCGGCTGCGCGCCGGCGCCTCCGCCTGCGCCCGCAGACGCTGCAGGAGCGCCTCGCGAGTCGGGTCAATGGCCAGCGTCATTCAGCCATCGTCGAACGCTTGTTCTATTTTGTCAAGGTGCCGGAATTGGCCCTCATCTAGCCCAGATTCACCACTAGCTCGGAGAGATCCCGGCAAACGCCTGGATGACGGTGGCACAAGGCTCAGGCCTTCGCGACCCCGGCCAGCAGCAGCGCCTCGGCGAGGATCGCGTGTTCGAAAGTGCCCAGATGCAGGGATTCGTTCGGGCTGTGCGGGCTCGCGGTCGGGTCAAGCACACCAGTGACCAGAATCGCGGCTTCGGGGAATTCAGCGGCAAGTTCGGAGATGAACGGGATCGAGCCGCCCACACCGATGTCGACCGGCTCGGCGCCGAAGGCTGCGGCCAGCGCTGCCCGGCCGAGTTCGGTTGCCCAGCCTTCGGCAGCCAGGAAGCCCAGGCCGGCGTCGAGGTCGCTGAACTCCAGTTGCGCACCGAACGGCGCCCTGGCCAGCAGGTGCGCCTGGATCGCCGCATACGCCTCGTGCGGGTCCTGACCGGGCGCGACTCGCGCGCTCAGTACCACCGAGACCTCCGGGTGCAGGGTGTTGGACGCTTCGTCGACGGTTGCGTAGTCGATACCGGTTACGGTGATCGCCGGCTGGTTCCAGATACGGGCCAGCAGCTCTCCCCTGCCGATCGGCTGGGTTTGGGGCAGCAGTTCGGCCGATTCCCGCAATGCTGCTTCGGTGTGGGCCGGCGTCGCCGCGTCGCGGGTGGCCAGACCCTCGACGCAGACCGCGCCATCGGCGTCCCACAGGCTGTCGAGCAGCCGGATCGTGGCCAGCATCGCGTCCGGCACCGCCCCACCGAACATGCCCGAGTGCAGCGCGTGCGCCAGCGTCCGCACCTTCAAGGTGAATCGGACGTTCCCGCGAAGCGAGACCGTGATGCCCGGGGTCTGCGCGTTCCAGTTGTCGGAGTCGGCCACCACGATCAGGTCGGCGGCCATCGCGTCCCGGTGGTCGGAGAGGAACTGCCCGAACGACTGCGAGCCGTACTCCTCCTCGCCCTCGATGAACAGCGTCACCCCGAGCCCGCCGAGGTCATCGCCAAGCACCTGCCGCAACGCGCGCAACGCAGCCAGATGGGCGATCACGCCGCCCTTGTCGTCGGCGGCGCCACGGCCGTAGAGGCGACCGTTCCGTTCGGTAGCAACGAACGGCGGCGAGTCCCACAGCGTCGCCGCACCCGGCGGCTGCACGTCGTGGTGGGCGTAGAGCAGCACATGCTTGCGCCCGGGAGCGGGTGCCCGCCGAGCCAGGATGGCCGGCTGGCCATGCTTGGACGTTCCTGGGATCGCCGCGATATGCACCGCGACCTCGTCGAACACCCCGGTGGCAGTAGCCAGAGCCCGGATCGCTTCCGCGCTGCGGACGAGTTGCGACTGGTCGAACGCGGGGAAGGAGATGGACGGGATCGCGACCAGGTCGGTCAACTCCGCCACCGCCCGCGGCAGCGCATCGTGCACCTCGCTGCGCAGGGCCTCGATGATCTCCGGATCAAGCAGCTGGTTCACTTCCGGCTCACTCGGGGAGCATGTGCGGGTAGCTGATCGTGGTCGGCGACAGCAGGTTCTCCTTGATCGAACGCGGGCTGACCCAGCGCATCAGGTTCCACAGCGAGCCCGCCTTGTCGTTCGTCCCGGACGCGCGCGAGCCACCGAAGGGCTGCTGACCGACGACCGCGCCGGTCGGCTTGTCGTTTACGTAGAAGTTGCCGGCGGCGTGTCGCAGGGCTGTCGACGCCGCTGCCACCGCCGTCCGATCGGTGGCGAAGATCGCGCCGGTGAGGGCATAGGTGGACGTGTCGTCGACCAGCTGAAGTACTTCATCGTACTTCGCGTCCGGGTAGACGTGGATGCCGAGGATCGGGCCGAAGTACTCGGTGGTGAAAATGTCCTGGTGCGGGTTGTCGGACGTGATCAGGGTGGGTCGCACGTACCAGCCCTCGCTGCGGTCGTAGGTGCCACCGGCGACGATCTCAGCGTCCGCCGAGCTGCGGGCCCGCTCGATCGCACCGGACAGCTTGTCGAAGGCCCGTTCGTCGATCACCGCGGAGGTGAAGTTCGCGAAGTCGCGGACGTCGCCCACCGTCAGCGCCTCCACCTGGGCGATCAACTCATCCTTGATCGTGTCCCAAAGGCTCTGCGGCAGGTAGGCGCGGGAGGCTGCCGAGCACTTCTGCCCGGAGTACTCGAAGGCACCGCGCACCAGCGCTGCGATCACCGCAGCCGGATCGGCCGACGGGTGGGCGACCACGAAGTCCTTGCCACCGGTCTCCCCGACCAGGCGCGGGTAGGCGCCGTAGTTGGCGATGTTCGCGCCGACCTGCGTCCACAGGCCCTGGAAGACCCGGGTCGAGCCGGTGAAGTGGATGCCCGCCAGATCGTGGTGGTTCAAGGCGGCATCGGAGACCTCGGCCCCGTGGCCGGGCAGCATGTTGATCACGCCTTCGGGCAGCCCCGCCTCGGTGAGCAGCTGCATCCAGAACTGCGCGGCGAAGGTCTGGGTGAGCGCTGGCTTCCAGATCACCGTGTTGCCCATCAGCGCCGGCGCGGTGGGCAGGTTGCCGGCGATCGCGGTGAAGTTGAACGGGGTGATGGCGTAGACGAAGCCGTCGAGCGGCCGGTAGTCCATGCGGTTCCAGACGCCCGGCGAGCTGATCGGCTGGTTGGTGTACAGCTCGCGGGCGAACGCCACGTTGAACCGCAGGAAGTCGATCAGCTCACAGGCCGAATCGATCTCGGCCTGCTGGGCGGTCTTGCCCTGGCCGAGCATCGTGGCCGCGTTCAGCAGGTCGCGATGAGGTCCGGCCAGCAGCTCGGCGGCCCGCAGGAAGACCGCGGCACGCTCGTCGAAGGAAGTCGCCGACCAGGCCGTCCGCGCGGCCATGGCGGCAGCGATGGCTGCCGACGCGTCCGCGGCCGAGGCCTGGCGCACCCGCGCCAACAAGGTCGAATGATCGGACGGCGCGCGCACCTCGAGCGTGGCTGCGTCGGCGCGCGGCGTCCAGCCGCCACCGATCACCGGAAAGACGTCGACCGGCTCGGTCGCGATCGTGGCGAGGGTCTGCTTCAAGCCGGCGCGCTCGGGCGAGCCCGGTGCGTAGCAAAGAACTGGCTCGTTGACGGGCTTGGGTACAAAGGTGATGGCGTCCACCAGCCGACTCTATAGCCCCCTCGACAAGCTCGGGGAACCGTTGTGGAGCTAGCTGGCCTGGGCCTGCGCCCGCCGCGCCTTGGCCGCTTCGACCGAGGCCCGTAGCGCCTCGACCAGATCGACCACCTGGGCGCCACTGGGAGTGCCCTCAGCCTCGACCGGCAGTTCCACGCCCTCCAGCTTGGCTTCGATGACCTTCTCCAGGGCTTCGCGGTAGTCGTCGGTGAACTGGTCGGGATCCCACTTCCCGCTCAACTGCTCGATGAACATCCGGGCCATGCCGACCTCGGCGTCGTTCACCTTCACCTCTTCGGTGGGTGCGGCGAAGTCGTCGTCACGAAGTTCGTCCGGCCAGATCATGGTGTGCAGCCGCAGCACCTCGCCCACCGGACGGATCAGCGCCAACGACTCCCGCGACCGCAACGCCACCTTCACCACCGCGGCCTTGCCGCTCTCGGCCAGCGCCTGCCGTAGCAGGATGTAGGGCTTGTTGCCCGACTTCTCCGGCTCCAGGAAGTACGTCCGGTCGAAGTAGGTCGGGTCGATCTCGTCCACGTCGACGAACTGCACCACCTCCACCGCCTTGCCCTGCGCTGCCGGCAGGTCGGCGAAGTCCTCATCGGTGAGCACGGCCATCCGTCCGTCCGCGGCTTCGTAGCCCTTGGCGATCTCCGCGTACGGCACCTCCTCGCCACAGACCTCGCAGACCCGCTTGTACCGAATGCGTCCGTTGTCGGCGGCATGCACCTGCCGGAAGCTGATGTCCTTCTCCTGGGTCGCTCCGTAGAGCTTCACCGGGATGGTCACCAGCCCGAAGGACACCGCGCCCTTCCAGATCGACCTGGGCATGCTGCCTCCCTCTGCCTCGTGGCTCAACCAGTTCTTTCAGCCAGTACTTAGGCTGGACCATTCCCCGGCGCCATGCCAGAGCAACTCAGCAGTCCGGAGCACTTTAACCACCGCGGGGTGGTCCCACGCGGTCTCCAGGTCAGCTCCGCGGACGGCCGCCGCGGCTTCCGATAGGCCCTCGGCCGCGGCTTCGTCGGCGAACAGGCTCTGCACCGTGCGGTACGGCAGGTCGGTCACACAGACTTCGCCGAAGTCCGCCCCGCTGTCAGCCCCGGCGGTAGTGGACGCCTCCGCTACCGCGACCAGTCGAGTACCGGACGCCGCCAACCCGGCCACACTCGCCGCTAGGAGTGCGATGTGTTCGGCTTCTTCGGGGTCGCTGACCTCGAAGGCTGCGACCAGTCCGGGGGTGGTTGCGAAAGCCGCCCGTCGGCCTGGCAGTGATCCGGTGGTGGCCCAATCAGTGAGCTCCGCAGCCGTCACCGGCACGAAGACCAGCGTCATCTCGCCTCCCCTCGCAGCGCGGTCAGTTCCGCGTCGATGTCGGCAGCCCAGTGGCCGAGCGGCTCGACCGCGACCGCGCCGAACGAGACCCGTCCGGCGTAGCTGACGATCGAAACCGACACGTCCTGGGAGTCCGTGGTCGCCGAGACCGCATAGACCCGGCTCAACCTCGCCCGGCCGAGATACCGCCTGGTCGCCGGCCCGGGAACGTTCGTCACCATCACCGAGTGTGGCCGCCCCGCGGCCACCGTTCCCGAGGCGACGCTGTGCAGGGTGGGTGGCGCGAACCCGGCGAGGTCGATCAGGTCACGGGCGGGCACGCTCACGCCGGTGTCGATGCGCGCGCGGGTGAGGGTGGCCAGCGTGCGCAGCCGGTCGGCCGCGTCCGCCACTCCGATCGGCAGCGCGACCCAGGACGGTGCCACCCGGCAGCCGATCGCACTCTCCAGCACCGCGGGCTCGGCCACAGCCAGCGGAACCAGCGCGACCTGGTCGACCAGTTCCCGGTTGTGCTCGACCATCCAACCGCGGACGCCGGCCGTAGCCAGCGCGAGGATCACATCGTGGGTTGTGCAGCCGAAGCGCTCGCGGACGGCAGCCAGCGCGTCCAGATCGACCTCGACGCCAGCGAGATGCTGCGGCCGGGCGGTGGCCGAAGCCGTCCGGACGGCGTTCTCGACCATGCCGACCAGCCCGGTGGCCGCACTCTTCAGCGCCTGCAACGGGTCGTTCAGGCCACTCAGCACATCCGCGACCCCGAACGCCTCGGCCGCACTCGGCTGCCAGGCATCATCCACGTCAGTGATGTCTTCGGCATACTCGTCGAACAGCTCCTGCAGCAGATGGACGTTGTCGTACCCGTCGACCAAGGCGGCGTGCGTCCGCACCACCAGGGCTGTGGTGCCGGGCGCGATGCCGTGCACCAGGGTGGCCTCCCAGGGCGAATGGGCACGGTCGAGGCCCGACTGCAACTTGGCGCTGAGCCAGCTCTCAAGTCGCTCCCCGGGGGCGAGGGTGGCCTCCCGGACGTGGCCGCCCACGCTGAAGCCGACGTCGTCAACCCAGGTGGGCAGCGGCCAGCCGGTAACGAGCCTGCGGAACCGCGGCGCGTAACCGATGCGCTCGGTGACCCGATCGATCAGCTGTTCCCGGGTCAGCGGCCCGCTCAACATCGCCACGAAAGCCTGCTGCCATGGCTGGGACTCCTGGTCGCGCGCCAGTAGCGCCGCCTCGGTCACCGACACCGGATCACTCACGCTTCCACCCTACTCAGCAGAAGCCTGCGAAGTTGGTGACAGAATCGGCGCAGGAGGACGAATGAAACGACTGCTTGTGACCTGGCTGGCGCTCGTGCTGCTCAGCGGCTGTGCCGCCGGCGCGTCCTCGACCAGCGCCCCACCGCCACCCAAGCAGGTGACCATCACGCTCGCGGACGGCAAGGCTGAGCCGATCGCCGAAAAGGTCGAACTGGTGAAGGGGCAGCATCTGGTGCTCACGATCACCTCTGATCGCGCCGATGCGGTGCACGTCCATGGTTTCGACGTCGAGATCGAGGTCAAGGCCGGGGAGACGGTGACCAGGGATCTGGTCATGGACAAGGTCGGCCGCTTCGAGGTGGAGTCGCACGAGCCGGTCTTCACACTCCTGCAACTACAGATCCAGTGACCCTGCTGCTCCCCCTGCACGGCCTCGGCTCGCGGCAGGACCTGCCGCTGCCGTTCCCTGCCGTCGTCGGGGGCGCGGTGGTCGTCCTGCTGGTGTCCTTCGGGGTGCTGGCCTTCGCTTGGCGGACGAGCCGGTGGTCGGGGCACCCCGGCGGACGCGCGCTTCCCCGGCTCTCCCGGTTCATCGATTCCAAGTGGACGCGGGGCCTGGTCGCCGCCCTCGGCCTGTTCGCGTTCGCCTGGGTGGGGATGGCGCTCTGGTTCGGCCAGGACCGGGTAACCAACCCGGTCTTCGGCTTCACCTACGTCTGGGTTTGGGTGGGACTGGTGCCGCTTTCACTGCTGCTCGGACCGGTCTGGCGGACGCTGAACCCGTTGCGCACCCTGCACCGCGGCATGGTGCATCTTGGCTTGCCGGCCGACGGTTTCCGGCCGCTCAGCGCTTCGCTGTGGCAGCGGCTGGGCCAGTATCCGGCGGCGCTGGCCCTGATCGGCTTCGGCTGGCTGGAACTCGTCCAGCCGGACAACAACACCCTCGCGGTACTGCAGGGGTGGTGGCTGGCCTGGGTGATTGGCTGCCTCGGCGGGGCCGTGGTGTTCGGTGAACGGTGGCTGGCCGCGTCCGACCCGTTCGAGGTGTACGCAACGACCGTGGCCAGGGCGTCGTGGTGGCAGCGGCCCTTGCTGGTGAACCCGCTGCGCAACCTCAGCACCTCCACGGCTCCGCACGGCACCTGGGCGGTGGTCACGGCACTGCTCGGCATCACCGCGTTCGACGGCTTCACCGGCACCACCTGGTGGGTGCGCACCACGCAGACCTCGGCGTTGCCCGGCACCTTCTGGGGGACGCTCGGCCTGCTCGGCATGGTCGCCCTGGTCGGCGTCACCCTTGCCCTGGGCGCACGCGGCCTGGGTCGGCTGACCGGACGCACCTTCGACCGCATCGCCGCCAGCGTGATCCCGATCGTGATCGGCTATGCCGTCGCGCACTACCTGAGCCTGCTCGTGCTGGAAGGGCAGCGGACGCTGATCAACCTCTCCGATCCGCTCGGCCTGGGCTGGAACACCTTCGGCACAGCCGAGCTGGGCATCAACCTGTTCTGGTTGGAAACCCCGGCGATCACGGCGCTGATCCAACTGATCGCCATCGTCGGCGGCCACGTGATCGGCGTCCTGGTGGCGCATGAGGTGAGCCTGACCCTGCTGCCGCCCAAGCGTCGGACGTCCGGCCAGCTCGCGATGCTGCTGGTGATGATCGGCTACACCTGCGGTGGCCTGGTGCTGCTGTTCTCACCCTGATCCGGGTTGTGGATGACCAGGAGTTATCCACAGATTGCCTCGTGCACCCTGGAATTCGGCGGACGCCAACCGCGATCGTGGTGGCAGCGTCGAATCGAGAGGGGCTGCCGATGCATCCCAGCCAAGCGAAATGCCACGCCGCGCCCATCTCGCGTCCGCCGGCGATCCCGCTGCTGGTGCCCGCCGAATACCTCGGCGACACCCAGCCCACGCTGCCCTGGCTCGACGCCACCGAGGTCGTCCAGGCAGATTCGCCCGTGGAACCACAGCTGCGGCAGTTCGCGTCCGCGCTGATGGCAGCCGTCGTCGAAGTGCTGTCCGGGCAGCGCTCCCCACTCCAACTCGAACGCTGGCTCGATCCGGAGCTACTCGCGCTGATCGAACACCTTCGGGGTGCCCGGCTGGGCAGCGGGCTCCGCCTGCAGTCGATCCGCGTCCAGGCGCCCAACGCCCGGGTGCTGGAGGTATCGGCCCACCTGCGCCAAGGCTCAGCCTCCCGAGCCGCCGCGCTACGCGTCGCGTTGCGGCGGGACCAGTGGGTCGGCACACACCTATCGATCGCCCTGCGTCCGAACGTCGTGCACGGAGCCGGCTGGATCAGCCCGCTGGCGGGCTGAGTACCAGGGTGCTGTTCTCGTTCAGGATCAGGTCCTTGGCGACCGTCGCCGCATTGCCAGAGAACGGTGTGGCCTGAGTGATCACCCGGCCGTACACGCCCTCTTCAGACATGCCGGGGGAAGTCAGCACGACCGTATCCGCACCGACCTTGCCACTGCGCAACATCGACACCGCGGCGCCGACGCTCGCCATCTCGCGGGCGGTACCACCAAGGCGACCGCCCTCGTACAGCTGCACCGGGCAGTCTCCGGGATGCCGCTCGATCGGGATCAACCACGCCGAACCAGCCGCCGCGATGCTTCCGATCGCCTCGTGCGGCGCCCCCACCAGCAGCCCGGGGTACCCATCGCAGGTGCGGCCGATCGCCACCGAATAGCCGAACATGTCGCCGGTCTCGCCCTTGCCCGACACCCATTTGCTGTCCTGACTGACCCGAGCGACGTGCTTCAGCTCGCCTTTGGTCACTTTGAACACGTGCACCGCACCCGCGTCCCGCTTGCCCAGATCCTCACCCGGGACACCGACCGCAGCATAACCACCGGCGATCGCGACCGAGCGGCCGAAGCCGTCCCAACGCTCGGCCTTTCCGGTGACGCCCGCGGTCCTCTGCGTGATGGTTGTGCCGGTGAACTTGAACCCGCCGCCGTACTTCAGCACCAGCACCGCGCCGGCGCGCTGCACGCTGTCCAGGTCCTCACCGGGAATGCCGATCAGCAGCAGATTCCCGGACGCAGCGATCGACGTGCCGAAGGCGTCGCCGTTCTCGTCGGTGCCGGGAAGGTTCTGCTGGCTCAGCAGCTTCGGAGCGCCAGTGGGCAGACCGTCCGCACCCAGCTGGTAGGCGAGCACCGCTCCGCCCTTGATCCCTGGCACGCCTGTCGACACCACCAGCAGCCGGCCCGGAGACTCCAGCAGAGCCGGAGAGCCGTGGAAGCCGTACATCCCCGACGGCACCGGGTAACGCCTGGCCGCTGCGGGCCGCAGCCCGTCCGCCGAACCGAAGACCAGGTAGAGCGCAGAACCCGCCCCTTGCGAGGCGTCGACCACGACCAGGTCGGCGTAGGCGTCACCGTTCAGGTTGCGGGCCAACAGGCCCTGGCCGAAACCGGTGGTGTTGTCGTCGGACGCGGGATCGGTGCCACCCGCGTCCGTGCGGGTGATGGTCTGGGAGCGTCCGGAGCCGTAAGACAGGGCCACGTAGCTCCTGGTCGTGCCCACGCCGTAGACGAGATCAGCCGTGCCGTCGCCATCGAAGTCGGGGAAGGCCGCTGCCGTCGTCGTCGGCGCCTGGGGCAGGGCCGCTTCCTGAGCCACCACTAGTTCGACCGGTCCGGTGCACTCAAGCACGGCCAGCGCGACCGCCAGCCCCACCGAAATCCTCGCCGAAGACATGCCGACACGCATCGCGAGCCTCCCTGCTCAGAGCCAACTCCAGCCTAGGCCGGGAAGGGCTCAGCTCAGCTCCACCGATCGTGCTGAGATCCCGGCCTCCGCCGGGATGACGGTGGAACAGGCGCAGGGCTCAGCGCCGGGATGACGGTGGAACAGGCGTAAGGCTCAGGCCGTGCGGCCGTGGCAGACCTTGAACTTCTTGCCCGAGCCACACGGGCAGGGAGCGTTCCGGCCAACCCCGGCGTACGGGTCATCCGTGATCGCCGACCCGGTCTTGGCCACCTCACCGGTCTCGGTCGGCGCCGAGTAGGCCATTGCCCGCGGCGCCTTGGATTCCAGCCCCTTGGCCTTCAGCGCCGGACGCTTGGTCAGGCTCGACTCCGCCGGCATGGACGACTTCCGCTCCGGCGCGCTCGCCGCCGGCACCAGGTCCTCCGCGGTGATCGGGACGCCGTCCGCGCCAGCCACCAGACCCACCTGCGGAGCCGGCTCGACCTGCACCTGGAGGTTGTAGAGGTAGCCCACGACCTCCTCCATGAAGGCTTCCATCATCGTGTTGAACATGTCGCCGCCCTCGCGCTGGTACTCGACCAGCGGGTCGCGCTGCGCCATCGCACGCAGGCCGATGCCTTCGCGGAGGTAGTCCATCTCGTAGAGGTGCTCGCGCCACTTGCGGTCGAGGACGGTGAGCAGCACCTGCCGCTCGAACTCGCGCATGGTGTCTTCGCCGAGGGCGGCCTCACGGGCGTCGTAGGCGGCTTGCGCGTCAGCCTTGAAGTCGGCGACCAGTTCGTCCACGGTCAGGTCGGTGCGACCCTCGTAATCGGCCTGACTCAGCGTGACCGGGTAGAGGGTGTGCAGCTGCGTCCAGAGCGCGTCGAAGTCCCAGTCCTCGACGAAGCCCTCGGTCAGCGAGCGGACGTACTGCTCGACCACGGTGTCCACCGTGCCGCGCAGCTGCTGCTCGACGTCCGCACCTTCGAGGACGCGGCGACGGTCGCCGTAGATGGCGTGCCGCTGGCGGTTCATCACGTCGTCGTACTTCAGTACGTTCTTACGCATCTCGAAGTTCTGCGCCTCGACCTGCTCCTGTGCCTGCTGCACCGACTTGCTCACCCGGGCGTTCTCGATCGGCACGTCATCGGGCACCTTCAAGGTGGTCAGCACCCAGTCGATGATGTCGGACTTGAACAGCCGCATCAGATCGTCTTGCAGGCTCAGGTAGAACCGGCTCTCACCCGGGTCGCCCTGACGGCCCGACCGGCCGCGCAACTGGTTGTCGATGCGCCTGGATTCGTGCCGCTC
>Ga0116179_1001955_pt1 | contig 15051 bp, 16 predicted proteins | sample AD_UKC071_MetaG_FD_89751 | JGI IMG/M metagenome (GOLD analysis project Ga0116179, IMG submission 89751) | Active sludge microbial communities of municipal wastewater-treating anaerobic digesters from USA - AD_UKC071_MetaG | ecosystem: Engineered > Bioreactor > Anaerobic > Digestate | place: USA...
GACCGGCCCGGCCTGCGTCTCGGTGAACTTTCGGTATCACGGCCTGTTCGAACAGGCCGCCCGGCTGGGCTGCGACCGGCTGCTGATCAGCGACATGGGCGAGCCGACATTCAGCGCCTCGGGCGAATGGGCCTATGGCGAATTCCTGCGCCGCGGCGAATGGGAGCGACTGGTCGAGGCGCTCCGCGCAGATAGCTTCGGGCAGCGCGGAATGCTGCGCAAGCTGCTGTCGCGGGCGGTCATCCCGTCGTTGCCCTATGGCCTGTGGAAGCGTTGGAAGGCGCTGCGGGGGCAAGACAGCGCGCCGCAAAATCTGTTCATCGCCGGACTGACGGACGCAGCGCTGGATCACCACGACGTGGCCCGCCGGGCACGCGCCGCGGGCGTATCCTATGAACGCGATCAATACGGCGATCGCCGCGAAATGCTGACCGACAGCCTTGCCCGCGGCGATATCGAGAATGCCGACTGGATCCAGGCGATGGAACAGATCTACGAAGTGCGGATGCGCGACGTGCCAGCGTATCGGCCGCTTTTGGAATTCTGCCTTTCGCTGCCCTCGGAAATGTTCCTGCGCGAAGGCCAGGTCCGCTGGCTGGCGCGCGAACTGGCGCGCGGCATCCTGCCGGATGAGCAGCGCCTTTCACGCAGCGTCGGCACCCAACACGCCGATTGGCACGCCCGCCTGACCCCGCAGCTGGCAGAGATGAAAGCGCAGCTGCGCGCCGCGCGCAGCAATCCGGACCTGGGCTTCATCGACTTCGACCGGCTTGAGGCGACCCTTGACAACTGGCCGGCCGAATCGACGCTTGACGACGAAGTCTATTTCCCCTGCGCCTTCACCCTTCCCCGCGCGCTGACGATGATCCGCTATGTCAACTTCATGACCGGGCGGAATGCTGATAGTTAGGCGAGCGATGTCTGCCCCCCGCCTGACCCTGTGGAACGCCATGAGCCGGGCCGACTGGCGGCTTGCCGGGCTGCTCGGCGTGCTGATGGTGGCGGCCGGACTGGCCGAAGGGGCAGGGCTGCTGCTGCTGGTGCCGATGCTGGCCGCGCTGGGCGCCGATGGGAACCATGGCCTGCCGCCACAACTGGCTGCCCTGATGCCGACTGGCCTGGCCCCGCTGCTGGCGCTGTTTGTTGCGCTGGTGGTCATGCGGGCCGTGCTGACCGGCGCGCGCAGTCTGGTGCAGCTGCGCCTTGAGATCGCGCTGGTGGACGGCCTGCGCCGCCGCGCCTGGTTGGCCCTGCTGCGTTGCGACTGGCGCGTGCTCGCCCCGCTGCGCCGCAGCGAAAGCATCGCAATCCTGGTTGGCGAAATCGACCGGATCGGGACCGGGCTGAGCTATCTCCTCTCTGCCGCAACTCAGGCCGCAATGCTTGGCGCGCTGGTATTCGCGGCGCTGGCGATTTCGCCGGCGGTGGCGCTAACCACGGCGCTGGCCGGGCTGGCGGCGCTGGGGCTACAGGCCGGGATGCGGCGGCGGGCGCAGGCGCTGGGCGCGGCGCTGGGGCAGGCCTATGGCCGGGTCATGGGCCGCTTTACCGAAGGTCTGGGCGCGATGCGCCTGATCAAGAGCCTGGGCCGCGAGGAACTGAGCGGCGCCGAAGCCGCCGAGGCGCTGACCGCGATGCGCGCCGCCCAGCGCAGCTACCTCCAAAACGTCGCGATGGGCCGGATCGCCCTGCATGGCGGGGCCGCGCTGATCCTGGCCCTGCTGACCTGGATCGCCGTGACGCGATGGCAGGTCGGTGCGGCGACGATCCTGCCGCTGGTTGCGCTGTTCGCGCGCGCGCTGCCCTTGCTGGGGGCCTTGCAGGAGGCCTGGCAGGGTTGGGCCCATGCCCGCGCGCCGATCGCCGCGACACTGGACCTGATCGCAAGGGCCGAAGCCGCGCGCGAACCCGATGCCGTGGGACTGGCCGCGCCCCGGCTTGGCCGCGGCATCCGGCTTGAAGGCGTTGGCGTACAGTTCGATGGCGCTGCCCATGCCGCGCTGGACGGCGTTTCCGCCGCGATCCCGGCGCGCGGCCTGACCGCGATCTGCGGGCCATCGGGATCGGGAAAGAGCACGCTGGCCGATCTGATCGGCGGGCTGCTCTCGCCCGATCAGGGGCGCGTGCTGATCGACGATACTGTGCTGGAAGGGCCGCTGCGGCAGGCCTGGCGGGCCCGCGTCGCCTATGTCCAGCAAGACCCGGTGGTGCTTTCGGCCAGCCTGCGCGACAATCTGCGCTGGGCCGCGCCCGATGCCGATGAGGCCCGGCTGGAAGCGGCACTGCGCGGCGCCTCGGCCGACTTTGCGCTGGCCCTGCCGCAGGGGCTGGACACCATGCTGGGGGATGGCGGGCGGCAGCTTTCCGGCGGCGAACGCCAGCGGCTGATGCTGGCCCGGGCGCTGCTGCGCGATCCCGAAGTATTGATCCTGGACGAGGCCACCTCGGCGCTCGATGCCGAGAATGAGGCCCGGATCGGTGAGGCGCTGGTGCGGCTGAAACAGACCATGGCGGTGATCGTGATCAGTCATCGTGGCGGGCTGCTCGATCTGGCCGATCACCGGATCGGACTTGAAGGCGGGCGCCTCACCGGGTGAAAACTGCGGTCCGGCCGATCCGCCGCAATTGACGCAGGGCCGGGGCTGCGGAAAGGAAGGGGCGATGGCAGAACCCGTTCAGCGCAGCACCGATATCGAGGAACGCAGCAACGCGCTGGTGTTCCAGCCGCTCAGCACCTGGCTGGCGCCGATCCTGGTGCGCGCGCGGATTTCGGCCAATGCAACCTCGCTACTGGGCATGGCGGCGGGCGTGGCCGGGGCGCTGTTCTATGGCATAAACGATGCCGGGCCGGGCCTGGTCCTGGCAGGCTTTGCGCTGATGTGCCTGTGGCACGTGCTTGATGGGGCAGACGGCCAGGTCGCGCGGCTGACCAATACCCAGTCCCCGCTTGGCAAGCTGATCGACGGGATCTGCGATTATGTGGTCTTCACCGCCGCCTATGTCGCGCTGGCGCTGCGGATCGAACAGACCTGGCCCGGCTATGGCTGGCCGCTGGTGGCGGTCTCGGGCCTGTTCCACGCGGTTCAGGCCGGGGCCTATGAGGCTCAGCGCCAGATGTTCGACTATTGGGGGCTGGGCAAGCAATCGGCCCGGATCGGCGCACCGTCTCAGGAAAGCCGCGCCGCCTCACGCTGGCTGGTGCTGATCCGGATCTACGAATGGGTCCAGCTGAAAGTCACCGCGATCACCCCGGCCTATCTCGCCCGGCTTGAACAGGTGATCGGCACCCCGGCAAAGGACAATCCGGCCAGCCAGGCCTATTGCCACTTCTTCGCCGCATCGGTCCGCTCGTGGGGGGTGATGTGCGCCAATTACCGCACCTATGGCCTGTTTCTGGCCTGCCTGGTGCAGCGCCCGGCGCTCTATTTCCTGGTCGAGATCGCGGTGCTGGGTCCGCTCCACCTGTGGCTGGTGGCGCGTCAGGCGCGGCTCAACCGGGCTTTCGCATCAGGCCAGACGGTCTGACACTTCGGCCAGATTTTCGATCAGATCGACCGCGGCGTCCACGGCTCGGAAATCCTGCGGAACGAAGGCGGCGGTCAGCAAGCCGGTGAACCGCACCCCGCAGCGCGCCGCGATCCGGCAGTCGTTGGGCGAATCGCCGACGAACAGAAAGCGGGCACGGTCCAACCCTGTTACCTGCTCAAGCATGGCGAAATGGGCCTCGCCCTTGCCGAAGCCGTCGTCGGGGCGATAGCCCAACGCCAGATCGACCGGCCAGTCGCGCGCCAGCCGCGAGACATAGATTTCAAGGTTGTTCGACGAAATGGCGACCTTCAATCCGGCCGAGCGCCAACCCGCCAGCAAGCCCTGCACCGCCGGATCGAGCGAAACCTGATCGAGGTAGCCGTCCTTCCAGTCCTCAAACCGCGCGGCGACATCCGGCGTATCGACCCGATCGGGATAGAGCTGCGCAAGCTGTTGCTCATAGGGCAGGCCGGAGGTGCGGAAATAGGCGGCGCGCGCCTCTGCAAAGGGGGTGCCGAAAGTCTCGACCATCAGGTCAGCGGCCTTGTCGGCATAGTCTTCCATGGTCGGAACAAGAGTGCCGTCCAGATCGAAAGCCAGCAGCGCGGGCGCCGCCATCAGTCGAGCCCCCGGCGAGCGATCGCCAGATCTTCTTCGGTATCAACCTCAAACCAGGTCAGCCCTTCGATCCAGCAGACCTGCGGGGCGCTGGCCGGGCCTTGCGCCAGTTCGCCCAGCACCATTTCAACCGAGGCGCTGCGCAGATCCTCGCGCGCCATGACCCGGTCAAACGCCTGCCAATAGTCCTGCGCCGCATCGGCCGAGACGGCGGTGGTGCCGATATAGGCTCCTTCGAACTCGGTAAGGGTCTTGGCGATGCGGACCAGATTGGACCCATCGGCCACAACCTTCATCTCATCATCAAGGATCGTCCGGTTGCGCTCTGCGGCGATCCGCACGCCTGCGCCGGGCGCGAAATGGCGGGTGTACATGTCCTTCGGAAACAGGTGATCGGCATTGGTGACGATGAAGCCGCCGTCCGCAACCGCCGCGCGCGCGGTGAGCAGCGAAGTGAGATTTCCGGCTTCCGGGGTGGGATTGCGGACCGCGCGGACCGGGGCATGGGCGTGGTGCTGGGCCAGGTGCGCCTCGATCAGTTCACCCTGATAGCCAATCACCACCACGATTTCATCGCAGACCGCGCCCAGCGCTGCGATCGCAAAGTCGATGCAGCGCTGGCCGCCAACTTCGAGCAGCGGCTTGGGCAATACTGCGGTTGTTTCGCCCAGTCGGCTACCCCGACCGGCTGCAAGGATCACACCCTTCATCTGCGTATCGTCCCGTTCAATGCAAAACGGCAGCGGCCATCCGATTGGATGACCGCTGCCGAAATGTGGCCTTCAGCCGCGCTTACTCGGCAGCGAGCGGCGCTTCGGCGACATATTCATCAACCATCTGGGCGGCCAGATCGTCGTTGAACTGCTGCGGCGGGTGCTTGCAGAAATAGGCCGAGGGGCCGATCAGCGCACCGCTTTCACCGCGTTCAAGGGCGACCTTGGCGCAGCGGATCGCGTCCATCACGCAGGCGGCCGAATTGGGGCTGTCCTCAACCGAGAGGCGCAGTTCCAGTTCCATCGGGACGTTGCCCCACTGCAGCCCTTCAAGGCGCAGGAAGCACAGCTTGTTGTCCTTCTGCCAGGGCACATAGTCCGACGGGCCGACGTGGATGTTCTCATCCTCAAGCCGCTGGGCCAGCATCGCCTGGACGGCTTCGGTCTTCGATTCCTTCTTCGAACCGAGCCGCTGGCGGTCGAGCATGTTCATGAAGTCGGTGTTGCCGCCAGTGTTGAGCTGATAGGTCCGCTCAACCGTGACGCCGCGGGCGGCGAACAGGCTGGAGAGCACGCGATGGACGATCGTGGCGCCGACCTGGGCCTTGATGTTGTCACCCACGATCGGCAGGTTCTTTTCGCGGAAGCGGGCTTCCCATTCCGGCCGCGAAGCGATGAACACCGGCATGCAGTTGACCACTGCAACGCCCGCTTCAAGCGCGCATTCCATGTAGAATTCAGTCGCTTCCTGCGAACCGACCGGCAGGAAATTGATCAGCACCTCGGCACCCGAAGCCTTGATCGCATCGACGATCCGGGCCTTGTCAGCCTCAGCCTCGTCAGAAACGATGAAGCCCTTTTCGCCGACCGTGGTCATGTGGGCGGCAACGCCGTCCGAAACCTTGCCCATGATCACCTTGGCGCCGGTGGCCGGGACGTTGGGCATGAACACCTTGGTGTTGTTGGGCTGCGAGAAGATCGCCTCGGAGATGTCCTTGCCGACCTTGCGGGCATCGACATCGACGCCCAGCACGAAATCTACATCGCCCGCGCCGTAGCCGCCGATCTTGTCGTGGATCAGGCCCTGCGAGGAATTGTTTTGGCGATAATAGGCAACGCCCTGGACAAGCGAACTTGCGCAGTTGCCGACGCCGATCATGGCGACCTTGATAGGCTTCATTCTGAATGTGTCCCTTCCGAGCGGCACGAGCAGCCGCGAAGCGCCCGCTTGTTGTAAAATTGGCTGCCAAAAGCAAGCCATTTGCCGTGCGTCAAGCGCAATGCGCCGCTTGGAGGCGCTGTGCGACAAATTGGCACAGGGCCTTGGCAAGGCTGCAAACCGGCGAACGTCGGAGTTTTCGGTCGGCCGTGCTACCCCTTGCGGGATCAGCCCATGCAGCCCATGCTGCGGCTGCCGCGCGCCCGGCCGGGTGCGCAAACCGTCCAGCCGGAGTGATCCCGCACGTGCCGCACCGCCAATTGTATCCCGAGGCCCTGGCGATCGCCGAACAGATCGTCGCCCTGCGCCGGGCGATTCATGCCGAACCGGAACTCGGGCTGCAAACCCCGAAAACCGCGCAAAAGGTCCGCGCCGCCCTGGCCGATCTGCCGCTCGAATGGGCCGAGGGGCCATCAACCAGCGGGCTCGTGGCAACACTGAAGGGCGGGGCCGGGCTGGGGCGCTGCGTGCTGCTGCGCGGCGATATGGACGCGCTGCCGATGCCCGAGGAAACCGGGCTGGACTATGCCTCGACCATTCCCGGAACGATGCACGCCTGCGGGCACGATACCCACACCGCGATGCTGGCCGGGGCGGTCCGCCTGCTGTGCCAGCGCCAAGGCAGCCTGAAAGGCGAGGTCCGTTTCATGTTCCAGCCGGGGGAAGAAGGCTTTCACGGCGCGCGCTTCATGCTCGAAGACGGGTTGCTGGGCGGAGCAGGCACACCCCGCGCCCTGCCGGATGCGGCCTTTGCCCTGCACGTCATGCCCAACGCCCGCCATGGCCAGGTGGCCGGACGGGCCGGACCGCTGATGGCTTCGGCCGATCAGTTCGACGTGGTGGTGACCGGGCGCGGCGGCCACGCCGCCATGCCGCACAGCGCGCTCGATCCGGTGCCGATCGCCTGCGAGATCGTCACCGCGCTGCAAGCCCTGGTGGCGCGCCAGTTCGATGCCCACGATCCGGTGATCGCCACGGTCGCCCGGATCGAAGCCGGGACCGCGCACAACATCATCGCCGATCACGCCAGCCTGAAAGGCACGCTGCGCACGCTTTCGTCGCGCCACCGCGAAAAACTGCACGCCGCGCTTGAACGGCTTGCCTGCGGAATCGCGGCAGCCCATGGGGCTTCGGCCACGGTCACGATCACGCCGGGTTTCCCGGTCACCGTCTGCGATCCGCGCGCAGTCGATCTGGGCGAAGCGGTCTGCGCCGCGCTGTTCAACGATGCCCCGTTCAAACGGCTCGACCAGCCGATCATGGGGGCCGAGGACTTTTCCTATGTGCTGGAGCAGGTCCCCGGCGCGATGTTCTTTCTGGGCGTTGCCGCCGAAGGCGCGGACTGGCACCAGTGCCCCGCGATCCACTCACCCCGCATGACGGTCGATGAAACCGCCTTGCCGCGCGGTGCGGCCCTGCTGGCTGGCTGCGCGGCGCGGTTTCTCGAACAGGGCTGGGACTGACACCTTGGGCGGCGTCCGGCAATGTACTGGTATGCGTCGGCAGGTGGTCCGCCTTGGCAGGTTCTGTATCACGCCGGATCATGTGCGGTTTTGTGATAACCGATAATGGCGACCAGTCTTGAGATCATGGCCGACACCCAACGCCACGCCGTTTTCGGAGTGCCTCGCTGGGCTGGCGGGTTGCTGTTTGGCTTGCTGGCCTTTCATGTCTCGACCGCAGCAGTGGTTTACCTGACGGAGCTTGGCTCAGAGCCGTTTCGGACCAATCCGGATCTGCAATTCAGCGCGAACCCCAAGAATGTCTATTGGTTCAATCTGGAGGTAGCGTTCCTGCAGGTCCTTGTCAGCCTGATCACCGCAGCGCTGGTCATGCTGATCGGCGATGCCCGCAAGCGACTGGGCTGGGGGCTGTTGCTTTGCGGTGCACTGCAATTGACGGCGGCAATCCTGGCTTTCGTTCAGAAAAGTCAAACCGGGTCCTGCTGCGTGGATCCCCTGTCAAACGCGCTCTGGTTTCTTGAACTGGGAAAATTCGGCGGGGCTTTCGCCATCGCGGCCGGAATGCTCGCCGCAGGATGGCGGCTTGTGCGGATGGTCCCGCCCCTGCGCGAACCGTCAGCCATGACCCCGCCCTGAGATCCGCGGGTACATTCCATCGCTGCTGCCGCTAGCCTTTCCCGCCACTCCAGCTCCGAAACCGTTCCGCCGCCAGTTTGCGATTTGTCACGCCAAGCATCCGGAACAGCTGCGATACGTGATTGCGAACCGTGTAATGCGACAGGACAAGTTCGCGGCCGATCTGCTTGTTGGAGTAACCACGGCAAAGCAGCACCAAAACCTCGGTCTGCCGCGCGGTCAGGCTCTCCAAAATCGATTCGGCCTGAGGCGTGGATTGTCCGGAAGGGCGCATTTCCGATTCGGCACTGCTGCTTCGCAGGGTAGAAAGGCTCGCGTCCTGAGGAAGGATGGCCTTGATTGCATCGACAACTTCAGGCTGGTCGGTCTCGATAACGATACGAATAAGGTGCCCCGGTGCAGATGTTTGAGTTGCAGGGTCCGCTGTCACGCCACCGCGCGAGAGCCGGAAGCGATCCCGCCTTTGTCGCAGCTGGCGGTGCTGCGACATTGTGGCACGCGGGCGAACTGAACGGACTTTCTCCATTCCGTTAAGGCTAGAGCCAAAGTCGGCCGGACAGTATGCCCGTTCGTTCGAATGGCGACTGCCGTCCAATCAAAGGGCGGGCTATTCTGCGAATGGCTTGGTTCAGGGGGTGAATGGCTTGCAAAGGTCAGCGCAGCAAAGGCAGATGCCGTGTTAAGTCTGGCAGGCCATCCCGGTGGGCGGCCGCCCGGGCAGCACTCAATCGCCAATCGGATCAGGCAAACTGCGGTCGTGTTCGGGCTATATTACTGGGTGGCCGTATTCGTGCTTTCCAGCATTGTCTTTGCAGCGGTGGGGACTGATCCGGTGGCATCGGCGCTCGGCAAGGTGGTCCACTATGCCATGTCCTCGATCGTGATCGTTGCGATCTCGGTCGTGATGTATGCCCTGCACAAGCGCCTGATCCGGTCACGCCGCCCGGAAGAGTCCCTACACCTTCTGTTTCTCGGCGCGTTCCTTCTGGCCTTGCTTGCCGCACCGATATGGGCCGGATTGGGTTTTCTGGTCTATACCGCGTTCACCTGGCCGCTGCCGACCGTCTTCGATCTGGCGGATTTCGGTTATGACATGGCCTATGGCGGCGGGCTGATGTTCGGATGGGCCTGTCTGTTCGTGAACCTGCTGTTTGCTTCCGAACTGAGCGAACGCGCCGCCCGACTTGCGGCGATCAGGGAAGAGGCCCTGGCGGCGCAGATGCGCGCGCTGCGGTATCAGGTGAACCCGCATTTCCTGTTCAACACGCTGAATTCGGTTGACGCCATGATCGGCGAAGGTGAAACCGCCCAGGCCCAGCGCATGGTGCTGTCGCTCTCGACCTTTCTGCGCACAACGCTGGAACTGGACCCGTTTCACGACGTAAGTCTTGAGGAGGAACTGGCCCTGCAGCAGGGCTATCTGGAGATTGAACGGGAACGGTTTTCTGATCGCATGACTGTGGCATTCACCATCGAACCCGGCGTCGGCGCGGCACTGGTCCCCAGCCTGATCCTGCAACCCCTGGTTGAAAACGCCGTAAAGCACGGGGTCGGCGCCGCCAGAGGGCAGGTCGGCATCAAGCTGCGGGCGCAGAGAAACGGTGAGCAGCTGGTGATTGAGATCGAAAATGATATGCCCGAAAGCCCCAGGACCGATTGGCGGCCGGTTGGAACCCGGGTGGGGCTGCGCAATGTTGCCGAGCGGCTGGAGGCCCGGTTTGGCGATCAGGGTCGGCTGGAGATCGATCGCGGCGACGCGCGCCGCTTCCGCGCCCGGATCGAAATGCCGTGGCGGACCGCATGACCGGCCTGCGCGTTCTGGTTGTCGATGACGAACCCCTGGCGCGGCGCCGGATCATCCGGCTGCTGCAAGGGTATGACCGGGTCGGGGCGGTGTTCGAAGCCGGCGATGTCGATCAGGCGCTGGAAAAGCTGGCCGAGCACTTTCCGGACATCGTGCTGCTCGACATCCAGATGCCCGGCGGCGGCGGGTTTGAGCTTCTTGCCCGATTGGACGAAAATCCCCCGGTGGTGGTTTTCGTAACGGCCTTTGATCACTTTGCACTGCGCGCTTTTGAAGCCAGCGCGATCGATTACATCACCAAGCCGATCGAGCCTGGCCGGTTCGCGCAAGCAATGGAACGCGCGTTTGCAGCGGTAAACCGCAACTCGCAGGCTGAACGGGTCAACGAACTTCAGGAGGCGCTGGAAACCCTGAAGCGCGAGCTGCGGGCCCAGACCAGGGATTCGATCGAATTCTGGGTGAAATCGAACAGCGAATTCCTGCGTATCGCGGCCGAAGACGTGATCTGCTTTCAGGCTGACCGTGACTATGTGCGGCTGCACGTGGCCAGTGCGGAGTACCTCTATCAGGAAAGTCTGGCCAGGCTGGAGCAGCGGCTCGATCCGGCCGAATTCATCCGCATCCACCGCGGCGCGATCATTCGCCGGGATGCGATCGCCCGGATCAAACCGGCACCGTTCGCCGCGCTGCTGGTCGTGCTGTCCAACGGGCTGGAGGTTCGGGTCGGCCGAACCTATACTGCTGCGATCCGGGCCGAATTCCTGCGTTAGTGTGATATTCTGGTAGTGTGATGTTCCGGTACTTTTGCCGCCATTGCGCTCAGCCTGGGCTGCGGGCAGGTAGCTGCTCCCTTAACGCCCACCCGGCCGATCCGGCCAGGACTTGGCCGGAGCATCATGAACGCCGCCCTTGCCCTTTCCTATGGAACACCGGATTCGGTCGTATTCGGCCAAGCCCCTTCCCCCAGGCTTAAGCCCGGTCAGGTTCTGGTGGCCGTACGCGCGGCAGCTGTTACCCGTGGCGACGCCAGAATTCTGATGGCGTCGGCGCCGGCGGGGCTTGCGCTCCTCTTGCGTCTGACGTTCGGCATCCTCCGGCCGCGCCAACCGATCCCTGGAATGCTCTTCTGCGGAACGGTCGAAACTGAATCACCAGGCCTGCCCGCTGGCACGCGGGTGGTCGGCAACACCGGAACCGCGATGGGCGCCCATGCCGAATATGTCGCGATCTCGCCCGATCGACTGGTGCCGGTCCCCGACGGTCTGGACGATTGCGCCGCCGCCTCGCTGCTATTTGGCGGACTGGCGGCGGCGGATTTCCTGATCGACAAGGCCCGGGTCCGCAAGGGTACCCGGTTGCTGATCAATGGCGCGACCGGAGAGGTCGGCTGTGCCGCGCTGCAGATCGCCCGGCATCTTGGCGCCGAGACCACAGCAGTCTGCCGTGAGGAGAATCATGCCCTGGCCCGCAAATTGGGCGCTTTCGCGGCCCATGACTACCGGGCCGGGCCTCCGCAGGGGACGTGGGATGTGGTGCTGGACATCGCCGGAACCTTGCCCTGGCCTCTTGCGCGGAATTGCGTGGCGCCGGGCGGCATTCTGCTGCCGGTCACCGCGACCTTGTCCGGCATACTGGGTGCGTTGCTACGTCCACACCGATCGGAAGGGCGGCGCATCTTTGCAAACACAACGACCGATGGCCCAGACGACATCCGCCGGGTCCTGGCGCTCTATGCCGAAGGCGCGTTGCGGCCGGTTTTTGGCGGCATCTTTCCCTTCCCCCAGATCCGTTCCGCCTATGTGATGGCTGGTACCGGTCACAAACGCGGTTCGGTTGTGGTCAGGGTTGCCGAATGATCGCTTGGGCCGCCGCCGTGTACCGGTATGTCCGGATGCGCGACAGGAATACGCCGCGGCAATAGGGTGGCGCGATGCCCGGACGAGTTCCCCGCCTCGGCTCGATCGCCCTTTTCCTGATGGTGGGAGGCAGTCTTGCGGCCTTTCCGCTTGAATCCGCGACCAGCCAATCGTCCACTTCCGACGATCCTGCCTTTGCCCGGTCGCAAATGGAGATCGGCCAGCATATCTTGACGGGACGACCCGGTGTCACCCGAAAGGCGATGGATCAGCGCGGGCGGGTAAAGGGCGGGCGCGAACGGGTTTATACCCACGATGAAGTCGTCTTCCTGTTCCCGCTGACGCCGAAAGTCGAAGTTGCCGTATCCCGGTTCGGCGGCAATTCCACCGCAATCGCCACCGAATTGGGTTCAGCCGCCCGATTCCGGGCCAGGACATTCACCGATGATCGCGGCTATTTCCGGTTCCGCGGCCTCAAACCCGGACGCTACCTGCTGATGGTGGCAGTACCTTATATCGCCGCGACCCGGACCAAGGAAGAAACCGGCGAAGTGCGTACCTCGATGCAGTACACCTACGATCGCTGGTTCATCACATCGGCCACAGCGGTGAGCGAACCGGTCTATCGGTATCGCAACTCCACCACCGCGCTCGAACACCGGATTGTCCGGATTGTCGAGATTCGGCCGGACCGGACCGAGACCGCACTTGGAGAAATCGAATGAAGCGGCGCGCAGCCGCACTGGCGGTAGCCATCACGGTTGCCGCTTTGGCAAGCGGTGCGCCCGCCAAGCCCGATCGGCAGAAGATCCGCGACGATCTTGCGCTTGAAGGCATCAGGGATTGCCGACCGGCGATCATGGAGCGCTGCTGGTATCTGGTGTTCGGGAAAGGCGAGGCACCGAACCGGCGGCTATGGATCGCCGACATGAAGGTTCGGCCGGTCGGGGATGACGACAACGGGATCGTCGAGATGGACGTGATCGAAGCAAGCGAACGTGACGCCCCCGGCGACACATATCGCAATGAGTTTGTGCAATGGACCTTGCAGTTCGATTGCCGGAAACACCGGATGCGGCAGTCTGGTGGCTATGCTCTGGAGTGGAGCGGCAAGATCGATCGTTCCGATCAGGTCGGCCAATGGCTCTCCGGCTATCAAAGCAGCTGGTTCGGCCATGCCGAAAAGCTGGCCTGCGACGCCGATGTCCGGCTTGCCCCCCAGGCCCAAGCAATGCTGTGGATCGGCGACTTCTATCGCCCGATCGACCTCAACGATTTCATTCGGCGCCACCTGTGGAAACCGCGCTGATGGCGGGGTCGCAGCCGGTGCCGCCATGTGGCGGTAAATACAAGGAAACATCATGACACAACTGATCGGCCCAGCCTGCCCCCAGGAACGCGGCGGACAGGCGCTTGAAGCTGTCAGGATCGCGGTTGCGCTGCTGATCCTGATCCATGGTTCGTTCCGGATGTTTACGGGCGGGGTCGCCCCCTTCGGGATGTGGCTTGAAACCCAGGGGTTCCCCTCGGGCTATTGGTTCGCGCTGGCAGTTACCCTGGCCGAACTGATCTGCCCGATCCTGATCCTGCTGCGCCGCTTCGTCAGCCTTTGCGCGGCGGTTCACATCTTCATTCTGACCCTTGGCATGGTGATGGTGCATCTGCCTTCGGGCTGGTTCGTGGTCGGCGCGGGGCGCAACGGCATGGAATACAGCGCGCTGCTGATCCTGTGCCTGAGCGCGGTAGCCTGGGCCTATGCACCGCTTTCGCGGTCCAGTGCCGATCGCGGCAGTCAGGGCTGATCAGCCACGCAGCCGGGCCTTGTCCGTAGCATCAAGCAGATGCATCCGATGAAAATCGGCCATCCGCCCGGCGTGAAAGCCGATCAACGCGTGGTTGTTGAGCGCATTGTCGCCGCAGGCAACATAAATCCCTTTGGCGTCGTCCAGCCGAAAATTCACCAGAAAGACCTCGGTCAGATAGTCCGCGAACACCCGGCGACTCTCAGGCCGGATGACCTTCGCCCCGATCAGATCGCGTCGCTCACGAACGGTGGCCACAAACCGGCCGATTTCCGCACGAACGTCATCATCGGCAATGATTGACCCCTCAGCCGGACGATCGAGAGCGAGTGCAGCAATGGCTGCGATCTGTTCCGGGTATTCGATCGACAGGTCGGGGGTTGCATAGGTACAGGCATCCGCCCGCGCGGCGCGCCCGGCCACCAGCGCCCCAAGAGCCAGCGCCATCCCTTCACGGCGGGACATCATGTTCGCAAACTCCGTGCTTCACAACGATGAATGGCAATCTGCCACCACGGCCGCGACGCGGCAATCGAGTCGATAACCCGGTACCCGGCACAACAAATATTCGCGATCAAGGAAAAACTGGCGCACCCGACAGGATTCGAACCTGTGACCTCTGCCTTCGGAGGGCAGCGCTCTATCCAGCTGAGCTACGGGTGCGTGAGCGGGGCGGTTAGCAGCGTGGAAGGCGGAGCGCCAGTGTCTTTTGCGGGGGCCGGGCCGGGACCGCGAATGCGGGTGGGCGGTTTGGCGCCCGCGCTTAGCGATTTGGCAAGTTTGCCGCGCTAGGAATAGCCGCATGAACATGCATTCCTCTTTCAGCACGCCGCCTGCTCAGGGGGTTGGCGCCCTGCCCACCTCGGGGCGACCGGAATTCGGCCAGGCTTCGGCCAGCGCGATGGGAATGAAATGGTCGGCGCTGCATGACGCGGTGACCGTGGTCGGCACCCTGGCCGGACTGGCGCCCGAAGCGATGCGCCCCGAAGTGCGCAATTTTCCCGCGGTGATGCGCGATGCCGGGGGCTGGCGCCGGGAAATGGCCGAACAGGGCGTCGAGGACCTCTCGGCGATCATGGAGCCGGGCCTTGCCGCGCTGCTGGCGATCCATGCCCGCGGCGTGAACCCTTCGGCAGCCGCGCTGGCGCTGTGGCAGGAATTCCATGCGACTCGGGCCGCCCTGCTGGCCCTGACTCCGCCACCCGAGCCCGGCGGGGCCCGCAGGTTTACCTGAACGGGGCACGAGGGTCCTTGCGAAGTTCTCAATATGTTCCTATTGCGGCGCAATGTCCGCGCCCGCCGTTCCTGCTGACGAAGCCGATCTGAAGGCGGCCCAGGCTGTCGCCCGGGGAATTTGCCGGCTGTTTGCCCGCAATGACATCTGGTGCCTTCCCGAAATGCCGCTGCGGTCC
>Ga0116179_1001960_pt1 | contig 15019 bp, 1 predicted proteins | sample AD_UKC071_MetaG_FD_89751 | JGI IMG/M metagenome (GOLD analysis project Ga0116179, IMG submission 89751) | Active sludge microbial communities of municipal wastewater-treating anaerobic digesters from USA - AD_UKC071_MetaG | ecosystem: Engineered > Bioreactor > Anaerobic > Digestate | place: USA...
CCCTGCGTACCTTTTTTTTCCAGGTCCAGCGCATTTACAATACCCTCAAGCATGGCATTTACAAGTTTTATCCTAAAATCTTTGTTCCTAAGTAGATCTGCATCTTCTTTATTTGAGATAAATCCGTTTTCAACAAGCACTGCTGGCATCTTTGTTTCTCGCAGCACCTGGAAGTTGGCCGTTTTCATGCCTCGGTTAGCACGGCCAGCGTTTAACCAAACCGCGGAAAGTTTGGTATGGATAGCTTTTCTTATGTTGGCCGTTTTTTGTGGTGCTGTGGGGTATATAAAGTCCTCGTAACCATTAGCGGAAGTATTGGTATGGCCGTTTATGTGAATAGAGAAATATAGGACTGCTCCCCAGGCGTTTGCTTCCTTAGTCCTGTCTCCATTGGCCACATAAACGTCTTTATCTCGCGCTAGCTTAACCTGGCAGTTATAATTTTCGAGCTCCTTAGCCAGCCTCAAGGCTAAATCCAGGACAACATCTTTTTCTTGCAAACCGTTACCTGTTGCGCCTGGGTCTTTCCCACCGTGGCCCGGGTCAATAAATATTTTCACTCCTTACTCACCTCCCCCTTCCCCTTTAAAATCTCAACAGCATGGGATATAATTGGCGGTACTGGTAATCCTATTCGTCCTGAATTTTCGATGATACTCAAAAGCTCATTTGCAAGATAGAAGAATATTGCTGCATCCCTAATAATCTGTGTCCCTGCCGCCTGGTCTGCTAAATGCGCCACGGCCACCATGACAAAGATAAAGACTTTTTTTGCTATTCCTTTTAGGCCAACTTCTGAAGCTAGTTTTCCCTCTATGCCGGCAGCCACAAAACCTGTAATGTAATCAATTATTACAAAGGCTAATAAGATCTCCAGCAGTGAGGACCACCCCCCAAACAAACAAGAGGCGGTCCCGCCGCCTATTGCTACGATGCTCTTGAAAATAGATTCTGCGTTTAGATTCACTCTTACACCCCCATTCCAAAGATAAAAGGCGGGACTTTAGCCCCGCCTTTAGTTCATTGGGATTGGATCAAGCCCATAGGCTACCCTAACCTTATTGATTTTTGCCAGTTCCAGAAGATCTACCATTTGCCTCTTTTCTTTTCGCGTAAGCTTTCTAGTTTCATAGACTGCTTCCATATAGCGGTTCAATTTTGCCAGGTCCCTGTTAATAGCGCGTAAGGTTGGTAGGCAATCTCTGTAAAGCTCCTCTGTCTTTGTGAGGGAAATAGTTTCTCCTCTTTCTAAAGCACTTTGCTCTTTTGCTGCTATCTTCTCTGCCTTACGAAGATCGTTGTAAAACCTTGTGAGAGAAGTTGCACCGTAAGAACCAGAGGCAATAATAATATCTCCCAAGAAGGGAATGTCTTGAACTGTATCCGCCGGCCTCAATTCCTTATCAGCAGCGCTCACAAGGTAAAGTATTTCATCAGTGCCTCTAACGGCATGACGACCTAACCCTGCGGTATAGCCGTAAATTAAGGCATCTATCTTGCGCGGAGAAACATTAAGCGCTTTCCCTAACTTTTTAGCCACTTCACTGGTATAAGGTCCGTATTGATCCGAAGGCCACAACCTTTCTTCGCTAGCAGGGACAATAGGAGTATCCGTATAGATTTTCTGGTTAGCCCAAAGTTCCAAGAGAGGCCCTACCCAAGCCGGTGTATAGTTAGGCAAGAGTGTATTAAATATATCCTTTGATAGTTCATCTAAAGAAGCCATATTTTGTTCGTCAAACTTATTAAGCAAGTACTCTACCATACCACCGAACACCAAGCCCGGGATAAATGGCCTGGGAAGCAAGATGAAGTATTTTGTTGTTCTTGTATTTCCTCCAATTGAAACAGGGATATTCCAGTATAGATGTTTTCTCCATGCTGGAAGTTCCTGGTAATAGGGGTTTCTCCTATTAGTTAAGTATAACGCTATAGTAGGTAGTGTTATCATAATCAACGCCCGGAACAAAAACCGTGTCGGGTTTTTCTTAAAAGCTCTCCACGTCTTATCTGTTCCCTGCACCCAGGCATTGAAGAAAGGAATATGTGATCTTATCCTGTGTGTTTGACTGCCGTGCCTTAGATGATCTACTGTTATATCCCTGCCCAGGAAGTTGGCAGCAACAGGATGAGCGCCTTTTTTGCGAGCTTTGACATACTGCCCCACATTTGTGGCATATTCCATAACCCCTGAAGCTTTACCCAGCCAGCCGATAGGGTTAATGGCTTTGAGGACCATTTCATAGTATTTTTTCTCCACATATTTACCGGCATATTCCTTAAAGTAATTGCGGTCCCATGTATTAAGGGTACTCATAGCACCGCCAGCTTCCAGCCAATCCTTGTATTCATCGGATTTTTTAGCAATATGGAAGATACCCCGGAAAAGATCAACAAAGGGCAGGTAGCCCTTTTCACCCCAGATACCGCTCAATACATTGTCTCTAAACGGGTTAAACCCAATAAAGCGCGGGTTCCAGGTTGCGCCCACCCTTAGTATCTGAGAAAACGGCCTTACCAGTTTTTCTAGCAGGGTTATTGCATCGGTATCTAAGTGCATAATTGCCTTAAGTAGCTCTTTGTCCTTGAACTCATAAAATACCGGCTTACCGTTTTTCCATACTGTTATTACATTTTCCCTGACATTTGCATACCTGATTGGCCTGAATATCTTAATAATTGTATCCATGTTTATTTCATTGGTTCCAACTTCTTCTGCTATGGCTTCTCCTATTTTTTCGAGTGCTACTTTATCGGAAATATGAATCCCTAAGCTTGTTAGTGCTTCACCTAAAGTAGCTTTTGTTACTTGCAGTGGTGCAGGAACTTTTGAGAAGAACCTGCCAGTGCCTTCCCATTCATCAGCCATATCTACTAAAGCTCCAATGGCCTTGTTTTTATCAGCCAATGCCGTGTAGATAAAGACCTGCCTAAGTATGCTATCCCAGGGATCATATATAGGTAAGCTGGCTCCACGGTATTTGTAAACTCCTTTGGGAAGGTTGCCTAAATGTTGTCCTTCCGCTTTCTTGGCTGCGCGATCATCCCTGACACGGTAGAAGGGAATATAGAACTCATTAGTTTTCACTATATTGTCATAACTATCCTTGTCGATGATCCCCGCGTCTAAAAGCTGGCTTAAGTTAAAGTGCATAAACTTTACCAACTCTTTAAACTGTTTTTTATATATATCGGCATAAGTTGCACGCGGGATACCTTTATCCTTGTTGCCTTCAATGCTATCAACAAAATCACGTGCAGCCTGCATCTGGTATTTGTCCATGCCAGACTTTAGCTTTTTCACGTCCTCAATTTCAATGGCTCTCTTGGCAACCATATAGTAAGTCCAGCGTTCAAAATGGCTTACTCCGTTATCATACTTGCCCATTTCAAAAATCGGCCTGGTAATCTCATCCAAAGAAGGCCCTATTTTCTCCAGCTTGTTGTTTTTGCTTCGCACATACTGACCATGTTTGACGTATAAGTGGGCCTTGCCTTGGAAGGCGCGAGCAGCCTTGTGTAGCAGGTATGGATTTTTGTCTGGAGAAATAACATCTACTCCACCAGGAGACTTGCCCCAAAACCGCTTATCGCCAATGATCTGCTCAACTACATATGCTATGCGCCCGGCTTCATCAACCAGCTTATAATACCAGCCAGAGAGAATAGACTTCTTCTCTTTTTCATCAGAACCAATAAAAGAAGCGATCATGGCTTCCGGCGGCTGGTTAATATAAAGGGCAACCATCCGCTGTAGATCACTGATTTTCTCTGTTATATCCCCGTCTGCCATTTTCAGAATCCGTTCAAAGTAGGTATGGAAGTTCGGGAAGTTCTTCTTTGCTTCTTCTGGTTCCACAATGTAAGCTCTGATGAAGTCGGCAAGCCCTTCATGTACCTGCAATTTGAAGTCGGCTTCGGGGAACACTTTCAACAGTACATTTTTGACATAGGGAGCTTCCATTAGTTCAGAAGTCAATATATCATAAGCTTTGTTCCCCAGGTCTTTCTGCATAGCCATCCGTATTACTCTAGGCCGTGTGAGCATCAGCGCCTTATCAAGATAGTGTCCCAACTCGTGAGTTAAGTAATCAAGGTCGGAGAAGAACTCTGTCCTTATCCTTACCAGCTCTTCCTTAGTTTTGAAGAAGCCCGCGCGCTTGCCTCTTACCCTGCCTATATAAAGGGACACAAGCTCATCAGCCATCTTGATTAGTTTGTCTTTCCTGACCACACGATCCATAACTTTATCGCCTGTATCGTCTTTTAGGGAGTTCATAGCAGCCTTGTATTTCTCTGGATCTCTATCCTCAATGCTTTCAAGGATTTCCGGCAGGCGATCATCTAGATCCTGTTGATAAGTTGCTTTTTTAGTTCTGAACCTCACGGGTTTTTCCTTAGCAGCAATTTTTTGTTTAAACGGCACAATTGTTTCTTGGGTAGGTTTTTCCGGCAATCCTTCATACAACTCAACAAACGAAAGGGGTTTTTTCTTTGTGATAATAATAGCTCCATATTTTTTCTGTATCTCCGCAATATTGCCGGATAGTGCCTCTTCAATTTCCGGCAAGTAATCGTCCAGCTTGCGGTTTAGCTGGTAATTGTAGCGGTCGCCTCTTATTACCTTCTCCATTTTACCTGTTCTTTTGCCTTCGTAAACGGTAATAATGCCTGTTCCGCCCTGCTTCAAATTCTGATACATAAAGCGGATGGCATCAAGGCGATCCTCTTTTTCCGGCAAAATGTTGAGTACATTATTAAGCGACGCTGTATCAGCGCCGCCCACTTGCTTAAGCCGTTCTAAACTTGCCTTATTATAATCTGGCGTCCTGGCTTCGGGGTCCCAAAGTATGCACTCTATACCGTGTTCAGCCAGGTAATTTATCCCAAGATCATAAGCATCGCCACCCACGTCAAAATGAAAAGCAGGCTTGTCTATTACCCCTTTATTTGCCAGGTTAACCAACAATTTAAGTCCCTTAGCAACCTGCTTGAGCGAAGTAACAGCCGGATCGTGCCGTAGAGTTTGGACATCGTATTCTCCAATCTCAGAACGGTTCAAAAGCGTGTCATAAGCACGATTGTTCAACTCTTCCGTTCCTATCTCACGTAGTTCTTGCTCTAGATACTGAGCCATAATGTTTTTTATTTTATCTATATCAAGTTTTTTTCGCAACTCGTCGGTATCTTCAATAGTCCAGTCCGCTAATTTAGCAACCGCGTTTGCTGCTGCAATAGCCGTTTCCTTCTTCTGGAAGGTAGTGCCAAGAGACAAGCCGGAAGGTAAATGTGTTACTGTCCAGCCTAATATCTTATCATTTGCCCGGTTTTCATTTGCAACCAGCCCAGGAGCAATATGCACACCGGGAACTTTTATTTTTCCCGCATTTGTGGTTATTTGAACTGTTCCCTTTTTACTTTCTGTTATGCCGCCTATATCATCTTCTTCAGCGTCAACCATTTCATCAGCTAAGCCGCTGCTTTCCCTCATGCCAAGCTCTATTTCAAGCTCTTCTATGCGCTGTGCAGTTTTGAGCAATTCACCCTTGTATTCAAAAGGCTTCCCCAACTCTTTCTTCAATACTTCCAGGTTTTTGTTTTCCGTTTCAAGTTCTTTCTTTAACTTCTCTAAGCTCTTTTCAAACTGCAACCGCGTTTCAAGTAATCTTACCATTCCAAGCGGATTGTCTTGCAGGTAAGCATCGTATTTATCTTTTCCTTCAAGCACATAATGTATAGTACTGCCATAATTCGCTATTAGCTTGAGAGGGAAACCGGCAAAATTGCCCACTTCGATTTCCAGCAGGGGAACGGATTCTTTTCTACCGTCTATGGTGGCTATTACTTTATCCCTTACCACTGCTTTTATATCTTTGGGCAATTTCTTAACAAATTCATCTACAAGATGGTGGCTTTTCCATAGACCAGAATCCGGCAGCTTATCCAATACATTCTTTAGCGGGCCTTCCTTGCCAATAAGGACGTTCCCTGCCTCAGCACGTTCCGTATATTCCTTGCCAAATAAGGTAACTTTGAACTTGTCTGCCTTTATATCCTGCCGCTTTTTAATATCAGCTTCTAATTGCTGAATTCTTTCTTTAAGCATTTCTATATAAGTCTCAGTTCGGGTAAGCTTCATCTGTACAGCAGTTTGAGAACTGACATAGCTTTGCTCTAGGGCCTTAAGCTCTATCATCCTGTTAGAAAGTTCGGCATGTTCTACGATACGCTGATCACCGGTTGCCAGGGCCTTAAGTATAGCATAGGAAGCTGTAGTTTCATCAATATCATCCATCTTGTCCAAAGTCATATCGCCATTTTCAAAACGAGACAAATACCCCTGTTTTTGCTCCAATGTTTGCCAGAAGAAAGTATCCAGCGTTCCAGTGGTTGCATAGCAATAGATCTCTACTTCTTCATTCTGGTTGCCCTGGCGGATAATTCGGCCTTCTCTTTGTTCTATTTCAGAAGGTTTCCAGGGAGCGTCAACATGGTGGAGTACCTTTAACCTGCGCTGGACATTCATACCTTCGCCCATCTTCCTGGTGGAACCTATCAAGATTCTTACTTCACCGCTTCTAACCTGCCTAAACAACCCCTGTTTTTTAGTATCCGTATTATAATCATGCATAATGGCTATTTCTTCTTCAGGCACTCCTAGAACTATTAACCTACGCTTGATTACCTCATAAACACCTTTTTCTAGCACTTCTACTTCGGCCCAGTATGCTTCCTCTTCCTTCGTCATTTTAGCTTCGCCGGTATTTTCGTCTACTTCTCCAGAATCTCCTTTTGGAGTTCCTAAATCCAGGAATACAAGCTGTGTTAATTTGTCTTTTTTGTCCCTTTCCCAAATTTTATATACATTTTCTACCAGCTTAGATATTTTGCTGCTTTTGTAATCCGGCAAGCCTCTTAGCGGGCCGAATAAAGCTGCCATTTTCCCATCTGCCAATACTTTAAGAGTGTTATCTTCTCTTGGAGTTACAGCGCCCCTTTTAATGAGTTCAAGACGATGATCAAGTTCTTCGATATACATTTGCATTTCTAGCGAAGGTTCTGACAGGATCATTTGCCGCTTTCCTGTTGCTAACTTAGGCAGCTTAATATTGGGACTAAGTTCTAGCATTTTTTCTTTATTTACCACATTTGCAAATGAATGATACATTTGCATTAACGCGGAGATATTATTAAATTTTCTGAAGCGTTCTTTTGGCTGATAGCCCTTGCCGGAAGGCTTTAACTCAATCCCTGTTACAATTTCGCCAAAGGTTCTAGCCCAGCTGTCAAAGCTGTAGATACCTTTAGCTTCTAGTTCTTCCGGTTGTAGGTAGCGCTGCATATGGTAGATTTCAGCCATCGTATTGCTTAATGGTGTGGCCGTTGCAAATACTATTCCGCTTCCACCCCTAAGCCCTCTTATATATTCTACTTTCGTTAAGAGGTCAAATGCTGCCTGGGAACCATCTTGACTGCCAAGGTTGCCTACCCTGTTCATTTTGGTGATATAAAGCAGGTTTTTGAAGTGGTGTGCTTCGTCGATAAAGATAGCATCAATACCGGTTTCTTCAAAGGTTATAAAGCCTTGATCCTGGTGTTCCTGAATATCTTTTAACCGATCGCGTAGTTTCTTCTCTACCCTAATTTTGGCATTTTCCATATCTCTTACAACAGACTTGCTTGCTTGGCCTTCGGCAATTCGTGCATCCAGTATAGAGCGTTCAATTTTGGCTATTTCTCTGTTAATCAGCTTTTCTGTATACTTTGCTGAAACAGGTATAAACTTAAAACTAGAATGAGGCATAATTATTAAATCCCAGTCGCCAGCAACAATTTTAGCCAGGGTTTTTCTGCGGTTGTTTTTGTAGAAGTCCTTCTCGGTATAATGAATTATTTTAGCTGCTGGATATAATTTGCGCGCCTCATTATAGATGTCTCCTACAAGATGGTTTCTTGTAACTAGAAGAGGCTTAGAAGCAAATCCCAAACGCTTAAGCTCCATAGCAGCGGCAACCATTTCAAAGGTTTTGCCTGCTCCAACTGTATGGTGCAGCAAAGTGGGAACACCTTGAATAATCTGCCATACAGCGTTTTTTTGGTGCTTTGCTAACTTAATGGCAGGGTTCATGCCTGGGAAAGTTAAGTGATCTCCATTCCACTCGCGCTTGCGGATACTGTTGTATTCCCAATTATATTTCTTTAGCAGGCGTTTCTTTCTGCTCTCATCGGACCATATCCACTTCCTAAATTCCTCTTCTATTTGCTTGGCTTTTTCTTTCATTGCTAAAGAAGCCGCAGCATGAACTTTATACCTTTCTGTATGCGGGTCCTTATAGGTTGCAATCATGGGCTTGCTGTTCAACATTTTGTCTATAATAGACAAAGCATCTCTTCTAATATATTTCCCGGTAGCTTCATCTTTGTAATCTAGGGCATATACTGTCTGGTTATAAGTAGTTTTCTTTACAGTTGCTTTGTGTCTAGCGCTTGTAAATTCTATTACCCATGACGCGGTTGCCGGAACATACCTTATATCAAAGTAAGCTTTACCGTAACGTTCATTATCAAGGAATAAATGCCCCAGGAAATCCCTTACATCTTCCGGCGAAATCCATGGCGCACCCAGCTTAACATAAATATCTTCAGAAGTTTTATCGACTGGTTGAACAGCTTCCAGCGCTGTAACGTTATCTTCAAAAGAAGGATCATGGCGAGCTGCATCCCTGGCTATTCTTAATTTTTCCCTTACATTGCCAGACAAGTACTCATCAGCAGTTACCCAACCCTTTTCCGGGTCATTAAAGATAGTCCCTTTAAGCTCTTTTGTTACAGCTTCCACATCTTTGCCGGTTAGTGCAGCTATGTGTTCAACATCTACTCTTCCTTTTTCGTTAAGAGTGATCAATAGGGCTTCTTTTGCATTATCGGCCTTAGTAGCTGGAACATACTTAGTAATGGTTCTCCTGTAGAATATATCGTTTTTAACAAATTTACCAGTATCAGGGTCTATGACTTCTAGGCCGGTTAAACGGTAATATGAGGGATCATCTTTAAAAGCTGCAACATTGGCCCGGCTATTTATCAAGCCATGAACTTTGACAAAACTGTCATAGACCTTATTAAGCTCTTTCCTTTGTTTATCTATTACGGCTTCTGGTGCATCTTTGAGTTCAAGATTTACCAGTTCGGTAAAAACATCTCTCAGTTTTATTAGCCCTTTTATACGGCTAATAACTTTTGCACCCGGAACAGGCAGCCCATCTTTTTTCAGAATTTCATTATAAGGCCCTGCAAAAAGCTGCCCACTCTCATCAACATATGCTTGGTAAATTTTTCCATCTTTGATGAAGAATGATCCTGGCTGTGTCTCTGGAGGCGGGATAAACATACTTTCAACTTTAGGATCTTCGGTTGCCTTATGTTTCGGTCTCGGTTTATAAGCATCTTCGGGAAGAATTTTACTAAAAGCCCCTACTATCTCTTTGCGTAAATCTGACCTAGCAGGATCGGGAACTACTTTATATTCACCATAAGAGTACATGCCACGCCCAAAAGTTTGCTTACCAATTACCATTTCTGGATTTTCGACATAGTATTTATTTATATAAACAGTGTGATCCTCTGTCCCGTCTTCTCCCTTAACAGTTAGGTGCTTGCCTTTTACCCAATCCTTCCCAGCATATTTTTCCCCTTCGGCACGTTTACGCATAAAGATAATATCCGTAACAACTTTTGTTTCAGCAATCCCCTTAAATGCCTCATTATGCAGCCGAACGGCGCCTAAAAAATCAGCCCTTTCATTCATGTATTTTCTAAAACCATCATCTATGCTGTCCATTGTATAGCGGGATGTGATAAACATTAATACCCCGCCGGGCCTTACTTGGTCTATAGCTTTTGCAAAGAAGAAGTTATGCAAATTATAGACAGGAATTTTTCTATAACGAACATCCTTAGCAGGCCCGGTATCGCTGAAGGGCACGTTTGATATAGCAAGGTCATAGTAGTTCTCATTTAACAGCTTTTTCTCTTCATAGGGGACGGCAAATTCCTCATACCCCATGATGTTTATATTAGCCCTAGGATATAACAGCTTGGCAATGTTTCCGCTAATCTTATCGATCTCAACCCCTGTTAACCAGCTTGCCTCCCTCATTTCATCAGGCATCAAGCCAAGAAAGTGCCCTATACCCAAAGCAGGCTCTAAGACCTTGCCGCCGTCAAATCCTACGCGTTTTAATACCTCATACATAGCGCCGACTACATCCGTGGCCGTATAGTGAGCAGTAAGGGTTGACCTGCGGGCATAGTCCCACTCTTCCTCAGTAAGCAGTTCTTTTAATTCTTCATGTTCTTTTGCATATCCGTTCTTTTCAGCCCAGGGTTTATAGAATATATCTTTATTAAAGCCCCAACCTACGTATTTAACTAAAATGGCCTGCTCTTCTGGTGTAGCAGGCCGCTCTTCAGTCATAAGTTGTTTTAATAACCGTATCGCTTTAATATTATCCCTTGTTTTTTCTTTCTTTGATCTGTTATCAATCTCTTCTGCAATTTCCGGCGTAATTCTAAAGTTCTGTGAAGTAATTAACCTCGGCTCCGTTGTTGCTGTTACAAGTTTGGGACCTCCTTTTCTGGTGGGAGTAGAATGTATCTCTCCCGGACTATCTCCCACGCCTGGTCGTAATTCAGCCCCTGCTCCAGCAACTCCCCTAATTCCTCCCCTGTCCTTTCCGCTGCCTCGTATGCCAATTTCATCAACTGGCCGCTCTTCTTCAGTTCCTTGTACATCTTCGGACGGAACTGTTTCCAATGGTTCAGCGCCATGTTCATCAGGTACACTTTCCGATACCTCCTCTGCAACTATACTGATCATCTCGTTTATCTCTTCAGGGGTCATTTCTAGCATCACCTGGGATTGGCCATAAATACCCCTCAAGAATAGCCTAATTGCCGGGCCGAATTCTTCCAGCATAAACTCGGCCCATTCCTCATAAGTGGGGTTCTTTGTAACAAGATACTCTGCCCCTACAATAGCATAGTCAACAAAGTCATCCATCGGGAGCTTTGCTTTCTTGCCAGCAGGTTCACCAAAGGCAAGCTTTTCCGGCAACCCTTCTTCAGCACGTTTAGCTTTTCTTGCCTCTATGCGCTTTCTGGCTTCTGCTGCTGCTCCACGTAACCATTCAATATTATCCTTAACTTTTCCTTTGGGGACTGGCTTTTCTTCTACCTTAGCAGGTTTTTCAGCAGCGGGCTTTTCTTCAGCAGGTTTAACCGTTTTTACCTCGGATACTATTTCTAAGGGGAAGTCTGCTTTTTGGACAAGACTAAGCGGTACGTCCCTTATTTCTAAAATAGTTCCTTTCTCTGGTTCCAAAGAAGGGTTCCTGTTACTGCCGCCGCTATCGGGGAAACCGCCTTCCAAAATTATGACGCCTCTGCCCAGGCGTACTTTGCTATCTCTATACTTGCGGCTGGCAATCTCATGGCCAAACAAAAATAGACTGCTGCCTTTTGCGCCCTCAACATTATCCAAATTTACCCTGACAGTAACAACATCTACTTTTTCGCCTTCCCCACGTGTTCCATAAATCTCTTGTGCTAACTGGCGTACACGCTCTTCGTCCCGTTTATCAAAATACCATGCCCTATATTCAGATGACCATTTCCCACCAATCCTCTTTGCTTTTGAGGGGAGTTCTGGATGATACGGGGATTGAAGCTTAATCCACTCTGTCCCGTTCGTCATTTTTGCCGTTGATACGGTAACATCTGAAATAGCAGCCTTGCGTACTTCAGGCACGGCCTCTGGTTTGGCCTCTTCTTTTACTGGAGCAGTTTTGGGTTCAGGTTCTTCAATTTTGGTTTCCATTTTTGACACAGTTCTTTTGGCATCTTCAGGTTCCGGTTTAACCTCCGCAGGCTTCAACTCCGGGTAATCCTTCAGCACTTTTGGTTTTACTCTTTCGGCATCCTTTTGTCCCGCTTCAAATGCTTCGGTTCTCAGGAAGGGAGCAAACTCCGCATCAACATCGGAAGGCTCCACGTCAATTTCTCTCAAGCCCTGGTATCCCGCCTGATAATATTTGTTGAAAAACTCCAGGAACTTCTGCGTATAGGGATCTTCAAGATTATCTAAATCGGCATTAACATATTCATTTGCCGCCCATTTTCTTAAAGCAGCTTTACCGCTGCGGCCTAAGTTAAGATCATCTATCGTTTTAACAGTTTTTTCTATGAACGGTCTAATTATTTCCAGTATTTTATTCCATTTCTCTTTGACAGGATTCACGTTTTCCGGTCTGTCTACATCTTCAGCTCCGCCTTTAAAATCATAATTGAAGAAAATACGCCCATCTTCTGCATGTACATCAGGAAACTCTGCTTTGATTTTATCAAGGGCCTCCTGGGGTATTTGGCCTTTTACATAAGATATAGCCGTATAGCCCTTTGGCGGTTCTGGTTTAATGGGATCATACTGATAGCCGGCACTGCTATACGTGCCTATGCCCCATTTGTGAAATTGTTGGACGGCATCTTTAACTTGCGGTTCAAGTAAAACAGGCGAGATGTCGGTTACTGCTCCTTTAGGTAGCTTTACTTCCGGTTTCGGTGCTTTCACTTCAACAGGCTTCTCTAGCTCCGGCTTGGCTTCTGCTCTCGCTTCCTTCACTTGTTTTTGTGCCCACTCATAAAGAGCTTTTTTGGCTTCTTTGAGAGTATTAATGCCAGGGAACAATGTAAAAAATTGTCTTCTGGCCGTACCAGAAATTACTACCACAGCATCATTGTCGTTAACTTCTCGCCCGGAAGCAATTTTACCTAAAATAACTTTTTGATAAGTATTCAAGTTAGGCCAGTTTTCTTCAATCAACATTCTAATATCCTGTGGGATCGATTCCCATTCAGCGTTAACCTCAAGTTTTTTTTGTGCCTCGGTTATTGTTCCACGCTTTACTTCTGTCTTGCCCGTAGTATTAGCCTTTACTGTGTAATACCTCTCACGCCCTTCCTCATCTAAAGCAACGATTTTAGCAGTCCGGTATTTTATTCCTTTATATTTCCCAACACCTTCCGTTTCTCTCGGAGAATATTCAGCTAAATCGTCATATGTTAATTTTGGAAGATCAGAGTGCCTTAGTGTTGGTCTTTCTGTTTTTTCTGCTTCGGCAGGCTTCTCTAGTTCCGGCTTGACTTCTGCTTTCGCTTCCTTCGCCAGTTCAGGGTAATCCTTCAAGACTTCAGGGGGGATGGGCTTGCCCTTTTGAATTGCATCCTTTACCTTAACGCCTTCTCCAGCTACCCCAGGAGCCTCAACAATCCCCTCCGGCACTTCTCCTCTTTCCGCCCGCTTCCCTTCTGCCAGCCGCGCTTTCTTATGCTCTTGCAAAGCCATCTCTGCTTTATCCAGCGTTTCTCCTATGCCATAGCTAAAGCCAATTCCCTTTTTAAAAACAACCCGCTTATCCCCGGCAAGCTCCAATACCTGTTCGTTAAGACGGGCTTCAAGCCCGGACAAAAGTGATTCGAGTTCTTCCTTCGACTGTCCCTGGACAATAAATTCATCACCGGATATACGGTAAGAGTTCTCCGGCAAAGCACCGGCAAGGGTTTTAATCAGCGTATCGCCTGCCCCGTGGCCGATATTGTCGTTTACCCATTTAAGATTATCAAGGTCAATAATAGCTTGAAAAGGCTGTTTCTCGTCCATCATATAAGCTGCCCTGTTTTTCAAGCCGGTAAGTTCATCCGTAAAGACACGTGCCCTGAGATCCTTTATAACCTCGTCCTTTTCTTCTGGGGAAAGTTTGTCTATTTCAGCGCGCAGGGCAAGGTTCATCCTGCGTTCTGCATCAGGAATTGTTTCTGTAGGCTTCCCTGCTTTACCTGTTACTCTTGGATAGGTTGCACCCAGCGACCCTTCAGCAGTTTGTACGGGTGCTGTTAGCAGACCTCTTATTTCCTGTTTGGCCTCTTCCGGCACTACTGCTTCAATAACACCATTACGCACCATCTCATATTTCGGTACGTACCATTCACCAATCGGTTGCATTTCATAGATTTGCTGGCCGGTCTTGGGCAATATCCATATTCCCATACCTTTCTTAATTTCCTGGTATCCGTGTTTGGCAGGATCAAATGTACCGGCAGCAAACACGTAACCCTGTAAACCGGGAGAAAGATCTGATTTATAAATAGTCCACTTATATCCTGCCGGGGCTGCACTCTTTCCAGTCGGATCTTGGCCATAAGTCCAGCCTCTCCTGCCCCATGCCATGCCAGTAAGAGCAAAAAGCACATCTACACCAGCAAAAAAGAGCATTGTAGATAGTATATCCCCTTGAGCTTGAGCAGCATCAAACTCTTCCGGATTTTTCATAAAGTTAAGCGCCGTTTCCGTAGCCGCTATAGTTGCACCGGTAGCAGCACCGCCGCTGGCAGCTGACAGTAAAGTTGCCAAGTTCCATGTAACTTTTCCTTGTCTTGCTGCTGCCGGTATAATCCTTAAAATGCCTTCCCTTACCGGTCTGCCGGCCAGTTCACCAGCTGCCCCAAAAACAAAAAAGTGGCCAACATCTCCGGCTACTTCTTTAAAAACATCCTGGAAATCAAACTCTTCCGGTACCAGTGCCGCTTTAAACGCCTGCCTTCCGGCAGAAATCGTGCCCCCTAAGGCAGCACTACCCAGCCCCCTTGTAATCGCTTTCCCAGCAACAGACCGGGCAAATTTAGGTAAATATCTAACCAATATTTTACCCGTAGAAGCTGTAACCGGCCCGGCAGTAAAAGGAGCGCTGATTGTAGCTGTTACCGTAAACGGCACTAAGTTCCCTATTGTTTCAAGCACCTGTTCGCCAACAGTTTCAGGTTCTTTAGCAAAATCTTCAATAATCTGCTCATACATTTTCTTTGTTGCCTCAGGAATTTCAGGATCTTCAAGAATAGGTTTATATAAGCGTTTTAGAACATGAGGCATTTGAAGAAACTTACCTAAACCTCTTACAACAGGCCAAAC